>OJIO01001195.1_pt1 | contig 12202 bp, 13 predicted proteins | sample 1595621 | NCBI WGS metagenome assembly OJIO01 (sample SAMN05416776, study PRJEB24817) | seawater metagenome | isolation source: Sea water | place: Canada:Atlantic | collected 2013-07
ATCTACACTATCCTCTTCGTCGGCAGCGTCAGATGTGTATAAGAGACAGCTCCTTAGTTGGGGGAATAATCCTTGTTCTTCTAATCATTTCTGTATAACCTGCTATAGGTTAACTGGGAACTCTCAACCTATTTCATTAGCCAAATGTGACCATCCAAGCTATTGTTACTCTCTTCTATGTAGATGTCTAAATTTTGAATCAATAAGTAAGATTTGCAGTTTGGCGAAATTGTCTTGTCTGATAATCATCTTTTCATAGAGTCTAGTGAATTTCAGTAATTATAAAAGTTCTAAGTAGTTAAAGTACCCTTAGAGTATTAGGTGAATATTCACCGCAAAAGCCTTCATTCCTTCTTAGTCAATAGGGAACCGATAATTAAGAGATATCATTTTGAAAAATAAAATAACTATAGGAAGAAAGGATAAAGCCAACTTTCCAGAATTAGGTCTGAAGAATCTTGATATCAAAATTGATACGGGTGCTTATACTTCAGCCATTCATTGCCATAAGATAGAAGAGAAAGAAGAGGATGGAAAAAAAATGGTGGTATTTACGCTACTTGATCCATCTCATGACCAGTATCAACATAAAGAATTTTCTACAGAAAACTATAGTGAAAAACGCGTTAAAAATTCATTTGGAAGTTCAGAAAAACGCTTTGTTGTACGGACCGATATTATGCTATTCGGTCATAAACATAATATTGAATTTTCCTTAAGCGAAAGAGGAGAAATGAGATTTCCCATCTTAATTGGAAGAAGGTTTTTGATGGGAAAATTTATTGTTGATTCCGCCAAGTATGATCTTTCCTATAAAATAAAACAAAAAATATTATTAACTAAATTAAAAAATAAAAGCCAATGAAAATAGTCATATTATCACGTCAACCAAACTTGTATTCTACCAAAAGATTAATTGAGGCTGGAGAACTAATGGGGCATGAAATGAAGGTAGTCGATCATTTAAAATGTAACATTGAAATTGAGAAAAAGAAGCCTAAGGTTTACTATCAAGGTGCGTATTTGGAAAATGTAGATGCGATCATTCCACGGATCGGAGCTTCCGTTACTTTTTATGGTACTGCAGTTGTGAGGCAATTTGAAATGATGAAAATATTTAGTGCTGTAGAGTCGCAAGCATTGGTGAGATCAAGAGATAAATTGAGAAGCCTTCAATTGTTAGCTAGAGCAGGAGTAGGTTTGCCAAAAACCATATTCACCAATTTTTCTAAGAATGTAGAACACGTAATTGATTCAGTCGGTGGTGCTCCGGTAGTGCTTAAATTATTGGAAGGAACACAGGGCTTAGGGGTTATATTGGCAGATACCCAAAATGCAGCAGGTTCAGTAATGGAAGCCTTTAATGGTCTCGAAGCTAGGATTATAGTTCAAGAATTTATAAAAGAAGCTGGGGGAGCAGACATTAGAGCATTCATCATTGATGGTAAAGTCGTAGGTGCTATGAAACGTCAAGGAAAAGAAGGTGAATTTAGATCTAATCTTCATAGAGGAGGTAGTGCTGATATCATTGAATTGACTGAGGAAGAAGAAGAAACAGCATTAATTGCTGCAAAAGCTATGGGGCTTGGAGTAGCTGGAGTAGATATGCTTCAATCGTCACGCGGTCCATTGGTATTGGAAGTAAATTCTTCTCCAGGACTAGAAGGAATCGAGAATGCTACAGGAACAGATATTGCTAGAAAAATAATTCGATATGTTGAGCGAAATGTGTAAAGAAGAATCTTTGTTTTTTAGAATACATTTCAATGCTCATTATTCCTTTATACATGATTTTAATAAATCTATATGCCTCAAACTGAAATGCCGCAAAGCAAATTAACCTTGCTTGGTGAAGAAATAAAACCCGGTGATAGCGTTTGCCTACAATTTGATGTCGCTAAACTACATACTCGCAATAGCATTAAGGTGCCTATTTTTGTTGAAAGAGCAAAAAAGGATGGGCCAGTTTTGTTATTGCTTGGTGGAGTGCATGGTGACGAAATAAATGGGGTGGAAATAGTCCGAAGAATTATTCGAAATAAAATAAACAAACCCATTAAAGGTACAATAATTTGTATCCCTGTCTTCAATATTTTTGGATTTCTTCATTTATCAAGACAATTTCCTGATGGGAGAGATTTGAATAGAGTTTTTCCTGGGTCCTCTAAAGGCTCTTTAGCCAGTCAATTTGCCCATGAATTCAAAAAAGAGATTGCACCCTTTGTAGATTATGTTATAGATTTTCATGCAGGAGGAGCGGATCGAGTTAATAAGGCTCAAACAAGATGCATGTTCAACGACGAAAAAACATTAGAGTTAGCCAAGGTATTTGGTGCGCCTTTTATAGTGCAATCAAAATTGATTACCAAATCCCTTCGAGAAACCTTCCATAAATTAGGCAAGACAGCTTTGCTATTTGAAGGTGGGAAATCAATGCTTTACGATGAAGAAGCGATTGAACATGCTGTGCAGGGAACTAGAAATGTAATTCATTTTCTCAATATGAAAAAATTGAAAACGATAACTAAAAACAAGTCAATTATTGTCAAGAAATCTAAATGGTTGAGGGCTTCTCATTCAGGTATGTTTCATGTCCAGATCAAAAATGGTGAATGGGTACTCAAAAAGACCTTATTAGGAATCGTCACTGACCCTTTTGGAGAGTTTGAAAAGAAAATATATGCCCCTTTTGATTGTTATATTTTCTGTGTGAATGTCTCTCCTATAGTGAATCGTGGTGATGCACTATTTCATGTGAGTCTGGAAACGGAAGAGAAATAGTCTTATCGTAGTTCTTACCAACAATTCTTTTTTTACCACTAAAAAACACGAAGTAATCACAAAAAAACCTTGTGCTCCTTCAGTTGGTGAACCTAGAACCTTTATGATGAAACTTTATACTAAAGGTTTTAGAAATTATTCGACCAATCCATGCTTCATCGCATACTTCACTAGACCAGCTGTATTTTTGGCATGTAACTTATCCAGTAGATTACGCCTGTGGGTATCCACTGTTCGGATACTAATAAACAACTTCTCTGCGATCTCAGGATTAGAATATTCATCGGCGATCAGCTTCAGGATTTCAGTTTCACGTGCTGTTAGAGGAATCTTGTCGCCATTCTCTGACGGTTTTGTTCCTTGTGTGACGTGTTTCATAAGTACATTGGTGACGTGAGAGCTATAATAAGTATCGCCTTCAAAAACTTTCTTAATTGCCCGTACCATTTCTTCAGATCCAGCATCTTTAAGGAGATATCCTTTGGCTCCCGATTCCAGGATCTTGACGATATAGTTGTCTTCTTTATGCATGGATAGTCCTAAGATTTTAATATCAGGATATATTTCCAAAATCTTCTTTGTCAGTGTGATGCCACTTTCCTCTCCAATTGTGATATCCATAAGTATTACATCTGGGATGTTTACGTTTAGCTTTTCTATGGTTTCTTTAATATTTGAAGCGCCCCATGCCAAACTCAATTCATCATAATCCTCTAACATGGCTTCTACTCCTTGGCGAAACATCTTATGATCATCTACTATTGCTACTTTCATGCTTGGTTAGATTTTATTGGCAATTCTATTATTACGGAGACCCCTTTGCCTTTTTCTGAATCTATAGAAATTGTTCCTTGTAAAGAATCAACTCTACTATTGACATTATTTAGCCCAATTCCTTTGTCACTTATATTGCTGGCCATTCCATTTCCGTCATCTTTTACCACTATGATTAATTTACCATCCAGTTCTTTAAGACTGATCTCAATGGTAGTGCAATTACTATATTTCAAGGCATTGTTTACCAATTCTTGCACAATCCTAAAAATGTTGAGGTCATGTTCTTTAGTGAGGTAGCCATCTTCAATATTTGACTCATAGACCACCACCACCTCGCCCGTTTCAGTGATTCGATTAGAGAAGTTGGAAAGTGCTGTAACTATTCCAAAATCAATAAGGCTGTTTGGCATCAAATCATGTGATATCTGCCTTATGTCTGTAGCTATTTCACTGATTGCTGTATTCACCTTTTCTAATGCATTTATAGCATCTTCATCTTTAAGTTTTCGTTTTACTGCATCGATTTGCAATTTAAGAGTACTCATATTAGGGCCTACACCATCATGTATTTCTTTCGCTAATCTCCTGCGTTCAATCTCCTGACCCAATAGCAAAGTCTGAGTAGCTCTATCTTTTGCTAATACATCCGCAGTGATATCTGTAATACTAAGAATCATACCATCCAATAATTTCTTACCATCAATTATCAGATACCTGTTATCGTGAAGAATATTGCGAATATGAAATTTCTTTCTAGATACAGTTAAACACTTCTCAATAGTTTCATGCAGTTCATCAATATTAATAATATCCAAAATATTCGTGTCAAGTACATCTTCTACATCACTTGGGATATTCAAATATTCGAGTGCTTTCCTATTTACCAATGTTATATATCCTTCTATATCGAATGACAAAATTCCAGAATCTACATTTGAAACCAAAGCATGTAAAAAGTGAATTGCCTCTGTATTTGTCTTCATAATCTATATTTTATACTTTGCGATTATTACAGTTGCATCTCCATTAGGCCTTTGATATTGATCAAACAATACATTGGCAAAATCTTGAGCATAAATTGATTCAGGGAATGGTTCAGACATTGACTTTATGCCATCACTACAAATAATTACGGTAAGTTTTGCATTAAATGAATGTTCTGTTTTATTAGTTTTTACATTTCTTACATAACCTATTCGTCCTTGTTGATTTGTTAAGTGCTGTATGGGTTTGTCATCAATGAATAGATATGCATGGGTGTCTCCTAATCCTAAATAGCTGAATTTACCAGGAGTAATCCGAGCTAATGAGCATGTGATCCCAACCTCATCATTGCTTTCTTTCATTAAAGTATTAAGTGCTGTAAGGAGTTCGGGGAGTGGTTTGCGATAGTTGTTTTCAACAAATTGTTTACACGTTTGTGCAATAGAATGTGCATCGTAGCCTTGCCCCGGACCATCTATTACACCCATTAAAATCGAATCACCATCATACTCTTTCAACACATATTGATCTCCATTATAATTGTAATTATTATCAGGAATGCTTACTAGGCCATAGTCTACAGTGTCTTTATGTAGAGGTCTGTATTTTTCTAAGACTACAGTTGTTCCTTGTTCTATTACTGATTTAATTGTGAAATTGTCAACCAGTCGTTGAGCACCTATTAGCCCTAATCCTAAACTAGTCTTCACTGTAGTGTACCCCTCTCGGCTCGCTAATTCAATATTTTGAATTCCAGGACCCGAATCAGAAATTATAACTCGAATCATTTTTCCAGAATTCAATTCAAAAATTTCAGCTCGACCTCCCTTTCCATGCCTGATAGCATTATGCGCTATCTCTGAACATGCAAGCACCATTTGTTCGGTGTCTACTTTGTCGAATCGATTTGATATGCACGTTTCACGTATTGCTTGAGTTGTTACACTGACATCGTGTTCTTTTTCCAGGAGTATAATATGTTGTGCGGTTTCAACCATTAAGACGAAATCGGCACCAGTTTGAGGCCTTGTTTTTTGTAAACATATTTGATTGCACGTTTAAGGTTTTTCTCTACTTGAATATTCTCAATTTCAATGCCAGCACTGATCATACTGGATGCGACTATTGGCTTAAAACCACAGAAAATGATATCAACTCCAATAAGCTGAAGCAATTTGTTCAATTTCTTAAGATTACCTGCCACTGCACTGTCTATTACTTCTACATTACTGAGGTCGATAATCATCATGTCATGATCATTGCGATCAGCTACTTCCATAATAGCATCATTCACTTTTTTCATTCGCACACTATCAAGCGTGCCAAAAAAGCCTGAATACAAGCACCGGTCTGTAATCTCATTGATTACAATTGGTGCCTCACCTCCAAGTACTCTTCGGCTGATTGCCACTTCTTTATTATTGTCATCCTTTTTAGATACTGCCATGATTATCTCTTCTATTTTAGATTAAAAAATTAAATATGAGTCTAAAGGTACATTCTTAAAGCACTACTCATTCTAATTATAGAAAATCTAAAATTTCATTCGTTCAATGTTTGTGAAACAAATTGTCTTATAAAAGAGCTTGTTATGCAGATATGGTCACCAATTTTTTTTGAATTTGATCACTTAAATGCTTAAAACTGTTTTTTTATAAAAAGCTTCTTCTTCCTAGTGACCAATACTCCGAAAAGGACTCTCTTCATCATAAGGCTAAATTAGTTGGTCTATAATTATCAACTTTTACTTAAACTATCAAAATTTAAATAATGAAATACTTGAATTTAGCAGTTATTGCTGTGCTTATTTTAGCCATGATTTCATGTGGAGAAAAAGCAAAAACATCTAGTCATGTAGAAGAAGTGGAGTCTATGGAAATAGATGAAACCAATGATACGAATGATAATGATATCGATTATGTCATAGATGAAGATGAAACAGAATATTTAGAAGCAGCAATGAAGGCTCTTGATGCAGGAGACAATGAAAAAGCGGTAGTCAAAATTTTGCAAGCTGCTGAAGAAATCAAAGGCGATCTAGATGAAATGGATGATCCAATACATGCAAAAAATGCCATCGAATCATTACTCGAATTTGCTGCCAAGATCAAAAGTGGCACTAAAATGTCTGGGGAAGAATTAGAGAAGACAATGTTGAAACTTGAATTCTTCTCAGACGATGATTTGGAATTTGATGATGAAGAAATTGATGATTCAAGTTCAGATTTAGAAGAATAATAATGTAGAAACAAAATTATTATGCTGGCCTCACTGCAAACATTTTTTGACAATGTGTTTGATTGTGGGGTCATTTTATGAAGTGATTTAAAAACTATTGTTAATCAATGACTTGCAAAGGAATTAACATTATGTTTTTAAATCACTTCAATATTTAAAACAATCAGAATGAATCCAATGATATATAATCTAATCGTATTCCTTGTCATATTAGTACTCACGCTTATCGTGGGATATATTGCAAATAGATTACTTACTAAATTAGTTCGTAAGTCTACAGCGGGTATGACCAATGATCCAACCAACTACAAGTTTCTAAAACATGTCGTTTTAGCATGTATATATTTAGTTGGTTTTGGTATAGCCATATATGCAATGCCCAATTTCAGAGCACTAGCAGGTTCGCTCCTTGCAGGGGCGGGCATCTTTGCTGTAGCAATTGGATTTGCAGCGCAACATGCACTTGGTAATGTGGTAAGCGGAATATTTATTGTGATATTCAAACCATTTCGGATCAATGATCGATTGAGCATTCAGGCCCATCAAGGCATAGTAGAAGATATTACACTACGACATACCGTAATCAGAAACTTTGAAAATCGTAGAATTATAATTCCCAATTCTCTAATCAGCAATGAAATCATTGTTAATTCTGATTTTGAAGATGACAAGATTGTAAAGTGGATTGACATCAGTATCAGTTACAGCAGCGATATTGATATTGCTAAAAATATTATGATGGAAGAAGTGCTCGCACACCCAATGAATCTCGACATCCGTACGAAAGAGAATATTGAAAATGGAGTGCCAGAGGTCATTGTAAGAGTCTTAAATCTTGCGGATAGTGCTGTCAATGTAAGAGCTTGGGCTTGGGCGAAAGACGCTGATGATGCGTTTGTAATGAGCTGCGATCTTATTGAAAGTATCAAGAAGAGAATTGATAAAGAATCAGGAGTAGAGATTCCTTATCCACATAGGACGGTTTATGTGAGACAGGATAATAGTGCCCTAAAGAATTAAAATTACCACCTTTTAAGATAGGCTAAATATTATTTACATACTAGACTAATATTATTGATTGTTTGAATCTCTAGATTCTGTTTATTATTAGCTTTCATACTTCTTTTTGTCAAGCCCAAAAGTTAAGATAATCTCCCAATTTTTCGGAACATTTGACATTTTGATTTCTTCTTCAATTTGATCAGATGTATAATAGTAATTATTCATAAATACTACAGCAAAAAAAATATCTCAATCCTTACTTCCAGAATACCCTAAACAGTCCTCATTTATTCCACCAATAAACCTATTTGCTTCCTCTTTTGATTTAACAAATTTGTATTCTATGGCTATTTTTAAGAAAAATTCCAATTTGAAAACGCTCAGGTGATGCCGATGGTTACAATGTCGTTTGATGAAAACTGGATTAATTTCAATCTTAGATTTGTGGTTGATTATAAGAGACGAATAGGTACTAAAGATATCATTTCTCAAAAAGCGCTAGATGCTATTCGAAATAGTGAAGGAAGAATTGAAGTAGCTTCTGCTGCTATGAATATTACTTTGTTGAAGTAGATTTCAATTCTTTTTGTTGTCTAATTGAGCATACTGATTTTAATCGTTGATCTTTAAAATCAACCTCTCTGTCATAACAATCCATAAAGGACTAAACAACAAGGTCAAGGAAATCAAACAGATCCCAATGTTATATCCAAATTCGGTAATAATCGAGGAGTTATAAGCGGTAAAACAGACAAGAAAACTCATCTCACCTATCTGAGCTAGAAGTGCTCCTCCCAATGCTGCTTCTTTCCATGGAGATCCGAAGACACGCAAGACAGCTCCATTTACAAGATGATTGACAATAAAAACAATCAACATCAACATCACAATAATATTAAGATTATCTCTTAAGAATAATAAGTCAATCTGTGCGCCAATACTAATAAAAAATACAGCTACAAATAGAATTCTAAAAGGATGGAGGTTATCATGAATCCAATCTGTCTCCTTAGCTGCATGCACCACTATACCTCCAACAAACGCACCTAAAGCAGGAGACAATCCTAGTACACCCATAAGCAATGCACCTGCAGCACAAAATACAATGGCCATAAAAACTTGCATTTCGTGATCTTCTTCTAGTGAGTCTAGCCAGGTAAACTGTATTGATTCATTGCGATAGAGGTATAAAAAAATTGCAAGGATTATAATTGCCCCTAGGACTTGTAATATGACTCCATAGGTGGATTGCGTTTGTCCTCCGAGAAATGCTGTCAATATTAAAATGGGTGCAATAGCAATATCTTGAGTGAGTAATATACTGAGTACATCTTTACCCATTTTGCTATCTAAAAGTTTCTTTTCTTCAAGAAGTTTTATGACTACAGCTGAGCTGCTCAAGGCTATTACAAAACCAAGTATTATAGAGCGAGAAAATGACCAATCCATATAATAGCCTACGACTAGCATCACTCCGACGCTCACTATTATCTGCATAAATGTACCCAAAATAGCAACCCTCCATTGCTTTACAAAATTAGGTAAGGATATTTCCATACCTATAAAGAAGAATAAAAGAATGATACCTATTTCACCAAGAAACTCAATTTGTGCTTCATCTTTAAAGATATCAAACCCAAATTTTCCAAGACATACTCCTATAATTATGTATCCAATTAGATAAGGTTGATGCATTCTCTTGAGTATATATCCTATCACTACAACTAATATCCCAACAAGGAATATATTAGCAATAGAGTCATTTATAGAAGCCATTAAGGACAGCATAGTTTTTATTTTATATTTCTGGTAGAAATAGATTTTCCTGGAACCATGAAAGATACACTATTACTTCCATGCGAACCATGCATGATACATTGCATTATGGGTTGAGTATTATACTTTGCTCCCCAATCCACTATAAAATGGGCTCCTGTACCTCCTCGGTTAGTGGGAATACCTTCTGTTGTTTTTGGAATAGCGACGATATAATCAATCGACTGCATTGGTTTTAAACGTACAGGTTTCTTCAAGTATTCTTTGACAATTTTCCCGTCTGTATCATAGTAAGTGATTTTGTTAATTATGGTAGTATCTGTAAAACTGCCACTCCTTATACTCAGTATTATCGTCAATGGAATTGTCTTTAGAACAGATTGACTATAGATCTCTGAATAGGCAGATATATATGTAGTGTCCGTATATTTTTGTGCTACTATTGGAGCTATAGAATGATCGGTGTTTCTTTCAATAGCATCAAGTCCATCAGCTGCTTTGTTTGGGTCACTTGTATAACAACTCAATATGCATACTATAAAAACAGACAGTAATATTAATAGATATTGGTATTTCATAGAATTATTTTTTTTATTAAGAAAGCAGTTCTTTTTTAACCAAATTGTTTTTCATCACTTCATCAATCTCATATATGCTAACAGATAGCAAATAGTTATTGAAATTAATCTTACAGATCTTAGTGGTATTATTTATCCTCTTTTAGCAATTTTGTGTGATTTGATATTAAATGTAAATCCATTTGTGGAAATGGTATGGCAATACTATTAGCAACAAATTTTTGACTAATACTTCTTCGGATATCACTTTTTACCTTATTTATTCGAAATATATTTTGACTGAAAAACAAAACTTGAAAATCCAAGGAAGAATTGCCAAAATTTACTAATCGTGCTTCAGTTAATGCTCTATCAGATGTATCAGGATGTTCAAAAGCACATTCTTCCAAAACTTTGATAACTAAGTCAACATTACTTCCATAAGCAACGCCAACATCGATTCTAAATCGGGTATTCAAAGTCTGATGGCTCCAATTGATTACTTTATTTGTTGTAATTAGAGAGTTTGGAATAATAATAGAAACGTCATCTGTATTCATTGCTTTTGATGTACGTAGTCCAATACTCTCAATCTTTACAATATCTCCATCTACTTCTAAAACATCTTCTATTTTTATTGATTTTTCTGAAAGTAGGATTATTCCCGATAGGATATCGTTGAATGTTTGCTGTAATCCCAAGCCTATTCCTACAAGTAGGGCTGCGGATCCTGCAATTAATACCGTTAATTTGATTCCGATCGTTTCTAAAATTAGCCCAATCGCAATTACCCAGAGTACATATTTAATTATTTGAAATAATGCATAGTTAGCGCCTTTGTCAAGTTTTCTATATTTCCCATTAGAAAGTGTTTTCTTGATTACTATTAAGAGTATTTTGGTAATTAGAAAAATTATAAGAACTACAACCAGTGTATAAATTCTGATATGAAAATCGCCTATATTTATTAATTCTAATTCTAAAAAATTCTTTAACGTTTCCATCTTATTATTTTATAGTTTGATTCCATTAATTTCTTCTTTGCTTAAGAAAGCAAATCTTTTTTCACCAGTTTGGCTGCCAACTGTCTCATATTCTTATCCCTATCAGTTTCATCTATAATCTCGACTTTTAGAATTTCTTCTATGATATCTTCTAAAGAAATGACCCCTATAAATGTGGAGAATTCGTTATAGAGACAAGCAATATGCTTTTTATTGTCTATGAAATGATTGAGCAAATCGTCGAGTCTCATTTCTTTTTTAATGGATAATAGTTCTTGTCTTATATAATTTGAGATGGGTAGATTAGCAGAAATATCTACACCGAGGAGGTCACGGATAATAATAATCCCAAGTATATCTTCAGGGTTGTGAACGCTAAATATAGGAATCCTGGAAAACCCTCTATCCTTAATTGTATTGATAAGTTCTATTGTAACCAAAGCATTGCTAGGAATCATGTAAACTACTGATTTAGGTGTAGCTATCATTTCCGCTGTGAAGTCTGAAAATGCAAGTGCGCCTAAAAGAATCCTTTCTTCATCTTTATCGATGACACTCTCCGCATTGTCTTCATGATAACGAATAATCTCCTCTATCTCTTTTTTACTCCAAATAGTTCCTAATTCATCTCCAAGTGCTTTGTCAAGTGCCCACGATAGTGGATATGCTATTGGGTACATAATAAATATAAAAAACTTCACCAACCAAACGGTTTTAGAACCTAATGTGAGCGCAAATCTCGAGAAAACAGCTTGTGGAATAATCTCACCAAATATAACAATGAGTGCCGTAGATACAACCCCTGCAATCAAACCAGTAGCCAGATCTCCTAAAAAAATAGATAGTGCGGAATTAACAGCTACATTTCCTAATAGCAAAGTACACAAGAGCAAATTTCCATTCTTTCTAACAGGGTACACCTTTATGGCTCTGATGTCTCCAAGTTTCATCTTTCGTTCAAGAGAAGTTAAATTGAGACTAAAAAACCCTAATGTTAAGCCACTAAAACATGCAGAAAGAAGGACTAAAATAAGCTGTCTCTTATACACATCTGACGCTGCCGACGAAGAGGATAGTGTAGAT
>OJIO01001200.1_pt1 | contig 12162 bp, 8 predicted proteins | sample 1595621 | NCBI WGS metagenome assembly OJIO01 (sample SAMN05416776, study PRJEB24817) | seawater metagenome | isolation source: Sea water | place: Canada:Atlantic | collected 2013-07
TACGAGATTTCTGCCTGTCTCGTGGGCTCGGAGATGTGTATAAGAGACAGACACACAACCTTTGAATAAACTCAATTGTGTTTTTTCCGTTATGTTTATTCTGTTAAAATTAAATAAATTAACTTCTTTTATCCACACTTTTTTCATCAAAAGCAATTAGATTAAAAAGTTGTCGCATGCGGGAGCGAACGCGGTTGCCATAGCGGTCTTCTAGTTCTTGGGCGTTTAGGTTGGTAGTGGCGTGGGTTTTGATTTTATTTTTTAAGTAGAGGTCGTATCTGGAGAGGATGATTTCGCCCATAACGTTGCAGTCTTTTCCGAAGTGTCTTCCGGTTGTTTCTAATCCTAGGTCATCGAAGCAGTAGTAGTTTGCGTTGCCGTATTCTTCGATGGTTTTGTAGCCTAGGTTATTGAATGAAAATGTGATATTGCGTGCTGGAATGACTTCGTAGGGTTTTTGGTGTCGGACGATGTGACGCATTAATTTCATTAAACTGGTTTTGCCACAGCCTACTGGTCCTGATAACAAAATGCCTTTGTTGGGGTCGATGTTGAATTTGGCGCAATAGTCATAATCTTTGATGAAGTAAATGCAGAGCTTGAACAGTATGACCTCATCTTCTTCGTAAATTTTGAAGTTTTTACCGAATAACATTTTTCCTTTGTGATCTAGGTAAATTAAAATCTTTTTGAAATCGTATTGGATGGTGTCGCCGACTAAAGTACCCAAGTGGTATTCTACGCCTTTTTCGATGATGATATGTGGTGGCTGGGTGTTCATGGTTTTGTTGATGAGATTACTTCGTTTCACTCGTAATGACTTCTTAAGCCTTTGGGTTATGAGCCCGACGATTGAACTCCGGGTTATGAATCCGACGCTCAATTATGAGACCCCCGCTTTCGCGAGGGCTAAAGGGGTTCATTGTAATTTTTGTTTTTAGTTGTTTTGAGGTTGTCCGTATTTGAGACAGTTGGGGATTGTTTGTTTTCGTTTTCTGAATTTTCAAAATTTGAATTTTTTAAATTTTTCTGTTTATTAATGTTTTTACTGTTTTCTAATGTTTGTATATGTTTATATATAGGTACCACTGCTTGTCCAGTGCTTGTCTCGGAATTGGGACGGTAGTTGTCTTCTACTTGTCCAGAGGTTGTCTCGAATTTGAGCATCTTAATTTTTGACCCTTTGAATGGGTTGTGGGATGGGTAGTACACTATGTAACTCCAATGGCTTAATTCTTTAATACAACGGTGATAGGTGGATTTTGAGCCTATTTTGGAGTATTGCATAACTTCTTCTCTGTTGACGAAAAATACTTCAGCAAAACGATTGCTGTTCCATAGTTGGAATAGGGCAACATACAGGCTAATGTGGGTTGGGTTAAGTCTCGAATCTTTAGAAAATTGATTAAAAATTCCGTTCAAATGTTTGATGTAATTCACCTTTTTCACAATTTATTTTTTATGTTTCATTTTCTTTGCTCGTCCAAAGAAAACGAACCAAAAGAAAGGACGCCTCTTCGATAGGAATTTCACCGCTTCCTTTCAGAGCGGTGAACCAAGCTCAAAACTTCGCGTCGCTCTGCTCCTGTCTTTCGAAGCTTTTGAGCTTATATTCTTACGAAGAGGGAGCTCCACTTCATAATTTCGCTAAAACTTGTTGTGTATTCTATTTTCAGTTAGGATTTTTTGGATTTCTTCGTAGTCGTAGTAGATAACGCCTCCGATTTTGGTGAAGGGAAGTGTGCCGTTGATGCGGAGGTTTTGCAATGTGCCTGGAGAGATGCTTAAGAGGTCGCGGACTTCTGGGGACTTGAGCCACTTTTTAGGTGAGAATCCGGATTGGTGATTGATGATTGCTTTGATGTCTTCCAGTAATTCTGCTTTGAATTCTTTAAGGTCTTCTGTTGTGATGATGTTTGCTGCCATTTTAATATGGGTTTGAGTTAATATTATGTTTATAAAAAATCAATGACTTCTCGATACAATTTTGCTGCGCAAAATCACTCGAAGTGACAAGAAAAAGATCCCTGCTTACTCGGGGATGTAAAAGCCGCCAATGGTTAACGTTTTTTAGTATTGACGGCTTTGTAGTGAATTGACTTTCGTTTGGCAAAATTGATGTGGTTTGTGCTATTTTATGCCTATGTAATACCCAGACTGGGTGATTTTTTTGCGTTTTTAGAATGAGTTTGTTTGTTGGGTTTTGGTGTTCTGAATTATGCTTTTAGGGAGTGTTTTGCATCAAAATTTATGGAAAACTTGCCATAATAATATTACCCAAGTTGGGTACACCTTGGGTGTTTATTTGATTTGATTTTTGTATGGATATATTACAGTATTTTCCTCACCCAGATTTACTCCATAAATCTGACCTCTCCAAAGGAGAGGTATTTCTTTATTGTAGGTGTATCTGTTAGGCATGGGGGATTACCCATCTTGGGTGTGCCTTGGGGTTTTGTGATGCGAGGCATTATGTATTAGTCAAGGAGGTTAATATGCGATTCCTCTCTCGAGTTCTCGGGATCGGAATGACAAGTAAAGGCTTTACTTTATGGTGATGTATGGACGCTTATTTTTTGTTAAGGTCGTCGAGGTTGTCAATGTATTTTTGGAGGGAATCTTTGAGGAGGTCTATGAATTTTGTTGGGTTTATTTTTCTGGATCTTACCTCTGTGAAGGTGTTGTAATAATTGTCGTTATCAATATTGAACATTTTTTGGACGGCCAGTACCACGCTTTTAATATCAATATTGCCATTGTTGATTTTGCCCGTAGCATACAACGCATAGGCTAGTTCGACAATTTCGACGTAGCGCCCTGTCCAATGGAGTTCGGAATCTTGGTGAAATGGGTTGATGATTGTTTCCATAGTATTTGTGGTTATTAGTTTGTTTATTTCGTCTTTAAGGTAGATGATTAGGGCATCATGCGCCAATACTGTAGATACGGTACTGTCATGGCTCGTTGAAAACTGCTTGTCGGTAAAGAAATGATATGCCTCTATATTGAGACGGATGTCCATTTGGTCCCTGATGAAATATTGATGATCTAAATAGGTAGCACCAACTTTGTAATAGTTATAAAACTCCAGATTGTTGTTGAAGAAATTTTGAAGCTTTTTGATATGGCCGTTAAGGTATTTTGCCTGTTCTTTGTTAGACCCTCTGGGGCGTTTGCTTTCGATATTGAAGCGTTTTACGTAGAAAATAAGTTTGCTGAATATTTGCGGTTTTATGATTTTGAAAAATTCAATCTCAAGCTCTGGAGTTTCGAAGGTTTTATCTATTACCAAAGGCATTATTTGGTGTAGTGTTGCCTTAATAAGTTTAATGCCCTGTTCTGATTTGTAGCGTATGTCGCTGTTTTGATTTTCTAATGTTACCAGATTTTGTTCTAATTGGTTTATTAAGTTGTAGTAGGTTTTCAAACGATTTCATTAAGATTAATATTGTTTTTTTAATTTCCTTTCATGTAGGGGAACCATGTAGAAATTTGCGCTATTAATTAATCTTCTTTAAGTTTTTAAGGGTTTTCATTGAGAGGTATTTCAAATTCTTTTTTATGGGTTTCTAATTTATTTTTGCCATCGCTGATGACATAATTTATAATTCCTTTGAGCATTATTGGCGTGCTGCCAACTATTTTTAGGGTTTGTACAAAGTTTACCGCTATTTTATAAAGCCGGATGTCGTGATTTAAAATAGGGTCGTACTGCTCGATAGGTGTACCAATTTCATTAAACTTACCCAAGGGAATAACAAAGGCGTTTTGCTCCATTTCGATGTTGAGCAGTGAGGCCTCCGGATGGTTTACTTGTTCTGTGTAGATATGCCAAGGCGATTCGATGAATGCCGTGATATGGATAGTAAAGGTATTGTTGCCATTACACTTTGCCAAAAAGCGCCATTCCACAGGGTTTGGGTTGATGACCTCCTGATTTTGCCAGAACCGAAGTTTAGACAGTGTACTTATTAATTTTCTCATTGCTAACCTAAATACTTGACACCGCCCAATAAAACAGGATAATGGCTATAATAATGATGGCCACTATCCATCTATCCCTTTGTTTACTTTGATTGTTATTTTGCACGCGCTTTATTTTTATAAAAACATGGGTACTTACACGTAAGCACCCATGCCGCAACCAGGATTGATTGCTATGAAAAAAAAATTACACTTTTTATATTGTTTCTGTCGGGGACAGGTTTTTTACTTTATTGTTTTAAGATTAGCTACGCTGAACCTTACGGTTTAGCTCACAACACTTTATTTTTATTAATAGGTGTTCGTGAATCTTCGATTTAGCTACGCTGATCTAAAGATTCCCGCCTTCGCGGGAATGACATAATACCATTTAAAAAAACACTGGTACAGATTTTACACTGTACCAGTGTAGCAATCAAAATAATAAGAGCAAGTGATGACTAATTCAAATATGCTATGAAAAAAGAAGTTTAGGCTGTTTCTTTATTCTTGACTCTTATTTATTTGGTTGTTTATGTTGTGAAAGGGATAACAGATTGCTTTAAACTGTTGCCTCGATATTTATAGAAATCTTAATGTTATCCCTTTGCAAGCTCCCAAAATTGAAAAGTTTAAATGCCTGTTTGTGTATTTTGTGAAATTTCTGGTTTTGGGTCTCGAATAACAATACATTTCATGTCTTTCATTTTTTGAACAATTTCTAAACCTTGTTCTTTTAATGCTCTTTTGACATCATCTAAATCTGTCATTACTGCATTAAGAGAAATATCAATATTTTCTTCAATACCGGTTTCGTCAATTAAGGGTAAATTTTTATCATATATTAAATCACAATTATATGAGATTGTGTTTATGAGGTTTTTAATAGGCCTATTTATATAATTTAAATGAGCAATAGATTCATTGCTTTCTCCCTTTTTATTTTGATTCTTCAATTTAATTTTTGCTTCGTCACTAGCTACTAGTGCTAAATAAGGCATACTTCTAATTTCGACGGTCACATCATAATCAAATGCATTTTTTAAATCTCTTTTCATCACTTCCCTCATTTGATTTGGAGTTCGTTTATCTTCAGGTAACACCTGACTATAGCAATATAAATTTCTACCTAAACTATAATCAAAATCAAATTTGGATGAATCTTTAATTTCAAGAACTGGCTTTATGCTATAATTTTCACTAATTTCTTTTTCATTATAAGCACTCCAATATGGCAACCCAAAATAGGCTATTCTATATATTTCAGGTAGAGATCTTCCTATAAGCTGTAAGTATTTTAAATCATACAGATAATCTTTTCCATCCTCTCTAGAGGACGGAGAATAATTTGGCATACCATACCTCCATTTTGTGACAATTGAACGTTGTATAAAATTCATTTCACTTCCACCGTTTCCCTCAATTAAAAAAAGTTCATTTTCATTAAATGCACCTAATTTTTCCTTACCTTCAGAGGAATAATCGATAAATTCAAAACTTTTACCTTCTACAAATGGTTTTAAATATTTTTCATCCAATACATTTGTTATAGCTTTTACCTTACCATTTGTGTCAATCCAATAAACAGCAGGCACCGCTCTTATATTATACTTTTTATTAATTATGCTATTAAACGTCACTGGGATTTTTAAACCATATAATTTTTGAAAGGTTTCATAATCGTTACGAATACTATCTTCTAAATCAAGACCAACCAATAATAAATTAATCTTGTCTTTATTATCTGAATATAACTGATTTAATTGAGGTAAAGGCGTAAAACTGGCATGGCACACGGAAGAAAAGATATATAATATAGTTGGCTTGCCCTTCATTTCCTCAATAGTCAATATATTTTTGCCTGAATTTTGAATAGACTCGAAGGTTATGTTAGGAAATTGTTGGCCAATTTGGATGGGATCTCCGTATTCAGATTGAGCACAGCTAAAATTTACTATAGATAGGATTAATATCCAAGTAAACCAAATGATAGATTTAGATACTTTCATGGTTATGAATTGTTATATTTATTATTGTAAGATTATGCAACATGATGGATGACTCGGGGATATTACCCCAAGTCATTCATTTATTTTTAGTACCCGGGATTTTGGGTTAAATTTATATTTTTTAATATTTCAGATTCAGGGATTGGATATAATACGTCTTCTGAATTCCAATCTGATTTTATTGGTCCTAAAACTGTAGCAGCTCGATTTGTTCGTTTTAAATCCAGCCAACGATGACCCATTTCAGAAAATAATTCATGTCTTCGTTCTTGTTCTACAGCCAATAATAATTCAGGTTGACTAGCAGCAGTTGTGTTTAGTAAACCTGCCCTATTACGAATTACATTTATATCCTCTTGAGCTCCAACAATATCATTTTGATTTATTCTTGCCTCTGCTCTAATTAAATATTGTTCAGCTAACCTCAACAACACCAAATCTTCAGGATAATTAGAATCAGTAAAATAAAATCTGACTTTATATTTATTTGGTCTATAATAAATTATTGAATTTATATCTCTCGTCGTAATCCAATTATCTTTTCTTAAATCACCAACTTCAAAGGAATTTAATAAATCACTATTTATATCCTTTGTAGCTCCTTCTGAAGAAATATAAAATATTACACCATCAGGCGTTGGAAAACCATTTGGATAAACTTTCACCAACTGTAAAATAGCTTCATTGCTATCTCGTAGAAAAACATTATTTATATCTGATTGTAAAGTATATTGGGAGCTATTTATTAAAGAAGTTGATTCTAATTCAGCCATACTATAATTTTCATTATATAGATAAATTCTAGAAAGTAAAGCGGTAGCTGCCCACTTATTGGGCCTAACTCTACTTGAACCTGAATAATCCTCTGTCAAAAGAATTCTAGCATTTGTTAAGTCATTAATTATTTGATTGTAAACTTCCTCCTCATCAGATCTACCAAGGGTCGAATTTGTTTGATAATTTGTTGAAGTAATTAACGGAACATCTCCAAATAAATTAACTAAATAAAAGTAACAAAAGGCTCTCACAAATTTACCTTCACCTTCAAGTTGTGTTTTTACATCAGGTGATAAAGTTGTTGAAGCAGTAACACCTTCAATAACCGCATTTGCTTCATAAATAATATTGTAAGCACTCGACCAGATTCCCAAAACGCTTGAATTATTAGCATTCAATTGATTCTGGTAAAATTCAGAATTTGGTGCAGTGTTGGAATAATCAATAAGTTCGTCAGAAGAAAACCCTCCCAAATAAGCAATTGAATTAAATTGACCAATAAAACTATTATTACTTAAGAGTTTGGTATACATACCTGTAGCAGCAGCAATTGCTGTTTCATCATTTTGAAATACTAATTCTCCACTGACTAATGAATTTGGCAAATCAACTTCGACAAATTCTTTATCACAGGAAGATAAGAACAATAAAAATCCTAATATTATAAACCGGTTGTTTATAATGATTGTATTAATATATTTTGATATAATTTTCATAATTTAAAATTTAAGTTTTAGACCTGCACCTATAATTTTTAAAGGAGGTAACTCCAGAAATGGTGATTCCGGATTAAAGCCAAAATAATCCGTTATTGTAAATAAATTTTGAGCCTGCAGATAGATTTGCAACTCTTTAATATTTAATTTTTCAATTATAGCTTTAGGCATGTTATATGCTAAAGAAATATTTTTGAGACGAATATAAGAGGCGTCTGTTACACTTAAATCACTGCTTGCAGCTTGACTGTAGGGTGTTGAAAACCCAGTTGTAAATTGCTGTAAAGTACTTATGTCCCCCGTCTGCGTCCAACGGTCGTCATTAAGAACTGATGACAATTGGTTGTAAAAGCCCCCAGGTTGTGTGGAAAATAAGCTCATTGAACCTGCAGCTTCTTGTTTTACAAATTCCAAGAGAAAGTTCAATTCAAAGGACTTGTAAGTTAACTGATTATAAAAACCTCCATAAAATTTTCTAGATAAATCAAGGACAACATTTCGATCTTCAACATTAATTGTACCATCGTCATTTACGTCGACCACTTGATAGAATCCCGTCTCTGGGTCGACACCATTAAATTGATACACTTTTCTAATTGAGAGTGGCTGCCCAACGACATAGGTATTAGCATAAGAAGACTCTTCAATTCCCGGATATGAAACTAACTTGTTTCTTGGAATGGATAGGTTTATACTTGTTCTCCAGTTTAGATTAGGTTGTTGTATATTGATTGTACTTAAGTCAAACTCCCAGCCCGTATTTTCAATAAGGGCACCCAAGTTTGCTTGCACTGATGAATAGCCAGTAATCGCTGGTAGATTATACCCAACTAACTGGTTTGACGATCTATTACGGTACCAAGTTGTACTTAATTGAATTCTATCATTAAAAAAACCTAAATCCAACGATGCCTCCAATTTCTTATTAACTTCCCAACTATAATATGGATTTGCTAGACCTGTTGTATTCAAATATGGCTGACCTGCGTATGTATTCGAACCTGGCGAATATGTGCTTAAATATCCATAATCCCCAATTTGGTCATTACCAGTAGTGCCATAGCTTCCTCTTAATTTACCAAAATTCAAAAATGTCAACCCCTTTTTTATTAAGTTTTCTCTTGAAAAAATCCAAGCTGCTCCAACTGCTCCAAAATTACCCCATTGTTTACCTTTCCCAAAACGACTTGAGCCATCCCTTCGGCCTGTTAAATTCAAGAAAAATTTATTGTCAAAGGAATATCCTAAACGACCGTAACCTGCATTATATCTGTACTGTGTTTCTAAATCTGTTAAAATAATCTTTGTCGAGGCTGCTTGAATGTTGCCCAATAATCCATCACTAACATATCCTTCTCCTTTAATTCTAAAATTCTTTGTATCGTTTGCTTGCCAAGTTGTGCCTAATAATATATTTAATGCACTTTTACCAAAATTAGTTTGATAAGTAATTTGTGGTTCAACAATCCAATTTTTACCAGAATAATTTAATTTTTCTGTTGAACTTAAGATAGTGGTTTCTGGATTAAAAGCAGATTGCGGGCTTAAAATTATTTGATCTGTTGATGTATCATTATATCCTAAATTTGCAGATAATGTTAATCCTTTAATTAGTTGATAACTTAATACAGCATTGGAAATTAGTCCTTTCGATTTACTATTATGAGATCTTTCAAAATAACTGTATGGATTAAGCCTATCGCCTGTGTAACCAGCCCACTCCAAATCGCCATTTTCATTATATATAGGCGCGTTGGGGGCTAATTGTACTGCATAGGAAGCAAGATTAGCATTAAATAAATTATTGTTATCCAAACCATAATTAACTGATAAACTCATATTGAATTTTTTATCTGCAGTCGTATGGTTAAGATTAAAATTTGCTGTTGTTTTTTTATAGCCAAAATCTCCTGGAAATACTGTTGTTTCATTTCTGTAGCTTCCACCCACGCGAAAGGATGTTAATTCACTCCCTCCAGAAAGTGAAGCATTAACATCATAAATGTTAGCCGAACCTCCAATTAATAATTCCTGCCAATCATTATCAGTGTTTGTGTTCCAAGTACCATTTAAATCATAATCCGCTGGGCCAGGGGTTGTACCATCATTTGCAAACGCTTCATTTCGCATAGCTAAATACTGTTGTGTATTCATTACGTCCATCATTTTACTTACTGTGCCCACACTTGTTGAGGTTTGGATATCTAAATCCAATTTACCAGCTTTCCCTTTTTTTGTTGTGATTAATACCACACCATTAGCTCCTCTAGACCCATAAATAGAAGTTGCGTCAGCATCCTTAAGTATCTCAACACTTTCAATATTAGCAGGATCAATGGTGTTTAAAGGGTCTATCCCAAATGCTGATGGACTTAAAAGTTCACCAGATGAGTAAATGGGCGTTGAGGCTATAGGAACTCCATCTACTATATACAAAGGCGTATTTCCGTCCACAACTCCATTGGTTGGGTTGTATGTTCGCAAACTATTTTGCCCCCTTATTTGAATTTTCATACCGCTGCCTGCAACACCACTTGTTTGGGTAATTACAACACCTGGCATTCTTGCTTGTAATGCTTGCAATGGATTGTTAACTGGTTGTTTTTCTATTTCAGAAGCTGTCACTTTTGAAATACTACCAGTTGCTTCCCTTTTTGTAGTATTATAGTACCCAGCATTTAAAACAATTTCACCGAGTTCACTAATACTCTCTTTAAGGGTTACATTAATAATAGTTTGATTACCCACCTTTACTTCTTGGGTAGCAAAACCTATTGCCGAAAACAACAGCACATTTTCCGGATTTGGTATTGCGATGGAGTATGTACCATCAAAGTCTGTAGCTACCCCAATATTTGTACCTTTTATTAATACTGTAACTCCAGCTATTGGTAGTCCTGCTTCATCCACCACCTTACCCGTTACTTGCTGCTGATGTTGGAAGGTTTTTTCTTTAATGATGATGGTATTGTTCTCTGATAATATGATGTTGAACTTTTCTAATGAAATACTTTGGTTTAAGAGTTTATCAACTCTAATCACTCCTTTTTTAAGTTGCACTTTTGGTGCGCCCTTAAACAAATCTTCAGGGTATAAAAAGCGGTACTTCGTTTGGTCGATAATGATTTCAAACACCTCATCGATGGTCGCTTCTTTATCAACCTCAATGGTTACTTTTTCTTGAGCCAAGGTGGTTTCAACATTGAAACTGAACACGGTGGTGCATAATAAGAAAATAAATGTTCTCATAATCATTAATAGGAGCCGTTTTGATATCCCTGTTTTCGGGATATGACTGGCATTAATTAATTTAATTTGCATAAATTTGAATTGTGTTAGTTAGACATTAGTTTAATTATTCACTTTATAGGGACGAAGTCGAGACATCGCCAAATGGTTGACTTCGCTCCCTTTTTTCTTTCTTATATTATATCATGCTAATAATATTATATCATGAGATTGCCACGTCACTATGCTCCTCGCAATGACAATCTATTTCAGGATTACTTTTTTATTGTTGATTTCGTAGTCATTGATGACGCCGAAACTTTTGATGGTGTTGAGGATATCGACAATGTTTTGGTCTTTGCCCAAGACACCTACAAAACGTACATCTTCTAACTCTTTATTTGCAAAGGTGACTTCCATATCATACCATCGGGATAATACTTTCATAATCTCCTTGAGGTTTTTACGCTGTAATATGAATTCGCCATTTACCCATGCAACTTCATTACGTGCATTGATGTTTGCAACTTCAATATTTTTATTATTGATATCTACCACAGATTGTTGGCTAGGTGCTAGTATTCTGGTTGTTGGTTGTTGGTTGTTGGTTGTTGGTTCGAATGTTACGCTTACTTTACCCTCAACTAAAGTTGTGTAAATAGCGGTTTCGTCTTTATAAGCTTTGATATTGAATTTAGTACCCAATACTTCGACCTCTTGATTGCTATTCCATACTTTAAAGTTAGATCCTTTGTGTTCGGTACTATGAGATACCTCAAAATAGGCTTCACCATAAACAAGCTCTACCTGACGGCTTTCACCGTCAGTAAAACTAACCGGGTATTTAAGTTGGGTCTCGGAATTCAACCATACCTTGGTACCATCTGAAAGGGTCATTTGGAATTGCCCTCCTCTAGGGATTGTTAGATAGTTATAGACTAATTCTTGGGAAGTACTATTATTATAAATTATCTCTTCGCCATTACTATTGGCGTTTTGTGTTTGGTAGGATGTGCCTTTTTCCAATGCCACTTGTGTACCGTCTTCTAGTGTTAAAGTTGCTTTGTCAATACCTGGTTCGATTTGGTTGTTGACAATGACAGGGGTGGTATTTTCGATATGGTTATTGAACAGCGTATCTTTTAATAGGTAGGTTGACGCTAATGCAATGACTAGGATTGCGGCAGCTGTGTATTTGAAAATAGGTTGGCTTTTAAGTTTGTAAACCATCGATTTTTCTTTTCTTATGGTGCGTAAGAGTCGCTCCAATGCTTTTTTGGAATCTGGTTCATTCATAGTGTAGGTAATTGCATAGTGTGTTTGTACATAGTCTTTAAACACCTTTCTGTATTCGGGATTCTCGATCCATTTAGAAAGTGTATCCAAATCATCAGCTGTTGCCGATTTGGTAATGTACTTTACCTGTCTCTTATACACATCTGACGCTGCCGACGAAGAGGATAGTGTAG
>OJIO01001205.1_pt1 | contig 12116 bp, 10 predicted proteins | sample 1595621 | NCBI WGS metagenome assembly OJIO01 (sample SAMN05416776, study PRJEB24817) | seawater metagenome | isolation source: Sea water | place: Canada:Atlantic | collected 2013-07
GTGTTGCACCTGCCATTTTATTTATGTTTGGCCTCATGAGTGGTGTGTATGCCATATCTTTTGCTGATTTTTTTTACAAAGATGACGGAAGCTCTGGAACGGGAGCATGGGTGTTAAAAGGGATAGCACTTTGTATAGGTATCTATGGTGTTTATTCTTTTAGAAAAAAACAAAATCAATGCTCCATAGACAAAAAGAGTAAACGAAAAAATTTAACTCTACTAATTATTATAACCCTGTTTGTAGGTATTGGTCTTTTTTTATCAATAGAAAAATGGTCTTCCTGGTATTTTGATGAGCACATCGTACCTGCCCAACAAAAAGAACTCAATATTCCTATAAAAGACAATTGAACACTATAATTAAGGTCATCATTCCAGCCTACAATGAAGAAAACTCCATAGGCAAAGTCATTGATGACATCCCACCAATTGTTGATGAAATTATTGTAGTTAATAATAACTCTACAGATGCCACAGAAAGGGTTGCTAAAACTGCTGGAGCTACGGTTGTCAATGAGCCTAGAAGAGGCTATGGTCATGCCTGTTTAAGTGGTATGAGTTATATTTCATTACAACAAACCAAGCCAGATATCATTGTCTTTTTAGACGGTGATTATAGTGACTATCCCGAGCAGCTAACACAGCTCATAGCCCCAATTATGGAAAAAGACATTGACCTTGTTATAGGAGCCAGAGTAAAGGCATTGCGAGAAAATGGCGCCATGACCTACCCTCAGAAATTTGGAAACTGGTTGGCAACAGCTTTAATGAAGCTTTTTTTTGGTGCCCGTTTTACAGATCTTGGTCCTTTTAGGGCTATAAAATACGCTAAACTACTGGCACTAGAGATGCAAGACAAAACCTATGGCTGGACCGTTGAAATGCAATTAAAAGCACTGAAAAAAAACTACACCTACACAGAGATCCCAATGAAATACCGCAATAGAATTGGAATCTCCAAAGTGTCGGGAACCTTAAAAGGTGCTATCTTTGCTGGGGTTAAAATCTTAACTTGGATTTTTAAATATTCTATTAAAAAATGATACTGCAAACCATTATCATGGTTGTTTACACCGGCTCGCTACTGCTTATACTTATGTATGCCTTAGCGCAATTAAACCTGCTTACTAACTACTTAAGTGCTAAGAAAAAAACAGCACATTGCCCCGTGTTTGATTTTGAAAATCCAGAAGAAATTCCAGTGGTGACCATCCAACTTCCTGTGTACAATGAAATGTATGTAATGCAGCGGCTACTTGATAATATAGCAAAAATTGACTACCCAAGAGAGAAGCTTGAAATACAGGTATTGGATGATTCTACAGATGAATCACTTAAAACAACGGCCTTAAAAATAAAAGAGCTACAAGCAACAGGACTAGACATAAAACACATTACCCGCAGCAACAGATCTGGTTTTAAAGCAGGAGCATTAAAGCAAGGATTGGAAATAGCCAAAGGAGAGTACATTGCAATTTTTGATGCAGATTTTTTGCCTCAACAAAGTTGGCTATATAAAACCATACCCTCTTTTAAAGACTTGGAAATTGGCGTAGTACAAACACGCTGGGGACATATTAACAAAAACTACTCCCTGCTAACTAAAGTACAAGCCTTTGCACTTGACGCCCACTTTACCCTAGAGCAAGTAGGAAGAAATAGCAAAGGACATTTCATCAACTTTAACGGTACTGCAGGTGTTTGGAGACGCGCCTGTATTTTGGATGCTGGAAACTGGGAGGGAGACACCCTTACAGAAGATCTAGACCTTAGTTACAGAGCGCAGCTCAAAAGCTGGAAATTTAAATACTTAGAAGATGTAGAAACACCTGCAGAACTGCCTGTTGTAATAAGCGCAGCGCGCTCACAACAATTTAGGTGGAATAAAGGAGGTGCAGAGAATTTTCAAAAAATGGCAAGACGTGTCTTGAAAAGTAACCATGTACCTTCAAAAACTAAAATACATAGCTTGCTTCATTTACTAAATAGCACCATGTTTTTAAACATCTTTTTGGTCGCTATTTTGAGCATCCCTATGCTGTATATTAAAAATGAATATGAGTCTTTAAAAGGCTACTTTATAGTGATGAGTTTCTTTGTGGTGAGTACAGGTATTTTCTTTGTTTGTTATTGGTACACCTTTAAGTCTATCTATGGTGGTGGTGTAAAGCAATTTATAAAATACATAGGGATGTTCTTTGCTTTTTTCTGTGTTGCCATGGGTTTTTCTCTGCACAATACCATTGCAGTTATTGAAGGGCATATGGGTAAAAAAAGTGACTTTGTAAGAACTCCAAAATTTAATATCAGCACCTTAAAAGATAAATGGAAAGGAAACAAATACTTAAAAAAGAACATTTCAGTACATGTTATTTTTGAAGGCATGTTAATGTGCTACTTTGGCTTTGGTATGTACGCGGCTTTTGTAGTGGGTGACCAAGGAGGTGATTTTGGACTGTTCCCATTTCACCTAATGCTTTGTATAGGTTTTGGTTTTGTATTCTTTAAGAGCCTAACAAGCAAAGCCTAATTAAGGCTATTATTAAAATGTTACTTTTCGCTCTATAAGCTGGCCATCTCTCTTAACAGTAACAGTTGTGGTTTCTCCTACCTCAAAGCTTGCCAAGGCCTTCATGTAAGACATCATATCTGGGGTGTCTAAGCTCCCTAGTTTAACAACTACGTCTGCGCGTTGTAATCCTGCTTTTTGAGCTGGTTTATCTTCGCTAATTCCATCAATACGCATGCCCTGCCCGTTAAATAAATAATCTGGCACAACGCCCAATGCTACTTTAAACATAGGAACTTCTTCGCTTTCATTTTTAGTCTTTTTAAAGGCCAACTGTCCTGCGTCATCCAAATCTGTAACAACGTTGAGTATATAGTTTGAGATAAGCTCCATACCCTCATAGTTTAGTTTTTCTGGATCATCACTGGGTTTATGATAATCTGCGTGTTGGCCTGTAAAGAAATGCAATACCGGTATATCTGCTAGATAAAAAGAGGTATGATCACTAGGGCCTACACCACTTGCGTGTTCATTAATTGTTAAGCCCTGGTTGTTGTTGGCAAATAAGGTTTGTTTAAAAAGTGAGGAGGTTCCCACGCCATACACTGCAAGAGTTTGTTCCTTGTTGAGTCTTCCTACCATATCCATGTTAATCATGTAGCTTACCTTTTTGGTATCAATGGTTGGTGTTTTTACAAAATAATTTGATCCAAGTAATCCCATTTCTTCACCAGAAAAGGCCATAAACAAGTAGTTGTTTTTAGTGATTGTAGGTGATTGATTTTTTAGCTTGTCGGCAAGAGCCAGCAATATGGCAATACCACTTGCGTTGTCATCTGCCCCGTTATGAATGGCAGGTTGTTCTCTATCTAAAGAACCCTCACCGCCCATGCCTAAATGATCGTAGTGCGCACCAATAATTACTGTAGTAGCAGCATTGTTGTTTATATATCCAATAACATTGGTTCCAGTAACAGATCCATCTTCTTGAATGTTTGTAAATTCTGACTGCTCATGAGGGTTTGCACTCGGGGTAAAGGAAAATGTTTGGGTAAAGTTTCCTTCACTGCCTTTTGGAGTCAATCCAATGTCAGAAAAACGCTCTGTAATATATGCTGCAGCAAGCAACTCTCCAGGAGTACCTGTTTGCCTGCCTCCCATTTCATCTGATGCTAAAACAGCTACATCTTCTTGCATGGTTACTATTTTATTTGGGGTTTGCTGGCAAGAAACCACAAAGAGCATCATCAATCCTATTATAACTAAACGCATATCCTTATTTTTGTACAAAATTACTGAAATATGAGATACCTAACTACCCTAGCCATTTTTTGTTTTCTACTTTCTTGTAAAAGCAACAGCCAAGAAAAAACAGAAGTCTCAACACAGCCAGCTACAACGGTTAACAAAAAGCTAAGTCTAACGGGTGGTGTTCGGGAAACAGTGCTAGATCCTATTACACAAGACACCCTTATATACCCAGAAGAGGTACATCTTAAAAACATCCGCCAAGTAACCTTTGGTGGAGATAACGCAGAAGCCTATTGGAGCTTTGATGACAAACAATTGGTTTTTCAATCTAATTTTAAAGACTGGGATGTAGGATGTGACCAGATGTTTTTAATGGATGCAGCCCAAACATTTGAAGACACCAGGCCTCCAATGATATCTACCGGAAAAGGAAGAACTACCTGCGCTTATTTCTTGCCAGACAACAAACATTATGTGTATGGAAGCACGCACCTAGTTGATGAAAATTGCCCAGAGGTTCCACTACGAAAAAACGGGAACTATGTATGGCCTGTGTATGACAGCTTTGACATCTTTGTGGCAGATCTAGAAGGTACTATCACCGCGCAGCTTACTACAGAACCTGGCTATGACGCAGAGGCCACAGTATCTCCTATGGGCGATAAAATTGTATTTACCTCAACCCGTAGTGGAGATCTTGAACTCTACACCATGAATATTGATGGTAGTGATGTAAAACAAATCACTAATGAACTTGGCTATGATGGAGGCGCTTTTTTCTCGCCAGATGGCAGCAAATTAATATTTAGATCTTCACGACCAAAAACTCCTGCCGAAATTAAAAAATACAAAGACCTACTTGCAGATGGCCTTGTAGAACCTGTTGACATGGAGCTGTATATATGTGATGCAGATGGAAGCAACCTAAAACAACTCACCAATTTAGGAAATGCGAACTGGAGTCCGTTTTTTCATCCCAGTGGAGAGAAAATATTATTTAGTAGCAACCATGAAGCAGAGCGTGGGTTTCCATTTAACTTATACCTTATAGATCTTGATGGTAAAAACCTAGAAAGAGTAACTCATGGGCAAACATTTGACGCCTTTCCTGTTTTTAGTAATGATGGTAAATACTTGGCCTTTTCCTCCAACAGAAACAATGGAGGTGGCAGGGATACAAACCTATTTATTGCACAGTGGCAAGATTAACACAAAGACTATAGTGCGCCTAATGTAATTTAATACAAACAATCAAACATCTGCTCCCATACAAACCGTTTCTAATCCCTGGTATTGGGAGCATGTTACTGTATTTTATTTTTGCCTATTTTCTAGAACGGAGTGATTTTTTAAACCTATTACTTTTATACAGTGGTTTGTTTTACGCAGCCTGGAAAATCATACAATACACAAAATTTAATTTTTGGATCTGGGCGGTTATCGGCATAACAGCAAGGGTTTTGTTTTTGCCCAGTATACCGAACCTTTCTCAAGACTTTTATCGCTTTATTTGGGACGGGAGGCTCCTTATTTTAGGAATAAACCCCTACATGTTTTCCCCAGAGCAACTAGCAAATGGATTGCTTAATGCTACTGAGCTAACTTCTTTAGAGGCTATCTCAAATGCCAAGGTACTTATCCAAGGCATGGGGAGTCTAAATGCGAGCCATTATAGCAGCTACCCGCCAATTAACCAGCTGTGTTTTGCCTTGGCAGCCCTGTTTGCAAAAACATCAATACTGGGCTCTGTGGTAGTGCTGCGCATTATAATCATTGGGGCAGATTTGGGCATATTATATTTCGGAAAAAAACTATTAGAAAGACTCAACCTGCCTACAAAAAACATTTTTTGGTATTTCTTAAACCCTTTTATCATTATAGAACTTACTGGAAATTTGCACTTTGAAGCAGTGATGCTCTTTTTTGTTATTTGGTCATTGTACTTGCTAGATAAAAAAAGATGGGTATTAGCGGCAATATTACTTGGGGTTTCTGTTTCTGTAAAGTTATTACCATTACTTTTTCTGCCGCTGTTTTATAAATATCTAGCCCCAGATGGGCTCTTTAAAAAAGGATTTTGGAAAATGAAAAAATTTTACTGGGTCACTCTTACAACCATAGTAATTACTTTTGCGCCCTTTGCCTCCAAGACCTTTATTTCTAATTTTAGTGCAACAATTGGTTTATGGTTCCAAAACTTTGAATTTAATGCAAGTGTTTACTACATCATACGTTGGATTGGATTTCAAACTGTTGGTTGGAACATCATAGCTACAGTGGGGCTCATTTTGCCAATGGTGGTTTTTATTTGTATTGTGTTACTTGCTGTATTTAGAAAATACAATACCACACAAAAACTCATTACTGGGATGCTACTGGCCGTATCCATATACTTTTTATTGGCTACCACAGTTCACCCATGGTATATAGCAACACCCGTATTGCTTAGTGTGTTTACCAAATATAAATTCCCACTGCTGTGGAGCTTTATGATTTGTTTTAGTTATGCAGCCTATGGCGCAAATGGATTTAATGAAAACCTATTACTAATTGCTATAGAATATAGTGTGGTAATTAGTGTCGCACTTTGGGAAATATTCATTAAAAAACTCCCTGAAAAGGGAGTTGTACTATAATTTTATAAAAGTGTTTTTTCTAGGTTCTAGAGCATAGAAAAAAGTTCTAATTCTTCTTTAGTAAGTGTTTTCCAGCGTCCTCTTGGAAGGTCTTTTTTGGTTAAATGTGCCAAAGTAACACAATCTAAACGCAAAATATTGTATCCTAAATGATCAAAAATTTCACGAATCACACTATTACCCATATGCTTGATTTTTAGGCCAACTTCCTTTTTAGGTTTATTATCAACGTAGCTTATTTCTTCGATCTGGATTTTCTTGCCACCTATCTGAATTCCTTCAGAAATTTCCTTTAAATCTGAAGCTTTTAAGTTTTTATCTAACTCTACATGAAACAATCGTTCCATCCCTTTTTTACTGAGTTTTTCTTTGAGTTTATCATCATTGGTAAAAAACAGTAAGCCAGTAGCATTTCTACCCAATCTACCAATAGGAGTAATGCGCCCAGAAGATGCATTAGCTACCAAATCCATAACAGTGTTACCTTTGCTATCACTAGTGGTAGTGGCAAATCCTTTAGGCTTGTTTAAAAGCACATAAGACATAGGTTCTGGATTGAGACGACGCCCATCAAAACGTACATCATCTTCAAGTTTTACCTTATAACCCATTTCATTAATAATTTTACCATTTACGGTAACTAGTCCAGTAGCTATATAGGTGTCTGCCTCTCTACGAGAACAAATACCACTGTTTGAAATGTATTTGTTTAAACGAATACCATCAACAACATCGTGTTTCCTCTTAGCTGGTTTTGGGGTAATAACCTCTGGTTTTACCTCACCCGCTCTAGATTTCCCAACCCTTGGCTTAGACACTGCATTGCGATCATTGCTTTTAAACTTCGCGTTTTTACCGTGCCCTTTGCTGGCTCCCTTTCCTTTGTTATCGTTTCTGCTCATGATGTAAATTCCTGAAATCCAGGTGATTTTAAATTGGGCGCAAAGATACGCTTTAATTTAATAATTTCATTGATTCCTTATTGCTCAATAAAAGAAACAAAAATGGAGCTTACAACAAATCAAAAGCAACAAAGTGTTGGGTTATAGCTGCTCTTTTGAATTAACAAGGCTAATGGTAGATTGCCGCTCTGTATTTATAGTTAATTTGGTTACATCTGGACGAGAATAATGCCCTACTGGATCAAAGTTCTGCCGTTCTTGGTAGACCTTATTAAAATCAAGGGTATGGTAAATGTTTCCGTCTGTATGGGTGTCTGGCTCCAAAATCCACTCGCCGTCTGGCCCTGCAATACAACTACCTCCATTTGCAAGAATATCTGGGCAGGTTTCTGTGATTTTTGAATAATGTGGAGTGCTTAAAGGAAAATCAGTTTTAGACATTAAAGCAGATACAGAAATCACAAAGCTGCGAGACTCTCTTGCTATAAATCTAGTAATATCTTTGGTGTTATGATCACTCCCTGGCCAGACGGCAACATGCAAATTCTCGCCTTGTCCATAGAGAGCGGCTCTTGGCAATGGCATCCAGTTTTCCCAACAGTTTAGACCTCCCACTGTAAATTGTTTGAGAGGGTGCACCTGCAGGCCGTTCCCATCTCCGGGGGCCCAAGCCAAACGCTCATCATAGGTGGGTTGTAATTTACGGTGTACAGATTGAATTTCTCCTTGTTGATTAACATACACCAAGGAGGCGTAAACACTATGGCCGCCTCTATCTAATGGGCGCTCTATAATACCCAGGTAGATTGCCATGTGGTGTTTTTTTGCCAAAGCGCATAGAGGATCTAAATCACCATTTTCTATAGTGATAGAATTACGAAGATAGTGTGCATACAGCTCCTTATTAAGGGAAGTGTTCCAGTGGGCTCCATCTGCTAAAGCAAGCCAAAATGGATAGCCAGGCAACAACCCCTCACCAAAGACGATAAGTTCTGTTTGGGTAGTTGCTGCTTGTTGTATTTGAGTATATATTTTTTGTAGCGTAGCCTCTTTATCTAACCATACAGGGGCAATTTGAGACAAGGCTACATTGAGTAAATTTTCTTTTTGCATGGTACTAAGTTAGTAATTTTATTACATCAAGACCCAAAATAGTAGCTTAAAAAACCTTGCTCAAAACTAGATGTACATTTATCAAAACAATACTAAACACACCCGCTACAATGATTAATTTCAATATATTATGTAAGGTAAGAAAGTGGCTTCTTTTACTAGATTTCCAAAGAAAAACATCAAAAAACACCAGGGCTATAATGCTACCATAAAAATAATAGTTCATGTACCCTATTGAAAAATACATAAGCAGTAACACGGCAGGAATTAAGGTGGCAATACTCAGGGCGGTAAGCATTGTTTTAGATACATTAACCCCATAAACAACCGGAATGGTTTTATAATTTTGGGCTAGATCACCTTTAATGTTCTCTAAATCCTTGGTAAGTTCTTTCATGGCAATAAGCAAAAACAGGAACGTTGCGTGAACAAAAATTACATTGTTGAAGTTTTGATAATAAATAAACACTGCAAAAAACGGAATGACCGCTAAAATTGCCGCAGTAACATTTCCTATAAACAAAAACTTCTTGAGTTTGTGAGAGTAAAACCAAATTGCAAAAATGTATACTAAAAAGAATAACACTGCTCTAAAAGAAACATAGCTTGCAAACACAAGAGAAAGGCAATTCAGAATAAAATACCCTGATAGCTTCGTGTTTTGGCTCACCAATCTATCCAAAACTGTTTTAGTTGGCCTATTAATAAGATCTTTATCACTGTCATAAAAACTATTGATGATATATCCAGCGGCAATTGCTGCAGCTGAAGATAGTACCAACATCAGTAGATTGACATCAAAAAGAACATCACCAAGAGGTAGCTTAGGTGCCAAAATATAAATTGAAGTAAGGTATTGGGCTAGGATAATGACCAAAATATTATATCCCCTTACAACAGAGAACAAGCTAAAAAACTTTAACATGATGTGTTTTTGTTTTCTGCTGAACATAAAGATGAAATGAATTGAGCGTTATCTAGAAATTATAAACCACTTCCAAGGTGTGTCCCTTGAGTGCTGTTCGAGCCTTATCAATGTCTTGGGTAAATCCTAACATATAACCGCCGCCTCCAGAGCCGCAAAGTTTTAGATAGTACGTATTGGTTTCAATCCCTTTTTTCCAAAGAGATTGGAATGCTTTAGGAATCATAGGTGTAAAATTATCCAAAACTACTTTAGAGAGTTGTTTAACATTTGAGAAAAGAGAGTTTACATCTCCTTTTAAAAAATCATGTACACAAGCATCTGTATGTTTTACAAATTGATTCTTTAACATGTTTCTGAAACCTTCTTGTTTCATTTTTTCCATAAAGATATGCACCATAGGAGCTGTTTCTCCAACAATACCTGTGTCCAACAAAAACACCGCACCTTTTCCATCTATGGTTTGAGAAGGTATGTTTGCACTTTCTATATCTTCAGTGCTATTGATGAGTATAGGTAAGCTTAAATAACTGTTTAATGGATCAAGACCAGAAGATTTACCATGAAAGAAAGATTCCATAGCAGCAAATATGTTCTTTAAAGCCAATAGCTTTTCGCGGGTTAAATTTTCGAGTACAGTGATTTTTTGTGTAGCGTATTTATCATAAATAGCTGCTACTAAAGCGCCACTGCTTCCAACACCATATCCCTGAGGAATACTACTATCAAAATACATCCCTTGATTAATATCATTTTGTAATGCTTGTATATTGAAGGCGACAAGCTCAGGATTGTCTTGTTGAAGCTGTTTTAAATACCCAGCAAAGTGATTCAAACTCTCATTAGAACTTGTGGTAAGGTCTGTTAATTGAGTATCTGTTTTTAAGGCACCTTTAAAAAAATTGTAAGGGATAGAGAGTCCTTTTGAGTCTTTGATAATACCATACTCTCCGAAGAGTAATATTTTTGAATAAAAAAGAGGACCTTTCATAAATACTTGTGTTATACCATTAAAGGTACATAATAAATACAAAGATACTCTAAAAGAGCAAATATATTGTTATGAAAATACTAAAAACAAAAGCAAAAACACACTACAGCTGTTAGTTTACAAGATATAAAAAAACACTACATTATAGAGGCACCCATACCTACAACATCATCAATATAAGTACCGTCTTTACAGTACTTAGAAAGCTGGTTTTTAATAAAGTGTTGCACCTCTTTTTTTTCGATGGATGGATATAACACATGTACATTAGCGCCTGCATCTAAAGTGAAACATACCTTGCTATTTGTTGTTTTTCTGTAGTTCCAGATACAATCAAGAATCTCTAGAGTGTTTGGTTTCATTAAAATAAAATAAGGAGAACTGGCCATCATCATAGCGTGTAACTGCAACGCTTCACTCTCTACAAGGGCAATAAAAGAATCTAAATCACCAGATTCAAAAATAGAAACAAGTTGCTCTAAATTGCTATTTGCTTTTTCAAAACGCTGAGTGGCATAGGGATTATTGTGCATCAAATCATGACCCACAGTACTACTTACCTGCTTCTGTGCTTTATCAACTAATAAAATAGTATCATGATACTTACTGAAATTTTCATGTACTTTATAAGGATATGGAGTCCCAAAAAGGTTGCTACTACCCTTTATCTTTGGGTGTGCACCCCAAACAACTAGAGGGCCATTAATACTTCTTGCGGCACTTCCCGAACCTAAACGGGCAAGAAAAGATGCTTTTTGTAACTGGTACTCTTTGTTTTGTATTGATGTGGTATTGGTTTTGTTTAGTTTAGCCTCTAGGGCCACAAGACACATTGCTAGTGCACTCATTCCACTTGCAGAACTAGCTATACCACTGCTGTGAGGGAACGTGTTTTGTGTTTTAATTACAAAACGATACGCATCAATAAAAGGAATGTACTGCGCTACACGTTGAAAAAATTTATGGATTTTAGGTTCAAATCCTTCCTCCCGTACTCCATCGAGATAGACCTCAAACTCAAACCCACCTTTGGTCTTTTTTTCATAGTGCAACGTTGTTTCACTTCTACACTTACTTAGTGTGAAACTTACAGAAGCATTTTGAGGAAGTTGCTCGCCGTACTTTCCCCAGTATTTCACCAAAGCTATGTTACTTGGTGATTGATAAGACACACTTGCGTTTTCAGCAATTTCTGTATAAGGCTGTGGAATAAAATCTTGAATGGTCATATATGGGCCGTAAATTAGTGGGCAAAAGTTTAAACCGTAAAGATACGCAAATAGCCTTCTTTTAAAAATGAAGACTTACTAATGAGCCAAAGAATTTTAAACCTAGAACAAATACCACTTTCAAAAAAGAAGAAATAGCAATGCTTGTCTAGTGCTTTAACTCTTTAGAAATTGCCTTTGACACAATATAAGCGCTCGTCCAAGCATTTTGAAAGTTAAAGCCTCCTGTGATGGCATCAACATTAATAACCTCTCCAGCAAAATATAAATTAGGATGTATCTTACTCTCAAATGTTTTAAAATTAACCTCCTCCAAAGCGACACCTCCAGCTGTAACAAACTCTTCTTTAAAGGTGCTTTTACCGGATACCTCAAAATAAGATTGTGTAAGCTGCTGGGCAAGGTTTTGAAGTTTGTTTTTAGGAATATCTGCCCAAATCTCTGTGGTGGTAATACCACTTGTTTTTACAATACTTTGCCACAACCGTTTTGGAACATCAAATTTTGGATACTTGGCTATGGTTTGCTTTGGATTTTTTAATTTGAGTTGTAACAAAT
>OJIO01001208.1_pt1 | contig 12094 bp, 5 predicted proteins | sample 1595621 | NCBI WGS metagenome assembly OJIO01 (sample SAMN05416776, study PRJEB24817) | seawater metagenome | isolation source: Sea water | place: Canada:Atlantic | collected 2013-07
GTATACACGCTTTCCAAGCGTGCGCCTTAAGCCACTCGGCCAACTCTCCAATAACATCTGCAAAAATGGAAAAACCAACCTGATTACAAAAGGAAACTGCTACTATTTTTAAAAATCGCAATTTTTTTTTTAAAAGTGGAATACGCGGACACAACATTTATTAATCCATATTTCGCATACAAGATTCAAATCAACGTTAATTTGGTGTGCCGCTAAAGTTGTTATTTAATAAGAAAATATATTTTCGCAGTTTCTTGTGGTCACTGCTGCAATTTCTTTTCGATCAATATCCAAAATCTCTTCCATCCTATTTATAACCAGAGGAATTCTTGATGGCACATTACGCTTGACTCGTTTAGGCCCAGGAGATAGGTATGGACTATCCGTTTCTAAAACCATTGAGGTAATAGGCAATTGTGCCACTACTATGTCAACACCTGCATTTTTATAGGTAACAACACCTCCTATACCAAGATAGAATCCAAGATCGATTATCTTTTTTGCCTGATCTAAATTTCCATTAAAACAATGGAAGATACCTTTCAAGTTACCATCCTGCATTTCAGAAACAATAGAAATAGTATCATCAAGGGCATCTCTTGAATGTATAGCAAACCCAATTTTATGATCTCTCGCCAGTTCTATCTGATATCGAAATGATTCGTATTGAGCTTCTGCGAATGACTTGTCCCAGTATAAATCAATACCAATCTCTCCTACAGCACTATATTTTCGCTTCTTTAGATTTCCTTCGATTATCCTAAGTTCCTCCTTATAATTTGCTTTAACATAACAAGGATGAAGTCCCATCATAGATTTACAATTACTAAAACGTTCTTCAACACTGTGCATTCTATCTATCGTTGTACTGTCAATATTTGGCATGTATATTTCTTTTACACCGACTGAGACAGCATCTGAAATAACTTCTTCTAAATCATCATCAAAATCTTCTAAGTATATATGCGCATGAGAATCTTTTATCATTGTACCTTTAATTTTCATTCAAAAAACAGAATTAGTAATTGATCTAAGCGGAATATTATATTTTTGTGCAAAAGTAGACGAAATCAATTATCTACATCATAGTTTATCAAAAGTTTAAGTTTTGGCAAAACGAAAAAAATATTATGTTGTATGGGCTGGTCATGAACCTGGTGTATATGATAATTGGAACGAATGTCTCAAGCAGACAAAAAACTTCCCTGCTGCCAAGTATAAAAGTTTCAAATCCAGAGATGAAGCTCATGATGCTTTTTTAGATCCATACTCTAAGCATATTGGCTTGGCATCAAAAACAAGTAAAGTAGTCAAAGGACAACAGGATTTATCTAAATTTGGAAATAAAATAATCTCAAATAGTATTTCTGTCGATGCAGCATGTAGTGGAAATCCAGGAATAATGGAATACAGAGGAGTACACACTATAAGTAGAGAAGAAATCTTTCGACAAGGACCTCATAAAGATGGTACAAATAATATTGGAGAATTCTTAGCCCTCGTTCATGCTTTAGCTTTACTTAAAAAATTAGACAGGAATACCCCTATCTACACAGATTCAAGAACGGCTATGGCTTGGGTTAGAAATAAAAAAGTAAAAACCACACTTACAAAAAATGCAAAGAACCAAAACCTCTTTGACATGATGGATCGTGCAATTATTTGGTTAAAATCAAACACGTATACAAATCAAATTATAAAATGGGATACTAAAAATTGGGGTGAAATTCCTGCTGACTTTGGCAGAAAATAGGCTACTTAGTCTTAGCAAATCTCAATCTATAGTCTGCATTCACTTTTCCTTTTTTGATTTGATCAAGCTTTCTACTTATCATTTTCTTTTTTAATGGCTTCAACTTTTCTGTAAACAATTTACCTTCAATATGATCATACTCATGTAGTATTACTCTTGCATTTATACCGTCATATTCTTCAATAAACTCATTAAAATTTTCGTCTTGATATTTAATTTTAATTTGCTCATTTCTTTCTACATCCCCTTTTACATTAGGTATGCTCAAGCATCCTTCTTCATAAGTCCAAGGCTCACCACCTTCTTCTAGCATTTGAGCATTGATAAATGCTTTTTTTATACCTTTAGCTTCATCCCCATCGTCCATTGCTTGTACTGTATCAACCAAAAATAAACGTAAACTTTGTCCTATTTGAGGAGCAGCAATTCCTACTCCTTCAGCATGGTACATTGTCTCCCACATATCTTCTAAAAGCTTATCTAGCCCTTCAAAATCTGTATCTATTACTTGTGCTACTTTTTTCAATACTGGTTGACCGTAAGCATATACTGGTAAAATCATCTATTCTTTCTTTTTCTATTATCCATTTTTCACTTACTATATAGAGTAAGCACCTTAAGGCATTTCTGTTTCATTAAATATGCCCCAAATATTTTTGCAAAATTAAAACTGCACTTATTTTATCAACCAAGGTTTTATCTCTTCTTTTTGACTTCTTAATACCGCTCTGAAGTATTATGCTTTTGGCCTCTATTGAAGTCATCCTTTCATCTTGATAATCAATGGTTACATCAGGAAATTCCTTTGACAGCTTATCCACAAAATCATCAATATGTTCTTGTAAATATGTACTAACCCCATCTCTATGAGTTGGCTTACCAAAGACAATTTTTTCAACTTTTTCTTCTTGAATATAATTTTTTAAATACTGAAGTAATTCTAAAGTTGGTACTGTCCCAATGGCGGATACAATGATCTGCAGTGAGTCAGTTGCAGAAACACCACACTTTTTTGTCCCGTAATCAATACCTAATATTCTAGCCATTTTTTATTTTAATGCCAATTACAAGACTAAACCTTGTAAACTTGGGCAAATGTATTAATATGTATAGACTATAACTAATGCACAGCTCTTATATGTAGTTCAATTTCAAATAATTATTTTTGTTAGCAAACATCTAAACTATACATATTTACTTTTGGATAAACACCAATAAAAAAAAAAGACCCCCTTCAACTTCATGAAGGAGGGTCCCATCCCAAAAACAGTAAATCTTTAGTAGAATTTACCTACATGTATTTTAGTCAATCAAGATCATCTTTCTTGATGCGTTGTATGAGCCTACCTCTAATCGGTAGTAAAGCACTCCAGAAGCACCTAGGTCAGCTCTATTAAGAGTGATTTGATTGGTTCCTTTTTCAAATGTTCTTTGTATTCTAGATAATACTTTACCTGTCATATCAAATACTGTTAGTGTACCAGCTTTAGTTACTGGTAATTCGAATGCTATATTCGTTGATTCAGAGAATGGATTAGGTATGTTTTGATACAAAACAAACTCGCTTCCTATTTCATCTTCTCTACCTTCAATAACAAACTCTATATCCATTGTTTCTAAGTCATCATTGTACATCTCAGCTTTCACGGTATTAGAAGATATATTCAATTCTTTTGAAATTGAACCAGACTTCGTTGCTGTGAATACTAATTCTACTACTGCATTATTTTCATTAAGTGAAACTCCTGTAGCGTGATTCCAACTTAATGTGATAACACCTTCTGATAAACTTGCAAATCCGACGTTATCTTCAGAGATATTGATCGTCTCAGAAATTACATCTGCAAAATTTAATGCAGAACCAGTTTCTAATGTAAATTGTAATCCTGTAGCAACAATCGCCTCAGAAATTGTAACTGGGACAACAACTTTATCTCCAGCATCAAAATTTTGATTTGCTACTTTCATCGATATTGTATTACCTGATCTTGTAGCTGTACTTTGATTATCAAAATTTGCAGTTACATTATCATTAACATCACCTACTTTTATCGCAACGAAATCAATATTCATATCTGTATTCAATGCATCTATATCATAAGATTCCGGAAGGTTTTCAGAGAACGGATCAGTAGCATCAGCAAATACATAGTTTGCATCGATGAATCTCCAAGATCCATTATTCGGAAGCTCAGTTATAGTTCCTAGAATCAATTTTCTCAATTCTAGTAAATCACTTGCTGAAATTTCTTCATCATTATTTATATCCGCAGCGATGATCTTGTAAGGACTTACTAATTCTTCTAATTCAAGTACATGTCTTTGAATCATTACTAAATCAAGTGTTGACACACCATTTACATAATCATCATTTTTTAAAGGCGATACTGAGTAAGTTCCTCCCATAGGCATTAATGGAAATGCATATTCTCCATTTTCATTAGTCATTTCTACATCTAGCTCACTTCCTAATAACTGAACTTCAGCATTTTGCAACTCAATATCTGTAGTAGTTGCTATGATTCCTTCTACTCTTAATTCCAATCCATCAGGACAAATCCCCATGTTATCTTGAACATTTAATGTAGCCGTACAATAAGATTGTATTACACCTCCTTCTGGAGTTACTACTCCAGCCCAAACATCTACAAAATTATCCCCAAGTTCATCACAAGTAAAGACTCTTCCATTATTAACAGTGATTAGTATACCATTTCCTGCATCTACATTCCCTTGTGGTGAAACAACAATTGAATCAAAAGAAATATAAACTTCATATCCACAAGGATGGGAACTTCCAGCATCTAAATCTGTAGCCCACATTTGAACACTTCCTCCGCCGTTTCCATCTTCCATAAGATCTACAGCTAAGCCATTATGACAATATGCTGTTGGTGTTTTACAATTAACGATAGAGAAAACAAACTCTTTACTTGTTAAATTACCACACTTATCAGAGAATGTATATAGTACTTTATGTGTACCAATTGGATAAGTTCCGCTAGCATTAATCGCATTTGCACCAAAACCATAATCAGTTTGTGGCAAACCATTTACGAATAATATATCATCAAGCTTTCCATCATTATCATTATCGGTATATATTGTATAAGACCAATCAAGGAATTCTGTACATACATCAGATGAAGTGGCACCTAATTCAATAGCACCATCCGCACAATCAGAATCATAAGTACAAATACTCTCAGGACCAGTAGTAACAATTTCTGTTGGTCCTTGACTATCACTCACTTTAATAATTTGTACGTGTGTCCATGACGGATAAGATTGACCACCAGAAGGGTTAGTATCAAACTGACACCAATCAATTACAGTCCATGTTCTTACAATTTTAAAACATGCATTACCATTTGGATTATTGAAAGGGAAAATTTGATCTTCATAATTCGCACCAACTAGATCACAAACTCCTTCATTGTATGTAGGAAATTGAGATAACACTGGTAAATTTTCAGGAAGATATGCAACTCCTGTTGGATCATCACAGCCTTCAATTGCTTCTGGATCTAATGGCCAAGTGATATCATCACCGAAATAATTAAAAAGATCTAGTGCCGTAAAAGTTATCGTTTGTGTACATACGCTATAGTTAGTTGAGCCAGGCTCCCCTACTGATATAGTTCGTGTTGCAACACCAATATTACATTGATTTAAGCCAGAGACATCAATTACATCCTGTGGTTGTTCATTCCCACAATTATCAGAAATATAGTAATCGCCAAATGCCGCACTTAAATTAGCGGGATCATAAGCAAAATCACATGTAACTTCAATAGGGGCTGGGCAAGAAATAGTTGGTGCCAACTTATCTTGTACCTCAACATTAACCATACAATCATTTACATTTCCGTTAGCATCTGTTGCTCTAAGAACTACCATTACATCAGCTCCTTGGTCTATACAACAAAATCTTACATATCCATCAAATAATTCATCATCTTCAGTAGTACAATTAGAATCAGTATCACATGGTACACCGTCATCCATTCTTCTTACGGTAAACGTAACATTAGTACACTCATCATATGAACCATCATCAAATACTGAGGCATTTACATAAGCGCAACCATCAGAAGTTAAAGCTACTGTCGTATTCTGATCACATATTACAACTGGTGGTGTATTATCTTCAACTTTTATTATAAATGAACAAGAATTTAAATTTAAACACTCATCGTATACAGTATAAGTAATAATATTATCACCCAATTGTAATTGAGCTAAACCACCATTTGTATTCAATGCAGGTCCATTACCATATGAAACTCCATAAGTAAGTTCACTTTGATCACTACAGTTATCATATGCGTTAATAGCAGGAAGAATTACTGAAGCTTCACAAGAACTTCCATTCGTGCTAATCGTATAACCTACAGGACACGAAACAACTGGTCCTTCATTATCAACTATTTCTATCATTTGTAGAAGAGAAGTGTCTCTTTGTGGGTTTGAACATGACCATTCATAAATATCCCATCTTCTCATTATTTTTTTTGCGCATCCAATAGGAGGAAGCTCAGTATCCACATAAGTTACAAGTAGGTTACAATCTTCAAACGAATTAGGATATAAATCTACTCCGTTGATTGAAGGAACTCCAGTACCATAAATCGTAGGTTGACCATCTACAACTAAGTCTAAAGGAGAAGGTAAACCATTTGGCAGTTTATTATATACACTATCACACTCCAAATGTGTTTCATTTTGTAACAATAAACTTTTTGGCCTTACTATATCTTCGAAATCTTGAATTCTTAAAACAGAAAATTCGAAAGTACACTCTTCAGAAGATAATCCTTGGTCATCTACTGCAATATAAGTTACGAATACTGTTTTTAAAATTTCATCTGAAACATTAGGGTCATCGCAGTTATTCACAACTACACTATCAGGCTTCGTCTTGATCATTTCAAGATCAGTATCGCAATTATCTGTAGCTATAGGAACAAAATTTTGCAAATCAAAACAAGTAATATTATCAGGTGCTTGATCACAATCCATAACTGGAGGTAATTTGTCTTCTATATATAAGCTACCCCAGCAAGAATTATTAGTCTCTCCATCATGCACTATAACTTCAAGAGTTTGTCCTATATATTCTGAAGTTATGGTTGCATTAGGTATAGGGTCGCCGTTAGCATCATTCACTATTACAGACAATTGATCACTTACACATCCAGATGTATCAGCAACCATACCAACTGTAATTACAGCTTGGCAATTTGATGTCATATTATCAAGTGAGATATTTGTCATGCCATTACAGGCAAGAGAACATTGACTTTGAGCATTGAATGCTCCAAGCATTAGAAATAACAAACCAAAAGTAAATTGGTAGGCTAGTTTTTTGTGAAACGTTAAGTTCGTTTTCTTCATGAGATCCGTTTTTAAAAATTAAAAATTTTACTGTTTGGGGGATAAAGTTTTAACAACAAAACTCTATGATCCCAAAATATTGTGATTATTAAATTTCTTAATTAGTGCTATAAGCCAGAGCTTATGCATGGATCTATTATCAAAATGTGGTTGGTATACGGAATGGTTAATTCCTAGGTAGGAAGTATTATCAAAAATGGTTGGTATACACACATCACATGTGTATTTATATAAGGCAAAGATAAGGACGATTTACATATTACATAATTATTTTATATAATAATTGCTGCCTATCAGTATGTTACGTTAATAGAAAAGACCAAAATGATGAAAACTAGACTCTTAACCATCTAGACAATAAATTCTTACACATATAAATTATAATATTTAATAAGAATAAAAAAAATGAAATTACTGGATTAAAAAACTAAAATTCTTCGATTTTACAGCTCAAAATGAAGATTATGCTTGCCTACGTAGCTTAAAATGCAACAATAAATAAATAAATAGCTACAGTATATAAAGTATATAATAGATCCATTTAAAACAAAAAAGCCCCCCTTCATTACTGAAGAGAGGCCATCCCAAAAACCGATTTAAATTTAACTCAGTTTCGAGTCTATCTTAACGATCATTATTATTCAATGATGATCATTTTCTTAGTTGCTGTGAATTCACCGCTTGCTAATGTGTAGTATAGTACACCACTAGTTCCTAATTGATTAGCACTTAAAGTTACAGAGTTGTAACCTCTTACGCCAGCAATGTTTTGATTAGTGATTACTTTACCAGTAACATCAAATACAGTCAATGTAGCTTGTGCAGCTTCTGCAAGGTTGAATGATACAACAGTTTGTCCTTTGAATGGGTTTGGCTCATTCTGGAACAATTCAGTTGCAGCAATTGTAGATACATCACCTCTAGTTGAGATTGTTACATCTCTAACTTCTAATGAAGTTCCTACATAAGCTTCAGCGCTTGTTACTTTAGATGTTACATCGATCATATTACCAATGTTACCATCTTTAGTCGCTACGAAAGTTACTGTGAATACTGCTTCTGCATTTCCTGCAGATTTAGCAACAGAGCTATTGTAAGATACAGTAACTAAGTTGTTAGCAAGTACACCAACATTTACATCTGTCATTTCAACAGCTCCATTCTGTACGTTAGCGAACTCAAGTCCGTTAAGTTCCATAGTGAACTGGTATCCATAAACATCAGCAAAATCAGCACTTGTGAAAGAAACTTCTACAGTTTCACCTGCAGTTACTTCTTGATTAGTGATAACAAACTCCACAGTGTTGTTAGATCTTACTTCAATCGTTTGATTTTGTAAGCTTGCAACAGCATTGTTATTTACATCACCAACTTTCACACCTACCATGTTGTTAGACATCATATCAGTAGTTACGTTAGTCAATTCAACCGCGTAATCAACATCAGTTAAGTCTAAATCAAGCGTTAATTCTTGATCAGCGTTAACAAATCTCCAAGAATCATTCGTAGGAAGTTCAGTGATAACACCTAAGATTAATTTTCTCAATTGAGAAAGATCACTTGCTTTGATATCGTTATCAGCATTTATATCCGCTGCGATTAATTTATAAGGAGAATCAAGATTCTCAAGTCCTAAGATATGTCTCTGAATCTTAACAAGATCAAGAGTAGATACACCATTAAGATAATCTACATCTTTGTTTGCTTCGATTACATAGTCAACATTCATTACGTTATTTTCAAATGCATAATGTCCAGCATCATCAGTCATATCAGACTTAGGATACTCAGCAATAGCTGCACTCAATGTAGTTTCTACATTAGAAACTGCAATACCTTCTTCAGTTAAGATATCACCCGCAACATCTGGTCTAGAACCTCCATCTTCACATAGACCTTGGTTATCAATGATTGTTAAGAATACAGAACAGAAATCATTATTTCCTTTCTCATCCCAAACATACATTTGAACCTCTACTGGAGAGTTAGCAACGTCTTCACAACCGAATGTTTTGTTAGGAACATAATCAGTTCCACTGAATGAATACAATAAGTCTTCAACAGCAGTACAGTTATCATAAGATCCTATATTAAAGTCAGAAGCCCAAATTTCGACACCTGGGTTACCATCAGGACCCATATCCATTACTGCAGTACTTACTGAAATACAGTAAGGAGTTGGAGCTTTCTTATCTACAACCATGAAGTCATAGTTACATGTATGAATATTGCCACAACCATCTGTAACTTTCCATCTTACTTTATGACTACTCATACTACCAGAAATATCTGGAAGAGGCACTGAAACAGTTCCTCCACTAATTGTAGGAGATAAGTATACATCACCAATACCATTACCATTTGTATCATTAAAGCTACTATCAAATGAAGGTAAGAATGAGCTATACTCTAAATCATCAGTACCGTCTCCCCAAAGGTCAACAAATACTTGCCACTTCAACCATCCTGTAGGGCAGTTTTCACTTCCCGGATCCATTGCTACGTTAGTAAGAGTGATCTTAGCTTCACATACTATACCATCATCATCAGAATCAGAGTGATCATTAATTGCAAACATTTTATCTTCACAATCTTCGATTACTGGGTTAGTTTCGTCAGTTACTTTGATAACTTGTATGTGCTCCCAAAGACCTGAACCATCCCAATTAGGATTGTTTGGATCATAATCACACCAGTTTATTACAGTCCAGTGATTAACTAGTTTGTAACATGCTCCGTCTTCAAAAAAGAACGTATCAGTCTCTACAGTATATCCAATAACATCACAAGGACCAGCAACCCATGTAGGTTCTCCTAAAGCAATATCATCAGGACAATTAGATGCAGTAAAATCTCCTACTTGAGAGAAACTAACAACTGCATCAGCACCTGGAAGAGCATCCATAGTTATTGTTTGGTCACAGAAAATATCTGATCTTCCAACAATGTTCCATCTTCTTCTTACAAATCCTTCGTTACAAGTACTCAAGTTAATGATAATATCATTGTACTCAACATCGATTCCACCACATGAAGCATATCCATTAGCTGAACCAGTCATGTTAAGATCAGTATAATCCATATCACATGTAATTGTTACATCTGGAGGACAAACGATAGCAGGAGCCAATTTATCTTCAACTTTTACGAAAGTCCAAGTTTCATTGTAGTTATCACCTGCAGTTCCAAAGATACCATCCATGTCACCATCATCCCATACTCTCATCCATACTTTTACATATCCAGGATCAAGTTCACCATCACCGTTCCAATCTACTACAGCGTTAGTGATATCATCACAACAGAACTTAACGTAAGCTCCACCATCTGGATCATAACTAGGAGAAGAAGGATTAGGACTTCCATCTTGTGGGTGTCCATCAGCATTATAAGTAGCATTACCTCTAATATCACAGTTATCTTCATCTCTTCTGATTTCCAATATGATATCAGTACAACCATCGTGTGAACCATTATCAACAGAAGCAGCAAATAATTTTGCTAATCCGTCAGTACCTGTTCCACTACTAGTTAAACTAATAACGATGTTTTGCTTAGCAACTGCAACTGGAGGAGCTCCGTCAACAACAGTAAATAAAGCATCTACAGAAGTTACGTTTCCACAACAGTCAGAAGCTGTATATGTAAATGTGTGAGTTCCTTTTGGCGCACCTAAAGCAGTGTATCCATCAGCAGCGTCACCAACAATAATAACACCAGCAGGTCCACTTACAGAGTAAGTAAGATTATCAGTACAGTCATCATGTAATTCCCATGGTTGTGGTATAGCTATATTAGCTTCACATCCCCAAGGATCAGTACTTACTGTTACATCTTTAACGATGAAAGTAGGTCCATCATTATCAACAGCTTTGATAAGTTGAGTATAAGGCACAGTTTCGTTTGTACACCAGTCTAATAATGTCCATGTTCTGATAACTTTCACGTTACCGTTACAACCAACACCACATGCAGGTATTACCTGATCAGCATAAGTAGCATAAATGTTACAAACATTATTATCTACTGCTTGCGGGTGCATTCCATTATCACAACCAAGTTGGAAATAGTAAGGGAATCCGAAAGGAGTACCTTCATTTCTCTCCACAACATCTAACGTACAGTTAGCTGAAAGAGGACTATCTGTAGTCAAAGGATTATCAAAGAAAGCAACGATATCTTCAGGAGATGTTCCTGATCCACATGGTAACTCAATAAGAGCTGGTGGTAATAAGATATCAGAGATGCTGATACTATTAACAGTAATAGTTTGTACACATCCGTCAGACACGTTTCCTGAAGCATCAGTAGCAAACCAAGTTCTTGTAATTACACTACCATCACATCCGTTATCAACTTCTGTATCAGAGAATGTATAAGTTGTATTTCCACAAGCATCTTCATCTGGTACACCAGCTTGAAATCCGCCAGCTCCACCATTAATGATTAATGAGAAATCAACAATAGTAAAATCACCCGCTGCATTCAATGTCCAAGTTCCACCAGAATTCTGTCCATTAACTGCCGCTAAAGGAGTATATGGGAATCCAAATCCTTCGTGAACTGTAATAACAGAAGAAGGAACACCTGTATTGAATTGAACACATGTCAAACCATCAATAGCTTGATCATCTGTAATCCAGTTCAAGTTTCCACATCCACCAATACCAACAGGCCAGATAGATACTTCTGTTCCATTCGGAGAAGAAACAGTAGCTCCCCATCCGAATTGAGCTCCAAATGTAACTTCAACGTTTACATTCAAATCATTAATGGTAGTTCCACAAATAAGTTCAGTTGTATATGCATTGTCTCCTGAGTTAGCCACAGGTTGGAATGATGCATTTAACGGATCACAAACTACAGGACTATTAATAGGATTAGATGTACATAGTATCTGTCTCTTATACACATCTCCGAGCCCACGAGACAGGCAGAAATCTC
>OJIO01001212.1_pt1 | contig 12039 bp, 12 predicted proteins | sample 1595621 | NCBI WGS metagenome assembly OJIO01 (sample SAMN05416776, study PRJEB24817) | seawater metagenome | isolation source: Sea water | place: Canada:Atlantic | collected 2013-07
CGAGATTTCTGCCTGTCTCGTGGGCTCGGAGATGTGTATAAGAGACAGGTCCATACCTATCATATCTAGCCTTTTTATCCGCGTCGCTTAGTATTTCATATGCTTCTGCTGCCTCTTTGAACTTTTCCTCTGCCTCTTTATTGTCAGGATTTTTATCAGGGTGAAACTTCATCGCAGTCTTACGATACGCTTTTTTGATTGTAGTAGCCTCAGCTCCTTTATCAACTCCCAATATTTCGTAAAAATCTCTTTTAGCCATTCTATTCTTTAATTTTCTTGTTGATACCTTACTTGATTTAAGTTAGTATCAAAATCTTTGCTTCTGGTTTATTCTCCAACGACCACTTTGGCGTGTCTGATGATCTTTTCATTCAAGTAAAAACCTGATTCGATAGTATCAATTACTTTACCTTTCATCTCGTCAGTAGGAGCCGGTATTTTAGTGATTGCTTCATGTAATTCTGGATCAAATGCTTCTCCATTACTTACCATTTTTTTCAATCCCTTACCTTCTAGGACGTTATATAGCTTGTTGTAAACCATTACAATTCCTTCGCTCAGGGTCTCTTCTGTTTTTTCGTCTTCAGCGCTTGCTTTGGCTCTATCAAAATCGTCCACAATAGGTAACATCGCAGATAGTGCATCTTGTCCTGCATTCTTCAAAAGATCCATCCTTTCTCTGATATTTCTTTTCTTGAAATTATCAAACTCAGCGAATAATCTAAGATGCTTATCTCTTGATTCCGCCAATTGGATGTTTAGCTCTTCTATCTCTGCTTGTAAATCAGCTATTTTTGGCTTTTTTGACTTTGATTCTTTTTTTATATCTATTTGCTCTTCAGATGCATTTGCACTGGCAGCTTTATCTTTGCTCATTATATCTTTTAGTTTTTGTAACACTCCTTAATGATATCAATAGTTGCGCCATTGATGATATGGGGTCATTATGTCATTGTATAAGGTACAAAGATGTCAATTGGGAATAGAATTTTGGAGTAGACTGGCATTTTGTCTGTAAGTAAGAAAGTTTTTTAATCAAAGAGTTAGCTAGACTATTTTGGAGCTATATGAAAAGTAAGCATTCAGATTTTCTTCTAAAACGAGCTGTTCCAATTGAAGATAGCGTCTAGTTAAAAATATTTTTTTTAGTCGAAAGTAAATCTCATTATTGTTACTTACTCCTGAAAGTTATTTCAGTATTTAAATTGATAATGTGTTATATCAAAAAGATCAATTGTAACGATAGCCGTTTTGTAAAGTGACTTACCTCAATGTTTGTCAATTTTAAGTTCATGAAAGTTAGTAGTTTAATATTTGAGTGTAATCGTCTCATGAACATCTGGATTCAGATAATATCCGTTTAAACACGGATAAATAATCTTCTTTATGTAATTTGGTAAATTGCTGATTATCAATTATATCAGGTTAAATACATAACGGATATATGTGGTGGTGAACATATACACTTGTTCTGTGTCATAAAAACGAATAGTAAGTCAAAGTCAGCGAATTCTAATCAACTATGGCAATTAAAATTGTAATTTTGAATATTGAAAACAAAAAATGAAACTATCATTCACTCTCTTTCTAATCGCTATTTGCTCATTTCAAATTAAAGCAGATACATTTCACTATACTGTTGTAGCCAAATCTGGTCTTAATTTAAGAACAGAAAAGAATCTAAATTCAAAGATGATTACTATTGTACCCTATCTAACTGTTGTCGAACTTCTTGGAAATTATGCAAATGAAAAAATTACTGTTGAAGAAGTAGAAGGTTTTTGGGTTCATGTTAGGCATAACAAAGATGATGGCTATTTGTACTCTGGTTATTTATACCCCGGGCTTATCCTTTATTCAATTAATGAAAAAATTCTGTCAAATTTCGTCGTTCTAGATGAATTTAGTCCTGAATAAATAGAAATGAAAAATGGAATATATGAGAACTTAAATTTTTTATTAATTGATTATTTTGAAAACTGGTATGGAGTAGTGATTAATAAAAATGAAACTATTCTAACTAAAGTGGCAATTAATTATGAATTCACTCCTCAAAAGGTTCAGCCTTCATATGATTTAATCGAAAATGATTTACAATATTAATTACCGTATAGGGATCCTTTCCCCGTTGAATATAGTGTTCTCCAACGTGATGCTTTTAATTTTTTCGTTGGAAGTGATATAGAATTACAAACCTCCACAAAATCTCAATTAATAGAGAATCCAAAAGACGGTGAAGATGGAATATTTTTATATCCATGGCAACAATTACATTTCAATACCCCAAGTAGTCTTATTCAGGCAAGAGTAAAATATGAAGAGAATAAATCTAGTCCTCATTATAATTCTTATTTGTACGAACTCTTCTTGAAGAATTATTCCAATGAATTAGAAACTAGAATTCCAATTAATGGTGAAAATTATAGCTTACCAATAGAAACTTGTGTTAGCAACTAAAGTCCTCGAATTATATGGACGGGGGATTTAAACTCTGATGATGGTTCAGATTTTATTATATTTCCAATGAGTATGGTAGAAGGTTGTGGTGAGATATTTAATGTATTATTAATGTCCAATAAAACTGAGAAACAGATTGAATATAAAAGTGCAGGAGGATTAAATTGGAGTAGTATAATCACAGAAAATTAACAACGACGCAGAACACCGTGGATAACGACAATGCCGGCTAATCGCCGCCAATGCGTCTCCACCCACGTTATGCACAATTCTTCAGATAAGACCGACCAAAATTGATGCTAAAAAGTATCAATTTCTCCTCGGCAAATTAATTTCCCTCGCTAACGATAATAGATTTAAATTAAGGGTGGTTCTATCAGAGACCGGTTTTTTAAATGGTATCTCTGTTCATTTCGATGGACAAGTCCCAGCGCAATTCTGGTACAAGAAGTAAAAAGTCCCTAATTCGTAGTTAGGGACAGTTGATAAATTTCAATGGTGGCCCGTCAATGAGCGAGGACCCCGATCAGAATAATTTTCAAATATAAAGATACTTCTGTTAGAGCCTTTTTTATAATCTAAATCAAATAAGATGGAAAAGGAGACAATCTCGATGAGAATCATCAATCCTAATTGTGCAGGGATAGATGTAGGAAGCGGAAGTCATTTTGTGGCTAATGGACAGAGCAACAAGGAGGTACGAGAATTTGGTGTGTATGCTGAAGATCTTAAAGCAATGAGTGAATGGTTACATTCTCAAGGTATCATATCGGTTGCCATGGAATCCACAGGAACATATTGGCAAAATCTATTTGTAGAGCTGATGAACTCAGGTCTTGAAGTGATACTTACAAGTGGAAAATTCACCAAAAATATCAATCGAAAAAAGACAGATATTATGGATTGCCAATGGATACAAAAAATGCATACACTAGGTTTGTTACCATCAAGTTTTCTACCTGATGAGACAACAGAAAAGCTTCGTACCCTTTGTAGACATAGAGCCAATATGATCTCTCAGAAAGCCGATGCATCACATAAGATGGCGAAGTTTCTTAAGTGGTTAAATTTTAGATTAGATGTAGTGGTAAGAGATGTGACAGGCTTGACAGGAATCAAGATAATAAGTACCATCTGCAATGGGAATTTAGATCCTATATCATTGTCAAAACACCGACATTACAATTGCAGGAAATCAGAAGCGGAGATAGCCAAAGCATTAGTGTCAAATGAAAGGAGAGATTATCTATTTGGCTTGAAGCAGGAGTATTCAAGATATAAGTTCTACAAAACTCTGATCGAAGATTGTGATAGAGAGATTTCTGTGTTCCTGCAGATCATAATTGATCAAAAAGAAGATGTGGTTGATGACTTGCCAGAAAAGAAGCCCTACAAAATACAAAACAAGAATGGGATCAAAGGAGTGGATCTGAATATTATCGCATATCAATACTTTGATGGAGTGGATTTGATGGACATCCCAGGAGTCAGCCACAGCACTGTGCTGACCTTCATGAGTGAGATAGGCCCAGAAGGTTTACAGAAGTTCTCTTCGGCAAAGAAGTTTGCTTCAGGCTTAGACTAGCACCAAATAATAAGATAAGTGGAGGAAGAGTTTTATCGAATAGAATACCAAAGGGAAGCAATCGGCTCAAAATAGCACTACGGAATGCAGCCTATGCAGTAGGCAATTTGAAAGATTCAGATCTAGGAAAGTTTTTCAAAAAGATAGCCTTCAGAAAAGGAAGACAAGCTGCTATTACAGCAACAGCAAGAAAAATTGCGGTGATACTATGGAATATGGTTACTAAAAAGGAAAAGTACAATCCAACAAATGAATATGTATTCTTAGATGAAAAGCGTAGAGCTATTGCTCTACTCAGAAAGAAAATTAGTAAATTCGGCATCGATCCCAATGAATTAGGGATCTTTAGTAGACCAAGTTACAAGCTCGCACATGAAAAAATAATATCTGATAATCAGTGAGTTAGCGAACTTTAGTCAGAAGCTAGAAAAGACAGAGTTTAAATTAATTTTTGTATTTTAGCTATTATTAACTAACTAAAACACAATAATATGAGAACACTAATTAAAATTTTCTTAAAGACTGGATTTGTAATTTGCGCTCTGCTTTTTATGAGTTGTAACGAAAACAAAATAGAAGATTCTGTGATGGCTGAACAAGAAATCCCAATGCTAGAGGCAGCCTCTCAAGAATACGCTGATCTTGCTCAGAAATCTCTTGACCTATTGTCAGAATTCGATTTAGAAACATGGAAAGAATATTTAGCTGATGATGTAGAGTGGTATTGGCCAGATGGAAACTCCGAAAATCGTCATGCTATTAAGGGGAAAGAAGAACTTATAACGTGGTGGAAAAACTGGCAAGAGACCACTGGTGGACAAATGTCATTTACAAATAATACATTATTACCTATTAAAGTAAACACAGCATCAAATTACTATAAATTGGTAGGTACAGGTGTACTTGCCTATACTGATTTGACAATCTCTCTTCAGGATAAATCGACCTCTGTTAGACAGCATATGGTCTTCATGTTTGATGAGAATAAAAAAATTAGCCATGCATTATTATATTATGACAGAACTGGAATCATTGAATTGACGAATGTAGTATTTGGAGAGACCGAGTAAAGACAGCATATTAAAAGCCTATGTACAACAAAGCATATAAAACATAGCTTATTAAGCACAGGTTATTAAAGCTTGTGCTTTTTTAATACATCCCAAAAATAAATAAAAGTTTTTATTGTCAAACCGCTACTTTTCATTTACAAATTCGTTAGTGCCTGTATTAAAAGTAAAGCCCTAGCCTTTTTTCCGAAACACCCTATACTCCTTACAGTACATCTGCAATGTCTCATCCAAACCAGTATAATCACTCCATCCCAAATCAATAGATTTTTGATTGTCATATTTAGAAGTATGTGATGAACTTCGTATAGTTTCACGCGTAATGATCGGTTCTTTGCCGGATAGAAAACTTCGAACCCTTTCCAACCTCCAAAAGATTGACATGATCCAATTAGGAGCGGACTTTTGGGGCGCTTTTCTACCCATAAAAGAAGCCATTTTTTGAAATAGATCTTTATAGCTAATATTGCCACCAGATGCGATATATCTTTCTCCATTTATATCAGATTTAAGAAGAAAAAGAGTCATTTGGGCTAAGTCTTGAACATCTACTATACCCGTTGAGCCAGTTGTGTAATAAGGCAATGTATCATATACTTTTTTAAATATCTGTAACGAACTTTGATCCCAAGTTTTACCGCCCATAATTAATGAAGGATTGATGATAACCATGTTTAATCCTTCATGATGAGCACGCCAAACCTCTTGCTCTGCAAGATATTTTGTGATTCCGTAATATGAGTTGTATTTGCTGTTGCTCCAGGTAGTAGATTCTGATATTGTCCCACTTTTTTCACTTCTTCCTATGGCTGCTATCGAGCTGATATGAATCAATTTATTGACATTTGCGTCAAGTGCTAAATTCACCACGTTTGTGGTTCCTTCTACATTTGTAGAATGCATTAGGTCAAATTTCTTCGGATGGAATGATACTATAGCGGCAGCATGAATTATATAATCTGAGCGGTCTATAGCTTCTGTTAAAGGATGAAGTTCTGCTATATCCCCTCTAGTGAATGTTACATTAGGGTGATCAGCAAATGATAACGAATTATTGCTACCACCTCTGCTAAACACTTCAATGTTTTCAAAACCGTCAGCAAGAAGTGCCTCTACAATATAAATGCCCAAAACACCCGTGCCTCCGGTGATTAGTATGTGTTTATCCTTCAAAGTAAATTAGCATTCATTGTGAGTGTTAATAGGAGGTGATTTGTCATCAAACGCTTCTGGTTATTCAGCAATGGTTTGCATTACTTTTCTCAGTGCTTTTTCGAGCTGAGTATAGTTAGTCTCAGACATGTTGTGAAGCGGAAGACGGACATCATTGGTCCCAAATCCTAAGATCTTCATAGCTGATTTTATACCTACTGGGTTTCCTTCTATATACAACCATTTATGTAGGTCATATGTTTGCAGATTTAACCTTCTAGCTTCAGGATAGTCATTTTTAAGAGCGGCATTGATCATACCTGAGAACTCCTTTGGAAATGCATTTCCTATTACAGAGATCACTCCTTCTCCGCCACAAGCCACCATGGGTAATGCCACTTCGTCATCTCCAGATGTAACAAAAAAGTTGTCTGGTCTATTTTTGATAATTCTTGTAGCTTGGATAAGATCTCCAGTCGCTTCTTTGATGCCGATAAATTTCTTACTTGCTTCTGCCAGTCTTATAGTGGTGGTCCACTCCATATTACTTTTTGTACGTCCTGGTACATTATACATTATAATTGGAACCTCACTTGCTTTAGCCATCGCCATGTAATGATGATACATACCTTCTTGTGAGGGTTTTACATAAGCGGGACTTGAAGAAAGAATCGCATCAATTCCTTTGAAATTATAGGATTTTATCTTTTTACAAAGTTCTAGAGTGTTGTTCCCTCCAAAGTTTCCTGCCACAATTGGTATGCGTTTATTTACAACTGAAATAACCGTATCTAATGTTTTTCGAGACTCTTCTTCGTTGAGGGTGGCGGTTTCACCAGTACTTCCTAGTGCAACGAGGTAATTTATTCCACCATCAATCAAATGCTCTATGATTCGTTCGATAGTAGGGTAGTCAACTTCGTTATTTTTGAATGGAGTAATCATCGCTACTCCTGTACCTGTAAATTGAGATTGTTGTACCATTCTGTATTAATTTAAATGCTAAGCTGTCTAAGCTGTAGGTCTATGTTTTTTATAAGAGAAGTAGTGTCTGTGTAATCCTTGATATCTATCATTAGATCAAATATATGGCTATGCTCCTTAAACCCAGGACCTATTTTAAACTTTGCATTGCATAATATTGCCAAATACCTAAGATGATCTTCCATTATAGGATTAAGAAATATCAATAGGTCATATTTTTTACTCAAAATGCTATCAATAACTTCATGCTGTGGGACACCATTCCATTTTATCGCTTGTCTTGAGTAACCTATTTCAGTTTCTGATTTGTCATCAATAAAATAGAGAATATCTACAGTCTTTTTATGTGATTCTAGCTTAGCCTTATATTTTTCTGTGGCGGACTTACTTCTGTCATTACTTCCATTAGCCACAATGCATATTGATTCACACATATTCACGCCTGAGCCATCGACTGGTCGCTTATAGTTTTGGTGTGCTCTTAGAGATTTGTTGAACATCCATGTGCGGATCGATGAAATCATTTTTTAGCCTTTTTCTTAGGCTTGGTATCACTTAGTGCAAGCTCTTCTTCTTCAGTGAGTTGCGTGAACTCTCCCATGTTACTATACTTCTCAAGTCTATTATCTATACGTTGGTCAGCTGAAAGATTCATGAGCGTTGCGAGTTCGTTTTTGATATGTAAACGAAGTGTCTTAGCCATTTTTTCTGGATCGTTGTGTGCTCCTCCAACTGGTTCTTTTATGATTTCGTCTATCAATCCGAAGCCTAGCATGTCGTCTGCAGTCAACTTAAGAGCTTCAGCTGCCTTTTCTTTATGATCCCAACTTCTCCATAATATAGAAGAACAAGATTCTGGACTAATTACAGAGTACCAAGTGTTTTCAAACATGAAAACTTTATCTCCAACTCCAATACCTAATGCTCCACCTGATGCTCCTTCACCAATTACATAACAAATTATCGGCACTTTGAGCTGAGCCATTTCAAATAGATTTTTAGCAATTGCTTCAGCTTGTCCGCGCTCTTCAGCCTCCAATCCAGGATATGCTCCGGGAGTATCAATAAGACAAACCACAGGATAATTGAATCGCTCAGCTAATTTCATCAATCTTAGCGCTTTACGATATCCTTCAGGATTTGCCATTCCGAAGTTTCTGTATTGTCTTAGTTTAGTGTTTACGCCTTTTTGGTGACCCATAATGACTACAGATTGGCCATTTATGATTCCGATTCCTCCTACAATAGCTTTATCATCTTTAAAGTATCGATCACCATGTAATTCTATAAACTTTTTACAGATCTGTTCAATATAGAACAAAGTATATGGCCTCTCAGGATGACGAGAGAGTTGTACTTTTTGCCAACCTGTCAAATTTGAATAGATCTCCTTGGTTTGAGATTTTATTTTATTTTCTAACTCTTTTATTGTGTTTGATACGTCAATATCTCCTTCAGCGCCTACCTGCTTTATTTTTTCCAACTGTTCGTACAGTTTTTCCAGTGGCTTTTCGAATTCTAAGAATACCATAAGTTCGGTTTTTTAAATTTGTAGAATGAATTTACAAATTTCTATTGCTTTACAAAGGTAGCAAAAATGATGGATCGGTATCGACTTGGATTGTTATATTCTTACTTTTTGAAACTGACAAAATCATTATCATCAAATACTTTTACAATTTGTGATCTGATGGCATTTGGCACTATATCTATTGGGGCAAGCTTTATGTACAATGCATAAGGATCTTCCACCTATAAGCAAGAACAATCGAAATACAGAATTATTTTTTTACATATTGCGTCAATATGACTACCGTTTGCCCCTCTACTTTTCCTTCTATATGATTAGGGTTATCTCTTACTAATCTGATTCTTCTGACTGCTGTGCCTCTTTTTGCTACTAAGCTTGCACCTTTCACTTTTAGATCCTTGATCAATGTTACGGTGTCTCCGGCTTCTAGAATAATACCATTACTATCTTTATGCACCACAGCTTCTAATTCATCTACTATTCCTTCCTCTGCCCAAGCCTTAGTGTTGTCTTCGAGATACATCATATCTATAAGGTCACCAGCCCAATCGGTAGATTTTAGCTTGTGCAACATTCTATAAGCAACTACTTGTACAGCTGGTTCCTGACTCCACATGCTATCATTGATACATCTCCAATGATTTGGGTCTATGTTATCATTATTTTCTAATTGATCACTGCATACGCTACATACACAAACTTGATCTTCTATTTTATCACCTAGCTTAGGTGAAACAATGTATGTAGATAATTTTACCTCACTACTACACAGTTCACACTTGGATGAACTTCTCTTTTCCAATTCTCTTGAAATACTCATTCTTCTTATTGTTTAATAACGGATTAATAGGGTGTTACACCAATTCTGTTTGAATATGTCACTTTAGATTCGTTGAGAATTAATTTAAGTTAAAGGAAGAAAACTCAGACCTAGCCATAGCTAAGGCGAATATTTCTAACGATGAAATTAGAGTAATTGTCATGAATGTATGTGATGATTTCAGACCGAAATAGTGTTACCTATTTTTCCAAAGGCCACTTGAATTTACCTTTCAATTTAGCTGAAGCTTCAGTATTTTTATAACCACCTCTTTTTTTATTGCTATTATTACGGTTGGAATTCTTTGAACCATGAGAACTCTTAGAATCAGCTGTTTTTGAGCTGTTGCTCTGATTGCTTTCTCTTCTATCTTTTGACTCTGATCTTTCACTACGAGGTTCATTTCGTTTTGATCTGTCCGTATTTTTATCGTCGTTGTTTCTATCGTTATTGCTTCTTCTAGACTTTTTTTCACCTTTAGGTTTATCAGACTTATTTCTGGAACTACCTCCTTTCTGACCGCTTTTATTTGATTTTCTGTTGGCGAAAAATTCTTGCTTTCTTTTTTGTTTTTCTTTCTCCCACTCTTTTTTCTCAGAAGCTGTCATAGGCTTTTCTGTCTGAGGATAATTGGCGCTAGTCGCTACATTTATTTTTATTCCTATCAATTTTTCGATATCCTTTACGAATTGGTTTTCTTCAGGCTCTGATATTCCTATCGCAATTCCTTCTTCTCCGGCTCTTCCTGATCTACCTATTCTGTGTACGTAAGTCTCTGGCGTGTTAGGGATTTCATAATTGATTACATATCGCAGTTTATCTATATCTATTCCTCTTGCTGCAATATCAGTAGCAACCAATACTTGAATTTTACCTTCTTTGAATAACTTGAGAGATTTTTGTCTTTGATTTTGAGCCTTATCTCCATGGATAGAATATGCGTTTATCCCTTTTTTAGTTAAGTTTTTTGCTACTCTATCAGCTCCATGTTTTGTTCTAGTAAAGACTAATGCCTGATCTATATTTCGCTCTTTTAAAATTTCTATAAGAAGAGCACCTTTATCTGATCTGTTGGTGTAGTACATTACTTGCTGAATCGTCTCGGCAGTTGTGTTTTCGGGAGTTACCTCTACTTTTATTGGATTATCTAATATCTTATTCGATAGATCTATGATATTTTGTGGCATTGTAGCAGAGAAGAAAAGTGATTGTCTCTTCTCTGGAATGATTTTTAGAAGTTTTCTAATATCATTGATGAATCCCATATCAAGCATACGATCTGCTTCATCAAGAATGAACATTTTAATCTGATCAATTTTGATGTAACCTTGATTAATTAAATCAAGCAAACGACCAGGAGTAGCTGTAAGAATGTCAACTCCTTGTTTTAGTTTTTGTACTTGACTATGTTGTTTTACTCCACCAAAAATAACAGTATGGCTTAGATCAGTGTGCTTACTATAGTCTCGTATGTTTTCATCAATCTGTATAGCCAATTCTCTTGTAGGAGTCACTATCAGCGCCTTTATGATTGGCTTACCTTGATGATTTTCATTATCTTTTCTTATCAGTTGTATAATCGGAATAGCAAAAGCGGCCGTTTTACCTGTACCTGTTTGTGCCACACCAAGAACATCCTTTTCGGCCAATACTAACGGTATCGCTTTTTCTTGAATTGGTGTTGGTTCTGAATATCCTTTTTCGGTAAGAGCCTTCATTATAGGCTCTATAATATTTAATTCTTTAAATGTCATTATGAGTGATTTGATTTATCTCCCGTAACAACAAAATTGTGTTCTCGGAGATTTTTTATTTGGTGTAAAGATAGTAATATTAAAGATAGTTGTAATATGAAAAGCTAGTTTGTATATTTTGAGCTTAATATTATCATGAGATCTTTCTTTCTGATTGAAATTGATTGTTGCGAATGAAAGAGAGGAAATAAAGTTTATAATTGTTTTTATATTGAGATGTCTTTTGCATTCTGATATTTACTATTGATGTTTTAAGCCAATTTTTTATTAATCTTCACGATATGACCACGGGAAATAATCTTTTTGCCAAAGAGATTTCACATTATTCTGATAATAGAATATTAGAAATTATTCAAAACTCTAATGATTATGCAGCACAGCTTGTTAATGGCTGTAGAAGAGTAGTAGAAAACAGAAATCTAAAAATCAGCAATGTTCTATTTGTTGACAATCCATTTTGTGATGATGTGAAAGATTATAGTGATGCAAAACTGATTTCAAAGATTCTTGATGGGATTGAGTATTCGCCTAAATTAATGGCTGCATGCAAAGTGGAAGCCCAAAGTAGAAATTTAAGCACTGCAAGAGAGAGAGAGTTGCGGGAGTTTTTAGAAGAGATGAAATTATGGAGGTTCAGGAACTGTCTCTTATACACATCTCCGAGCCCACGAGACAGGCAGAAATCT
>OJIO01001218.1_pt1 | contig 11981 bp, 8 predicted proteins | sample 1595621 | NCBI WGS metagenome assembly OJIO01 (sample SAMN05416776, study PRJEB24817) | seawater metagenome | isolation source: Sea water | place: Canada:Atlantic | collected 2013-07
AGATTTCTGCCTGTCTCGTGGGCTCGGAGATGTGTATAAGAGACAGGTATATAAAATGTAAGCTAAGCAATACAACACTAATAATAAGACCCATAATTTAGACAAAACAACTACAGTTAAAAATAGTAATAAACAGACTATTGAATCTGCAACTCTAATAAAAAACTAACTAGAGGTTTCAAAATACAGTCAGAAATTTTGTGATGTGGTAATTATCATAACTTTATAAATAGTAATAATTTAAATAGGCAAGAGCCCACCATCTAATAAATATATAATTGCTAGCTATTCTTTTTTATTTCGTAAATTACTGACCTAAAAGCAGCATGTTTAAAACCTCTTCTATTGATCAATAAAAACTCAAAAAAGAGGAAATTATACTGAGCACTCAAAAAAAATTACATATTTAGTTAAAGACAGCTAGTAAAATGTCAGATAATCAAGACTACCGAAGTAATAAATTAATTGATAGACTGCCAAAACACTTAAAACAGTTCATCAAGCCTCAAAAGTATGAAGAATACTCTACTATAAACCAAGCAGTTTGGAGGTATGCAATGAAACGTTTATTAAATTATTTAACAAACGTTGCTCATAATTCCTATTTATCAGGTTTAAAAAAAACTGGGGTAAGTATTGAAGAAATTCCAAGCATGTATGGAATGAATCGAATACTCAAAGAGATTGGATGGGCTGCAGTTGCAGTAGATGGTTTTATTCCACCAAATGCTTTTATGGAGTTTCAAGCCTATAAAGTATTAGTTATTGCCTCAGATATAAGACAGTTAGAAAATATTGAATACACTCCCGCACCAGATATTATTCATGAATCTGCGGGTCATGCTCCAATAATTGCCAATCCTGATTATGCAGAATACTTAAGAAGACTAGGAGCTATTGGCTCAAAAGCTATTCTTTCTAAGTATGATATGGATTTATATGAAGCTGTTAGGAGCTTGTCTATTTTAAAGGAAGCTGATGGAACAAGTAAAGGCAAAATTGATGCAGCTGAAATAGAAATTCAGAAACTTCAAAGCATGAAAGTGCCACTTTCTGAAATGGCACAAATTAGAAACCTTCAATGGTGGACTGTAGAGTATGGGTTAATTGGAGATCTTAGTAACCCAAAAATATATGGAGCAGGTCTTTTGTCTTCTATCGGTGAAAGTATTTCTTGCTTAAAAAACAATGTAAAAAAAATCCCTTATACAGTGGCTGCTGCTCAACAACAATTTGATGTTACCAAGCCCCAACCACAATTATATGTTACTCCAAGCTTTCCTCATTTAATGCAAGTTTTAGAAGAGTTTGCAAATACCTTAAGTTTACGAAAAGGTGGAAGAAAAGGAATAGAAAAACTAATCGCTTCCAAAATGGTTGGAAGTATAGAATTGTCTAGCGGGCTGCAAGTGTCTGGTAAATTCTCAAAAATACTATTAAACGAGAATAGCAAGGTCATTTTCTTTCAAACTGAAGGCCCTACCGCATTATCTTATAGAGAAAAAGAGTTAATAGGCCATGGAATAAATTATCACAAAGACGGTTTTAGCTCTCCTTTAGGCAAGTTAAAAAACATTAAACTTGCTATAGAAGATATGGGTCCTAATGACTTAAAGGCTTATAATTTTTGTGATGGAAAATTACTTTTCTTTGAATTTGAAAGCGGTATAAAAGTTGAAGGATTGAATATCACTGGTATAAGAAATGCTCAAGGGAAATTAATGTTAATTCGTTTAAAAGATTGTACAATAACCTATAAAGGAGAGTTTTTGTTTTTACCTGAACACGGCATTTATGACATGGTAGTTGGAAATGATATCACCTCTGCATTTGCTGGTTCTGCAGATAGCAATTCCTTCCCTAATTTATACGGTGAATCTTTAACAAAAACTATTAAAAAAGTAACGTCCAAGTATAGAATAACCTTAGAAAAATATTACGGTAGTATACGAAAGTACAGAAACGAAAGTACCGATGATCCTGAATTTCTAGAAGATTTATTTAAAAAACTAACAGTCCAATATTCTGCAGAATGGCTGCTACTTCTAGAAATTATGGAAGTAGCAAACAAGCCCTCTTTAATTCAATCAATTCATGACTATTTGGAGAAGTTAATAGTGTTACATCCTAAATTAAACTCCCTTATTTCCGATGGAATTAAAATGATAAAATACTGATTATAAGATAATTAATTTATCTCACAAAACAACCAGCTGCCAAAAAAAACTTTAGAACTATTAGATTTTTATTTACTAATTTAGTGCGTTTTCAAAACAATATGAAATATAGAAAATACATCACAAAAAATTATACTAAAATAAATGAGTTCGGGAAAAATAATTATAGGAAGTGTTGAATGGTGTAGCTTTCCACAAATAAATATACCAACAATAAAAGCCAGAATAGATTCAGGCGCCAAAACCTCTGCCTTACATGCAATTAATATTGCTACTTTTAAAAAAAACAACGTTTTATGGGCTAGTTTTGATGTTCATCCTATTCAAGATGATGGAAGAACTGTTGTTCATTGTGAAGCACCTGTTTTTGATAAAAGAAGAGTTAAAAGTTCTAGCGGAAATAGTGAACTTAGGTATGTAATTAAAACAATTTTATCTATAGCAGAAAACACTTGGGAGGTTGAGCTTACATTAACTAATAGAGATTCTATGGGGCATAGAATGCTTTTAGGTAGGCAAGCAATGTCTGGAAAAATGCTAGTTGATCCTGAATCTTCATTTTTATTGGGTGAACCAACACATGATTTGCTTAAACAACATTATCATTCAAAAGTAGTGAAGAACTCTGGTTTAAAGATTGGTCTTCTTGCTAGCAACCCAAATTTATATAGTAACCGAAGAATCGTAGAGGCTGGCCAGCAAAAAGGGCATAGTATAGAATTTTTAAACATAAAAGATTGCTACATTAAATTAGATGGTAAAAAACCTGAGGTACATTATCGTGGAGGAAGAGTTTTAGATGATTTTGACGCAATTATTCCCAGAATAAAACCAAGTATGACTTTTTATGGATGCGCTTTAACTCGTCATTTTGAAGCCATGGGTGTTTACACTTTAAATACAGCGTCTTCAATTACAAAATCTAGAGACAAGTTGTTTTCATTGCAAATGCTCATTAATAAAGGATTGCCTATTCCAACAACAGGCTTTGCTAACTCTCCTTTAGACACAGATGAGCTAATAGACATGGTTGGAGGAGCCCCTTTAATTGTTAAGCTTTTAGAAGGAACACAAGGAAAAGGTGTTGTATTAGCTGAAACAAAAAAAGCAGCAGAAAGTTTAATTAATGCCTTTAAAAGCCTAAAAGCAAACATCTTGGTTCAAGAGTTTATTAAAGAAGCTAAAGGTGAAGACATTCGTTGTTTTGTTATAAATGGAAAAGTAATTAGCAGCATGATGAGAACTGCTGCTCCAGGAGAATTTAGGGCAAACATCCATTTGGGAGGCACAGGTTCAACCGTAAAAATAACACCAGAAGAAAAAAAGGTTGCCTTACTAGCAACTAAAACATTGGGGCTAAAGGTTGCAGGAGTCGATATCATTAGAGGTATAAAAGGGCCTCTACTTCTTGAAGTTAACTCATCCCCTGGCCTTGAAGGTATTGAAGGAATCTCTAATAAAGATATTGCTGGTAAGATGATAGAAGGCTTAGAAAAAGATTTAAAATTTATCCATAAGGGTTCTTAAAAAGATTAAGGGCCTCCTATTTATTTGCAAAGCAGAGGAAAGATCCTTACATTGAAAAACCCTTTAAAACACTGTTTTTTAACTCAATAAAGTAAAAGCAACCAATAATTATGGAAAATGACGCCTTAAGTAAGTTAATCCCTGTATCTGTTTTGCTTATTCTGGGAATCTTTGAGGCTATTGGTGGCTTGTATTTAGATGATAAAAGATCAAAAAATGACTTTACTATTGAGCTACTAAGCCTTATAAGCTTGCCAACTTTAATACAGCCAGGTATCTTTCTTTTTGTTCTTTGGTTTATGGGAGCTAGTTTCCCTGGATTAGAAGATTATTATCTCACCTCTTCACTTTGGTGGCATGTTGTTGCCTTTCTTATACTAGATGATCTAACTCAATACTGGTGGCATAGACTATCGCACGTAAACAAAAAAATGTGGAAGCTTCATAGGCCTCATCATGTAGTAGAGGAAATGGGAGTGCTTGTTACCTATAGAAACGCAGTATTATACTATGCATTTATGCCGGGAATTTGGTTTTCAGCTGTTTTAATCTACTTAGGAATGGGCTATGTATACTTGTTTTATCTGCCCATAAAATTAATTGTTATACTATTAGCTCACAGCGAAACTAAATGGGATAGATTTCTTTATCGCTATAAAATACTAAGGCCATTAGCGTGGGTTATTGAGCGAACAATTTCTACGCCAAGTACCCATTTTGCTCATCATGGTTTAACATCAGAAGATGGTGTTTCTAACCCTAATGGAAATTATGGCAACCTTCTCTTTATTTGGGATGTAATTTTTGGAACATCTAAAATTACTCGCAAGTATCCTACAAAATTTGGTGCATGGAATCAAATAAAAGAACCTTGGTATGTGCAGCTTCTTTTTCCTTTGATAACCTCCAAAGACCCAAAAAGTGAATTACACTCTATAAAGACCAATAATGACTATGATCCGTCTATAGGTTTTAAAAGCTTTACAAAATAACTATATTGCCGGCTCACTATAAAGACATCTTCTATAATCATTACTATATCTAACAATCAATCATCATGAAAAAAATAATTCTTTTAATTGTCACTGCTGCTGTAATTCTAATTGGTGTTTTAGTTTTTAACACCATCATGCTTAATTCTAAACAAGTAAGTTCAGAAAAAATTGATAAAATAAGCCTCCCTAATGATGTTTTTGAAAATCTCTCTGAAGGATTAAAATACAGAACAATTTCTTTTGGAGGTGATGCTGTTCCAGATTCTACCGCATTTTTTGGTTTTCATAGGTTTCTTAAAAAAACATTTCCATTAACACACTCAAAACTACAATTAGAAAAAATTAACACCTATAGCTTACTTTATACATGGAAAGGTATAGATTCATTAAAAAAACCAATTATATTATTGTCTCACCAAGATGTTGTTCCTGTAGATCAACCCACTTTAAACGATTGGGAAGCAGGCCCTTTTGAAGGTAAAATTTCAGATACAGATATTATTGGTCGTGGAACACTAGATGATAAAGGGACTTTAATAGGTCTTCTTGAAGCTGTTGAAAAACTTCTTGAAGAATCTTTTCAACCTTCACAAACAATCTACCTTGCCTTTGGACATGATGAAGAAGTTGGAGGGCCAAATGGAGCGGCTGAAATAGCAAAATATTTAAAATTAAAAGGTGTACGTGCTTCAATGACACTAGATGAAGGTGGGTTTTTAGCAGAAGGATTGGTTCCTGGAGTTGATAAAACCGTTGCCATGATTAATTTAGCTGAAAAAGGCTTTGCTTCTTTTGAACTAACAGTAGAAACCAAAGGCGGACATAGCTCTCAACCACCAAAAGAAAACACTATTGGAATGTTAGCTCAAGCAATTGTAGATCTAGAAAATAATCAACTGCCTTATAAGCTTGTAAAGCCTGTAAACTACCAACTTGAGTATATGGGTCCTGAAATGCCTTTTTTTAGTAAACTAGCATTTGCTAATCCTTGGTTATTTAAAAACACCATTTTAGAAGCCTTAAATGCACATACTACAACAGCTCCAACCATTATAGGTGGAGGTGTTAAAAATAATGTGATTCCTACTGTTGCTAAAGCAACTATTAATTTTAGAATTTTGCCTGGCGAAACCATTGAATCTGTTCAAGAGCATGTTCAAAACACCATATCTGACAAAATTAAAGTAGACGCCGTTGGGTATTTATCGAACCCATCTCCTGTTTCTGGTATAGACTCTCAATCTTACAAAATACTTGAAAAGACTATACGAGGTATGTTTCCAAAGAGCGTTGTAGTTCCTGGACTTGTTGGTGGAGGTACAGACGCGCGCTACTTTTATGAAATTTCAGACGATGTTTACCGTTTTTACCCCATTCGTTTAGGTCCTAATAGCATGTCTAGATTTCATGGAATAGATGAAAAAATAAGCAAAAATAATTACAAAGAAATTATTGAATTCTCATATCACTTGATAAAGAAATTTAATTAACATGAATTAACCTTATTGAACAATCATAAAAGTATTTGACACAAAATAACCAAATGAAAAAAGAAATTACTGAAGAACTAGGTCTTAATTATGAGCTTCTCTGCGAATTAACATCTACCTTAGACAAGCCCCTACAAATTGGTCAAACACCATATGGCGAACGAACCATCTACCCAGTAAGTGGTGGCACATTTGAAGGCCCAAAATTAAAAGGAAAAGTACTTGCTAATGGAGGTGATTGGGTGTTGCGTTTAAACTCAACAACAAGCAAACTAGACGTGAGAGTGGTACTTGAGACAGATGATGGCGAACTAATCTATTCTTATTACGAAGGCTTTATTCATATGAATGCAGATGGAAGTTATTATTTTAGAACCAATCCTGTTTTTCAAACAAGTTCCAAAAAATACAACTGGTTAAATCATACAATTGCCGTTGGGGTTGGAAAATTAATTAAAGGAGGGGTTGCCTACAAAATTTATGCAATAAAATAAGCTTACTACAGACTAATGAAATACGCACTACTATTTATAACTTTATTAATACCATCTCTAGTGAGTAGCCAAGAGATTCATTTTACATCTAATTCTAGATTGGTGCTTGGGATGGGCACAGATAAATCTGCCTCAGTAAGTGCTGGTGATATAGATAATGATGGTGATATAGATTTAGTGGTTGCTAATGGTAGGCATTGGCCACAAACCAACAAGGTATTCATTAACAATGGGTCTGGGAAATTTACTGTTGCCAAGGCTCTTGATAATATTGAAGAAACAAGTTATGCCACAGAATTAGCAGATATAGATAATGATGGAGATTTAGATGTAATTGTAGGTAATGATATGGCTCCAAATGCCCTTTATTTAAATGACGGAGCTGGAAATTTTCTGAAATCGGGTAGTTTTGGCAATCCGTATTCTCCTACCAGAAATATAAAAACAGTAGATATTGATTCTGATGGAGATATCGATATACTGATTACCAATAGAGGAAAAGAAAATGAAATATGCTTCAATAACGGAAAGGGGCAATTTCCAAACATTGTAAAATTTGGATCAAAAAAAGACGCAACCATAGATGTAGATGTTGTAGACATTAATAAAGATGGTTACAAAGATTTAATAGTAGCCAATAGAGATGGTCAACAAAATTATATCTATTTAAATAATGGAAAAGGCCAGTTTCTAACAAAGTTTCCTTTTGGAAGTGGATCTGATGAAACAAGGTCTTTAGGTGTTGTTGATATTGATAATGATGGTTTTTTAGACATTATCACCGCTAATATTAAAGAGCAAAACGTAGTCTATTTTGGAAATAGTACTATGGAGTATCATAGAAAAATAGTTTTTGATCCTTCCTCTAGTAAATCATATTCATTAGACTTTGGAGATATAGATGGAAACGGAACTACAGATATTGTAATTGCTAATTCTGGAGAACCAAATACTGTTTTTCTAAATTTTGAAAATGGAAGTTTATGGAAAAAAATTGTTCTAAAAAAGAGAAATCTATACACCTATGACATTATTCTTGCTGATCTAAATAATGACCAACGGTTAGACATTATAGAAAGTAATTCTGATGCTATTAATTACTATTACCTTACTGTTCTTAAGAAAAAACAGGAGTAAGAAAAAGTGAATATCTATATACAAAATGAATTTTTCATACTAGACTCCTAAAAAACCTGGTTCTAAAAGATCCGTAATTATATAAATTTTCTATTTGTATTTTATTTGGTAACTTTAATTTCTAAACCAACGTAGTTCTCATTAACAACTATCCAACAATTAATCTTATGAAAACATTTAAACTTCTGTGTATTTGCCTTCTTATATTGCCAATAACCCTTTACTCACAAAAAAGAAAAAAGAAAGCAAAAGAACCTGTTGTAGCAATAACAGACTCCTTGTTTCATGGTTTAAAATGGCGAAATATTGGCCCTTTTAGAGGAGGTAGAAGCGTAAGCTCAACAGGAGTTATAGGAAAGCCTCATACCTATTATATGGGTTCTACTGGTGGTGGAGTTTTTAAAACTACTGATGATGGAATTACCTGGAAAAATATATCAGATGGTTTTTTTAAAACAGGTTCTGTTGGTGCTATTGCTGTTTCAGAAAGCGATCCTAATATTGTTGTTGTTGGTATGGGAGAACACGCGGCAAGAGGCGTTATGACTTCAATGGGAGATGGAGTCTATAAATCTATGGATGCCGGAAAAACATGGAAACATATAGGGCTAGATAAAACACGTCATATCTCTGATGTTATCATTCACCCAACCAATTCTAATATCATCTATATTACTGCTCAAGGAGCGCAGTATGCGCCTTCAAAAGAACGAGGCATCTACAAAACAACAGACGGTGGGAAAACATGGAAAAATATCTTATCTGTAAATAATACCACTGGTGCTTCTTCTTTGTCTATGGATATGACCAATCCTCGTGTATTATATGCTGCAATGTGGCAACATCAAAGATACCCGTGGATCATGGAATCTGGTGGTGAAGCTTCTGGCTTGTTTAAATCTTCTGATGGAGGAAATAACTGGATAAAAATGACAACAGGCCTGCCAAAGGCTTTTGGAAAATCTGGGATTTCTGTTTCTAGAGCTAATCCAGATCGGGTATTTGCTGTAGTAGAGGCAGCAGATAAAAAAGGGGGTGTATACCGTTCAGATAATGCAGGAAAAACATGGAAACAGGTAAATAGCAATAGAGTTAATATTGCCCGTTCTTGGTATTATATGGAAATTTTTGCAGACCCACAGAATGAAAATACGGTATATGTTTTAAACGCTCCAGTAATGAAGTCTATAGATGGAGGTAAAAGTTTTTCTAACATTCCTGTACCCCATGGTGATAATCATCATTTGTGGATTAACCCAACAGACAACAATAACCTTATCAATTCAAACGATGGTGGAGCTAATATCTCTTTTAACGGAGGTAAAAGCTGGAGTACGCAACAAAATCAAGCAACCTCTCAATTTTATCGAGTAATTACAGACAATTTAGTGCCCTATAATATCTACGGAGGACAGCAAGACAATTCTGCCATTGGTATTGCAAGCAGAACTAATGATGGGGGAATAGATTGGAAAGATTGGTATTCTGTAGCTGGTGGAGAAAGTGCTTTCATTGCTTTTGATCCTGATGCTCCCGAATTGGTGTACGGAGGTACCTATCAGGGAAATATTAGCACGTGGTCAAGAACATCCAGAGAACAAAAATCAATTAAGGAATATCCAGAATTAGGCTTAAGTATTGCGCCTAAAGATGCGAAATATCGTTATAATTGGAATGCTCCAATTATAACATCTCCACACGACAGAACTACGGTATATCATGCAGGTAATGTTGTTTTTAAAACAACGGACCAAGGAATCAATTGGACTGTAGTTAGTCCAGATTTAACCAAAAATGAAATTGCCAAACATGGCCCAGGTGGTGGCCCCTATACAAATGAAGCTGCTGGTGGCGAAAATTATAATACACTTACTGCTTTGGTAGAATCGCAGCATGAACAGGGTGTTTTATATGCTGGAAGTGATGATGGTCTTTTACACATTACAAAGAATGGAGGTGAAAGCTGGGAGAATATTACACCTGACGGAATTAAAGACGGTATCATAAATAGTATTGATGTTTCCCAACACAACCCTGCAACTGCCTATGTGGTAATTATGAGATACAAATCTATGGACTTAAACTCTCACATTTTTAAAACCAATGATTATGGGCAAACTTGGACTAGAATTGTAAACGGTTTAAATGACCCTAATGGTTTTGCAAGAGTAGTTAGGGCTGATAAAAAGCAACAAGGGTTATTGTATGCAGGAACAGAAACTGGATTATATGTTTCAAACGATGATGGCACATTTTGGCAACGATTAAAACTAAACTTACCGGTAGTTGCTATCAACGATTTAATTATACAAGACAACGACTTAGTGGCCGCAACATCTGGTAGAGGCTTTTGGATTTTAGATGATTTAGGAGCGCTGCAAAACAAGGGGCTACAGAATAAAGCTATTGAACTTGTAAAACCTAAAGCTACCTATAGAATTTTTGGCGGCACTTCTAAAGCTGTTGGTCAAGGACAAAACCCAAAAAGCGGTGTTACCTTCGATTATTATCTAGAAAAAAATATAGATTCATTACCCTTAACATTAGAGGTTTTACAGAACTCTCAGGTAATTAGAACCTACACTAATAAAAAAGTTGCAAATTTTAAATCATGGCCAGGAGGACCCTCAAAACCTCAAATTTTACCTTCAAAAAAAGGCTATAATCGTTTCACTTGGGATTTTCGCAGAGAACCGCTTCCTTCTATACATAAGGTTTTTATATTTGGCGGCTTATCTGGCTCAAGTGTTGCTCCTGGAGATTATACTTTAAGAATGACGTTAGGAGATGTTGTTTCTGAAACTGAAGCAATAATTCTTTCAAACCCAAAAGTTGTTTCAAGCCCTGAAGATTTTATAGAACAGCAAAAGATGCTAGTTTCTATAGAAAATACCGTCAAAGAAATGCATGAATCTGTAAACCAAATGCGCTCTGCAAAAACACAGCTGACCAACTATGCCAAGCTTTTAAAAGATACAAAGAATGCAGATTCTTTAATAGAAAAAGGCGAGGCCTTAACAAAGCGAATTAATAGCTGGGAAGAGAATCTAATACAGGCAAAGCAAAAAACATTTCAGGACGTTATTAATTTTAATAACAAGCTAAACGCACAATTAATTCAGCTAAAAAGTTATTTAGACCAAGCAAACCCTAAAGTTACTTCAGGAGCGAAAGAACGATTTAGAGATTTAATGGAAGATTGGCAAGTGTATAAGACCGAACAAGATGCCATTATAACAACTGAAATGAATGCTTATAATGTACTTTACAAGTCTTTAGATATACCGGCGCTTATAATTAAAGATAAGGAGTAATGGGCTGTTATGAAGTTTAAAAAATTGAGTCACCTTAAAATAATTTTACTATATTGATAAACTTGATATAACAACCAAAAAATATTCACCTAAAAAAATAAAATGGTAAAAGAAAACAAAGAATTAATGGCAGAAGCTAGAGAGTCACTCTCTGGAAATTGGGGGTTGGCAATTGGTACGTTTCTAGTATATGGAATAATTATTTCGTCTCTTCAATTTATTCCAGTAGTTGGTTCTGTTCTCGCTCTTTTTATTGCTGGCCCAATGTTGGTAGGTGTTTCTATGTTTTCGTTAAGCCTCTCTAGAGGTGAAAATGCACGGTTAGAACAAATTTTTGAAGGATTTAAAAATTATGGAACTGTATTAGGCGCCTATCTTTTAATGGTTTTGTTTATTTTTCTTTGGGTGTTGTTGCTCATAATACCAGGTATAATAGCAGCAATTGCATACTCACAAACCTTTTATATTTTAGCAGAAGATGATACCATTGGTTCAATGGATGCTTTAAAAAAGAGCAAAGAAATGATGGATGGTTATAAGTGGAAATATTTCTGTCTTGGATTACGTTTTATAGGTTGGGCTTTGCTTTGTATACTAACTCTAGGAATTGGTTTCTTATGGCTTTCTCCGTACATACAAATTAGCAATGCGAAGTTTTATGAAGACTTAAAGAATAATCAAGCAGTCAGTTAAACTAATTTTTTACAATACTGTGAAAAAATTGAGTGACCAAATAAGGTCTTAATTTTATGATTAGAAAACTTATTTTTGATTTCTATCAATCTCTTTTTTATGGCCCATATTCTTAAAAACAATCATTTAGAACTACATATAGATGCACCTACAG
>OJIO01001220.1_pt1 | contig 11975 bp, 15 predicted proteins | sample 1595621 | NCBI WGS metagenome assembly OJIO01 (sample SAMN05416776, study PRJEB24817) | seawater metagenome | isolation source: Sea water | place: Canada:Atlantic | collected 2013-07
AATCGCCCTTAACTCACTGATACCATAAAAGGAAACTATCCACAGGGTTCCGAAACTAACGAATCTGGGTTCCGAAACTAACGAATCTGGGTTCCGAAACTAACGAACGGAAATGACCTCAAGTCGGGTCCTGATATAACGAACTTGACGAACCTAGCCCGCTGCATGATGCTGGTTCCCGATGTAACGAACTAAACCAAGGCAAATGGATGCCCCTTCTCCCCGACAGACATCCCCAGAAGGACTTCTTCATCCTCGACATTTCGGATGTGGTGCCGAAGGACGACATGGCCTCAATGGAGCATCCGCTGTTCTCACTCGCTACCAAGCCGGACATGCGCCACCTCGAATATCGCGGGGGCGACAACCGGCTGAAAATCGTGCCATCTGGGGTCGGCCTGCCCACGATCTTCGACAAGGACATTCTGATTTTCTGCGTGAGCCAGCTCATGCACCGCAAGAACCGGGGCGAGAAAATTGGCAAACGAGTACGCTTCAGCGCCCGTGAGTTGATGATCACCACCAACCGCAAGACGGGCGGAGTCGAGTATCAACGCCTGGAACAGGCGTTCCAGAGGCTCATCGGCACAACCTTCCAGACCGACATTCAGACCGGAAACAAGCGTGAGACGCGCTTCTTCAGCCTGCTCGATTCCGGCAGCGGGTTCGTCATGAAGGAAGAAGGCAAATGGCGGCTCGACTATTGCGAGGTGATCCTGTCCGATTGGGTGATGCGCGCAATAGAGGGCGATGAGGTTGTGACAATCTCTAACGACTATTTCCGCCTGCGCCGCCCGCTGGAACGCCGCCTGTATGAGATCGGGCGCAAGCACTGCGGTAGCCAGCCGAAGTGGCACATCGGCCTCGCCAAGCTTCAGGAAAAGACAGGTAGCAACGCCCCCCTGAAGAAGTTCCGGCTGAACATCCGTCAAATCATCGAAGACGATCACACGCCGTTCTATCGCATGGAGCTGACCACAGAAGATCTGGTGATCTTCCGCCCGCGTTCGCCGCAGAGCGACCTTTCACCCGAAATCCGATTGCCAGAATGGGCAGAGGACAAGGCGCGCGGTATAGCTAGGGAGAAGGGCCGGGACTACTACGCCCTGCGCTCTGACTGGCTGGCGTTCGCCAAGAGCGAAGCGGCCAAAGGGAACCCGCCGAAGAACGCAGGCGCTGCCTTTGTGGCCTACTGCGGGAAGCAGGAGAGCCTGCGTTAACTGGGGTTGGAGACACCCCCGAACAGGTTTTCTTGGCATTGCAAGGCGCAACGATGTAACCTGTTGCGCAACAGACGAAAGAAACGGGGCGCAACGGCATGAAATATTCACTATCCGAGGCCGCGAAGGCCACCGGAAAGAACAAGACAACAATCCAGAGAGCCATCAAGAATGGCAAGATTTCCGCGATTAAAGGTGACAGTGGCTCATATGAGATCGAGCCGTCCGAGTTGCATCGCGTTTTCCCGCCAGTCGCTGCGCAACGCGATGCGCAACACAGGCAAAGCAACGATACGCAACAGGGAAAATCTGCCTCTATCAACAACGACTTGGCGCGGGTTCTTGAACTGGAAAGGGAGCTTGCAGTCGCACACGAGAGAGTCAATGGGCTGGAAGCTCACAAGGAGCAGATGGCCGACACGATCAACGATCTACGGAAGCGCCTGGATAATTCCGAAGGGCGCGTGACAGCACTCCTGACTGACGGCAGAACCAAGGAGCGTAGCCTCTTATCCCGTATGTTCAGCCGATAGCGTTTGGGGGACGCATCGTCATCGTAACATTGTAAGCTACCTGTCCAGCCTGTGCTCTGATTTCCTCCAAGGCATCGGAGTTCATAGCCTCTACGGTCAAATCAGCGATCCTTTCAGGATCGACCTCATCCAGACGCTCCAAGTCCTTAAGCCGCCGAACGATGAAGGGGTCTATTCCGGCTGGGGGCAGAATGACACCGTAAGGTCGGATGGTTGCGGTTATTCCAGTTCCTTGACCAATCTATAAGCTGTTGATCTTGCTATACCGAGTTGTTTGGCGGCTTGTCCCGCGGTCATTCCTGCATGGACGAGGTTTTGCAGAGCCAAGACGGTTTCAGCTTCGAGGGGTGGTCTGCCGGGTTTTCGCCCCTGCGCTCTGGCCGCTTCGATGCCGTCTTTGGTGCGTTCTGAGATCAGACGACGCTCAAAGTGGGCGATGGCTCCGAAGACATGGAAGATCAGCTCGCCTGCTGCGGATGTGGTGTCTATGCGTTCTTCGAGGCTGATCAGCCCGATGTTTTGGGTTTTCAGGTTTTGGACGGTTTCAAGGAGTTCCTTGAGCGAGCGCCCCAGACGATCCAGCCGAGTAATGGCTAAGCTATCCCCTGGGCGGGCGTGGTCGATCAACGCAGACAGGCCAGGTCGATCAAACTGTTTGCCGGAAACGACATCTTCAAAAATTCGGATGGCACCAGCCTCGTTAAGACGCGTGACCTGGCCGGTCAGATCTTGATCGGCGGTCGAGACCCGTGCGTAGCCGAGGATGTCACCATTCCTAGCCATTCATATCGATCTTCAAGTGCTGGTTGGGCGCTTTGTCGACGAACTCGGCTTTCACAGCGGCCAAGGCTTTTTGCTGCCCGGGGAAGCTGAGCATGGTGTTAGCCTTTTCAAAACTGACCCATTCGTAAGCGTCATGTTCGTCGTTCAACGTGACATTAGTATCTGTGGGCACCGTGCTTGTTGATTGTCACTGAGAACTGACCCGGTAGCCCGATAAATTGTCACTGAGAATTGACCCATGTGAACACACTTCCCCGACGGTTCTGGTTGGGGGGATTTGGAGTGATCGACATGGGATTTTTGAGTGTCATTCGACGCTGGGCATTGCGTGACAAAATGCCAATCAGGGGGATTGCCCGGCGGACGGGTTTGTCTCGGAACACGGTAAAGAATTATCTGCGTGAAGGTGCGGTGGAACCGCAGTTCAAGACGCCCAAGCGTCCAAGCAAGCTGGATCCCTATGCGGATCGGCTGTCAGCCTGGCTTCTAATCCAGACGCGGAAGTCACGCAAAGAGCGGCGAACAGTGAAGCAACCTCTCGTGACATTGCCTTTGGCAATGCACTGCTGGTCAGTGAATGCATGCTGATCTGGTGAAGCTGGGATATGATGGCTCCTATGAACGCGTAGCAGCTTTCGCCCGGGCATGGCGTGAAGATCGGCATCGAGCGGAACAGACGACGGGGCGCGGCACCTACGTGCCTTTGGTGTTCGCGCCCGGCGAAGCCTTCCAATTCGATTGGAGCGAGGACTGGGGTCACGCCAAAGGCGTGCTTTCAGAACGACATTGGCGGTGAGCGCGTCAAACTTCAGGCCGCGCATATCAAACTGTCACACAGCCTGTCGCCTTGCGTCATCAAGCGTTTCGAGTGCCCGCCGCGCAGGGTGCATACCCGTCCCCCCAACCGGTCAGGGGCGGCGCGGCCTCGTCGAAACTGCGAAATCCGGTCTGCGACGTGCCCATGGTCGTGTTGAAGAGCCAGAACTGGAGCACCATGGCCCGCCGCCCGTCCGAAGACGGCGTCGCGTGACGGGTATTGGCCTGGGACGCCAACGCCAGGCCTTCCGCGATCAGCTGGCGGCGGCCAGCGAGACTGATCCGGTTCTCCGCGCAATTGCGGATGGCTTCATCGCCGCGCATGTCACGTTGTGCCAGGCGGCGGACGATCGGCATCGTCAAGTTGCGGGGCATATCAATAGCCGGTACGCGGGGACATGACTAAACCCAAGCAATCTGGGGCCTTTTCAGGCCATCGCTTTCCTGCTGAGATCATCCCTTATGCCGTCTGGGCCTATCACCGGTTCCCCATGAGTTTGCGTGATGTTGAGGACTTGCTTGCCACACGCGGTATTGTGGTCAGCTACGAGACCATCCGCGCTTGGGTTGCCAAATTTGGATCAAAATATGCCAGGGCGATCCGCCGCGACCGCCCTAAAGTGGCGAACAAATGGCACCTGGACGAAGTTGTCCTTCCAATGAACGGGCAGAAGTATTGGCTATGGCGCGCTGTTGATAGCAATGGCGACGTGCTGGACATCCTCGTTCAGTCTCGGCGCAATAAACATGCCGCAAATCGGTTCTTTCGCAAACTGTTCAAGGCGTTTGGCCAACCACGAGTTGTTGTCACGGACAAACTCCGAAGCTACGGGGCCGCCCTGAAAAGCCTCGCTTCGGGAATAGAACACCGCAGCCACAAGGGCATCAACAATCGATCCGAAGGATCACACAGGCCGACCCGAAGGCGAGAAAAGATCATGGGAAGGTTCAAATCGCCAAAACAAGCTCAGCAATTTCTCTCCGTTCATGATCAGGTCCAAACTATCTTCCGTCCCCGCCGCCATACACTTTCAGCTGCTGCCTATCGCCAAACCAGAGCCGATGCCCACTGGATCTGGGACGACATCACGCATGGCTTGCAGGCTGCTTGAGGTTTAGCGCCCTGACTTACGCTGCCAGACACGCCAATAACTTGACGATGCCCGATTTCCTGTTTACCCACGACGAGCTGGCAGCGCACGAGGCGGAGTAGCCGAGCAGGGGTGCCGCGCCGTCGGAGAGCGGGTTGCGAACGACAATTTCGGAGGAAACGCGATGATCACCAACGACTACTATTCCCAAGACAACCACGGCCCGTTCGAGCTGCACGACATCGGCGACTTGAAACTCGAAGAGGGCGGCACGATTCGGGCGTGCAGTCTGGCCGTGGCCACCCAGGGGACGTTGAACGCCGACAAGTCGAACGCGATCGTCGTGCCCACATGGTATTCCGGAACCTCGAAGATCATGCATGATGTCTATGTCGGGGAAGGGCGCGCGCTCGACCCGTCGAAATACTTCATCATCGCGATCAACCAGATCGGCAATGGCCTGTCGTCCTCGCCGCACAACACGCCGATGCCGGGCGGGATGGGCAACTTCCCGAAAGTCCGCATCGGCGACGACGTCGAGGCGCAGCATCGGCTGATCACCGAGACCTTCGGGATCGAGCGAGTCGCATTGGTTGTCGGCGGGTCGATGGGGGCGCAGCAGACCTATGAATGGGCGATTCGCTTCCCCGATGCCGTCGCCCGCGCCGCGCCGATTGCGGGAACGGCCAGGAACACCGAGCACGATTTCCTGTTCACCGAAACGCTGATGGAGGCGATCACCTCCGACCCGGCCTACAACGGCGGGTTCTACGGTGCGTCGTCGGATCTGCGCGCCGGGTTGCGCCGCCACGCGAAGATGTGGGCGGTCATGGGCTGGAGCACCGAGTTCTTTGCCCAGGGCCGTCATCATGACCTCGGATTTTCGAACATGGCCGATTTCATCACCAACTTCATGGAAGGATATTTCGGGGGGATGGACCCGAACGACCTGCTAGCCATGGCGTGGAAATGGCAGCGCGGAGACGTCAGCCGCCACACGGGCGGCGACCTTGCCGCGGCGCTTGGGCGGATCAAGGCGAAGATGTTCGTCATGCCGATCAGCCACGACATGTTTTTCCCGCCCTCCGACTGTGAGCGCGAACAGAAGATGGTGCCGGGATCGGAACTCCGCGTCGTCAACTCCATCGACGGGCATCTCGCCCTGTTCGGGACCGACGAAGAGTATAAGTCGCAGATCGACAGGCACCTGGGCGAACTCCTAGCGCTGGACGCCTAGGCGCGCAGACCGTGAAGTGACCCTCGCCTTGAGGGGAGTGGGCAAAACTTGGGGGTCAGGCTGCCATTTGTGAGACAGCCAATCGCCGATCGAGGACAGCAGCTCTTGTGACGGCGACTTGATGCGCGCCTTTGGGCGACCATCTCATGCGTTGCCGTTTGCCCATCCGAGTATTTCCAATTTCATCGACGCATCCTTCTGCGCGAGAGGATGAAATCGCTAAACCATTCCGATACCGCCAACCATAATCGGTGAGCGCATCGAAGTTGTTGGCCAGGTACGAATACAGTTCTCGACATCGCGCCTTGACCCTCGCCGCCGCTTCGCGGACTTCAGCATCGATTTTGGAGATCCTGCTGCAATCAATCAACAGTACCTTGAGGCGTGTTCCAGCTGTCATGACCTTGCCATGCCAGATACACCACCGCAACGTCTCCGCCGGCTTCTTGAACAGCTCCGGCATACCCGGGAAGTTCTGTGTTTGAAGAAGACCTTTGACGGCATTCTCAATATGCTGAACGCGCATCGAGATATGCCACCAGTCGAGAATGTGGCGCACCGGCCCCTGGACCGCGCGGCGGACCAGGTTTGGCAGTGCTGGCTCGCCATCGGAAATTACCGTAATTGGACGCTGACCGTCCCAACCCTGCGAAACCAGAGCTTGACGGAGTTGCTTGGCCGGAGAATGCGCCGCTTGCTGAACCAGACCGAAGCGACGGCTAATATTGGGACTTTCGATCTTTCCCACCACGACATCAAGATGACGCCGTTGGTATTCTGGCCGACACCGGATGTGGGCGCCGTCGAGAAAGACGGTCAGCGCTTGCGATGTTGCATCTTCATCGACGGCGAGCTCCGCCGGATCATTGGCACCGATGACTTGGGCGACTTTGCCCAAGCGATTACGCACCGTGGTATTCATCTGTTTCGCGCAGGGCACGAAGGTCTCAATGATGCGCGCGGCTTCCCGGAACGAATGTCGTGCTCTAAGCTCAGCCTGAAGGCGCTGCAGTTCCGGGGTCGATCGATCCGGGAAGTAATGGGCAAGCGGCGAAAACGGACCGCTCTGGTCGACATCGGATATAGCCTTGCAGGCACAGCGGCGAATACGCGGCGCCTTGACATGGACACGACCAAACAACGTGTCGAGAACCCGGGGGCGATAATCATGGATGGCTCTGACCCTGTCGCAGCCCAGGCAGATCCTGCTCTCCTCCGAGACCTCCTCGATCTGATCGAGCATAATAGCGTTCTGCAATTGCCATAACATGGTCTTGGCATCTTCGAGCAAGAGTCCAAACCCCTCGGGCTTGGTTTGTCGAAATGGGCGGGAAATGCGGCCAAGACGATGCGTCTTCGTGGTTCCGTTTTCAAATGTCGTCTCGACGATTATCCGCACATCCATGGTGGTCCCTCTCTCATTGAACCTCCACTATAGACGATCACCCCCAAGTTTTGCCCACTCCCGCGTGGAAGTGACGGAGGATCGTGCCCGCATCGCGGTCCTGCATCAGATCGACGATGGGCGCGTGACCTCCCGACACGAACACGCCAACGAAGCCGTCCAGACCCTCGTCGACGACCGATTTCAGCGTGCGGACGTCGTTCATGGCCGGGTGGCTGGCGAAGAAGTCCTTGGCGCGCTGTTGGACCGCCTCACACACCGCTGCCACATCCTGGAAACCGGCAACGACAGCTACCGCTACAAAGCCAGCTCAGAAGCCGCAAAGAAAAAGAGAAAGGAGGCACCCGCATTGACCACAACATGACCGCTGAGACATAAACAAGGGTGGGTCAGTTCTCGGTGAAAATACCGGGTCACTTCTCAACAGAAATCAACAGATGGTGCATCTCTTGATGATGCAACAGAGGCCGCCTGCGGCTGGACACGTCTCGAAAGCATGGTGTCAACAGCCGCCGAGCTGACCGATACAATGGCCGCCGATGCCCTGGCGCATGTCATTCATGGATATCACCGGTTCCGGCGGTACGCGCCCCGGATGCTGCGTGCGCTAGATATCCAGAATGCCCCGGTGGCTTCACCATTGATAAAAGCGGCCAAGATCATCGCTGAAGATCAGGCCGATGCGCCCCGCCAGACTACTTTTCTGCGTCGAAATTCGAAATGGCATCGCCACCTCAATGCCCAGGAGTCCGATGACAACCGGCTTTGGGAGGTCGCTGTGCTGTTCCAAGTCCGTGAAGCGTTCCGGTCTGGTGACATCTGGCTCCCGAATTCCCGGCGTTATGCCGACTTGAAACAGGCGCTTGTGCCGATGGAGGCTGCCCAAACAACACCTCGCCTGACCATGCCATTCGAGCCGGAAACCTGGCTGGCCGACCGAAAGGCACGGCTGCACGAAGGGCTAGCGAGGTTGGCTAATGCCGCGAGAACAGGCGCTATACCAGGTGGTTCAATTGAAAATGGCATCCTCAAAATAGACCGGCTGACCGGGGCCGTGCCTGACGAGGCTGATGCCCTGGTACTCGATCTCTATGGTCGCCTGCCTGCGGTTCGGATCACCGATCTGCTGCAGGAAGTGGATGACGATATCGGATTTACTGAAGCCTTCACCCATTTGCGCACTGGCGTTCCCTGCAGGGATCGCATCGGGCTGCTGAACGTGCTGTTAGCTGAGGGATTGAACCTTGGGCTCAGCAAGATGTCCGAGGCCACCAGCTCCCACGACTATTTCCAGCTCTCTCGCCTGTCGCGTTGGCATATCGAAAGCGACGCCATCAATCGCGCGCTCGCCATGGTGATCGCTGCACAGTCGAAATTGCCGATGGCGCGGTACTGGGGCAGCGGCGTCACCGCATCCAGCGACGGGCAATTCTTCCCGACGACACGTCACGGAGAGGCGATGAACCTCATCAACGCCAAATATGGTTCCGAGCCAGGGCTGAAAGCTTATACCCATATCTCCGATCAGTTCGGGCCGTTCGCGACCCAGAACATCCCGGCGACTGTGAACGAGGCCCCCTACATCCTCGACGGCCTGCTGATGAACGAGGTCGGTCGGAAAATCAAAGAACAGTACGCCGACACTGGTGGCTTTACGGATCACGTCTTCGCCGTCACCGCGCTGCTGTCATATCGGTTCATTCCCCGTATACGCGATCTGCCCTCGAAGCGGCTGTATCTCTTCGATCCAGCCAATGCGCCAAAGGAATTGCGCGGCCAGGTCGGCAGCAAGGTCAGAGAAAAACTGATCGTCGAGAATTGGCCCGACATCTTCCGCGCTGTCGCCACGATGGCGGCAGGCGTCATGCCACCAAGCCAACTCTTGCGGAAGTTTGCATCATATCCGCGTCAGCATGAACTCGCCTTGGCCCTCCGGGAAATCGGGCGCATAGAGCGCACGCTGTTCATCATCGACTGGCTGCTTGATGCCGATATGCAGCGACGTGCCACTGTTGGTCTGAATAAGGGGGAGGCGCACCACGCCTTGAAAAACGCCCTGCGCATTGGCCGTCAGGGCGAAATCCGCGATAGAACCGCCGAGGGCCAACACTACCGCATGGCAGGTCTCAACCTGCTGGCCACGGTCATCATTTATTGGAACACCAAACACCTCGGCCACGCAGTCTCCGCCCGAAAACGCGCGGGTCTCGACTGTTCACCAGAGCTTCTCTCGCATATCTCGCCGCTTGGATGGGCACATATCCTGCTCACGGGCGAATACAGGTGGAAAAATCGATGACATCCGACCTTAAGGTGTCATTCTGCCCCCAGCCGGAACAGACCCCATGAAGGCCGCTCCCATGCTAAACATCTCAACGTGGCTTAGCTTAATTCCAAGGGCCTGAACCGTGCCGTCAAAAGCTCCCAAAGCAGCGGCGGAAAAATTTTCATCATCTACCTCACGCTGTATTGCGTTCAGGAAAGCCGAATGTGCGATGCTGGCGGCGACGTACAAATCCTCGCGCTCGTCCTCGTCACATTTCAAACCGTCACTTTCAATATTCGATGACGGATGGCGAGCACGGTCAACCTCATCAGCACAATCCGCGTCAAGATCGTCCCGTCGCAAGGGAACAATAAAATCATTCTTTGATTCAGGCTCCATCGCACCTGCACAAAACGCGCTGATGACAAATGCGATACCAATTGGCAGCAGGAACGCTAGTAGGAAAAATCCGACCACCAAGAATAGCCACCAGTGAGCCCTGAAAATCGGCATGACTCCGATCTTCTGCAGGAGCTGCATCTGAACATTCCACCAATATCGGCCGACCACTGAGACGCTAGAGGCAACGGCAGACACGCCGTCCATGGCTGCGCCATAGGCGACATGAGAGTCTGGTTTCTTGTCATTTTGGTGCATTTGGCATTACCTAGACGCTTTCGCAGCGCGGCGCCTGGCAAAGAAGCGCCCCACCGAGAACCAGCCGACCGCCCCCCAAAAAAGCGCGATGGCAATAAAGATCGGGGTAAACCGTGACGTTGGCGATACCAGAAATAACAACACTACGTTTAGCGCACCAAAGCCTGCAGACCAAAGCATAGCGCGCTTAAATGACTTCGCAAAGATTCCGGATAGAAGCCCGCCGACTCCTCCAACGTCAAGAGACATACCGAGCAAAATAGCGATCATGTTCATGTATTTTATTCCTTCTCAGTTCGCTATTTTCTCTTAGATTCCTGATCACTAATCCATTCTTGTGCTTCTTTCTCAGTCGCAAAAGCCAGATCCGCGTTGCGATGCAACCGTTCTTCTCCGTCCACTGAAATCACATCCCAGATTTCATAGAAAACAGGCTGAGTTCCGTCAGGTGCCGTAATGTTGGCAACCCTCTGAATTTTGAATTTCCGGCCCATTCCGACCCCTTTTTATCAATATGTTACTGAAGACGCTCCGCGATCCAGAGCTTGATTAGGGATTGCCGCGTCACACCGAGGTGCCGAGCCTGCTTGTCCAAGCTCTCGACAACCCACGCCGGGAAATCCACATTCACGCGCTTGGGCTGGTCGTTAGGCCGGCGCGCTTGGGACCAGTCGATTGCACCGCTCACGTCCTCACCGGCGTCGAACTTCTTGTCAAATTCAGTTGCCTTCATAGTATCCGATCTCCTCTTTTCGGGCGCGGCGCACCGAGATGATCCGCACGGCTTCACCTCGTGGCGTCCAGACTGCCGCCCAGTGCTTGCCCTCGATCTTCCCAATCGACAGGAACCGCGGTTCATCCTCGGTCTTCGCGGGCGCTTCAAGCATCCACGGGTCATCCCAAAGGGCCTGTGCCTGATCGAAGTCGATGCCATGCTTCGACAGATTCGATGCGCTTTTGGCGGGGTCATACTCAAAATCCATGCCTTAATATGGTATAATAATTATCCATTTTCAAGTATGGTTCTGTATGATCACCGCCGCCATCCCGGCCATCCTTCTCGCATGTTAAACGCAGCAAAACTCACCATCACAAGCTGAACCCATCATCCCTTTCACGGCTGATATCGCGTTCGTGCTCGATGCTGCGCTCTGCCTCCCTGTCGCGTTCCCTGACCTGCTCATGCGCGGCCTCAAGCGTTGAGAAATCCGCACCACGCAACGCTTCGGCCAGCCCGTTCAAGGAATGCTCGGCCACCTCTCGAACACGGGCATAGGTCTCGGCAAAACGCTCGCGCAGACCTGACACAACCTCGCGAACCTGTTCCAGCCGCCCGTAAGCATCGCGCCATAGATCGCCTGCGGTGGTCTGGATGCCGCGCCGCTCCATGCCCCACGCCTTCCAGCCAATGTCCGGTAGGGGATCGCGGTCCAGCTCCACGGCCTCGATCTCAAATTCGTGGGCGGCCCTATCGTCGCCGCGCTCAAGCGCCCGTTCCTTGAGGTCCAGCTTTTCCTCCCGCTGTGCCTCAAGGCTGCGGTGGTCGATTTCGCGCCCGACCTCGATCTCGCGCAGATAGGCGTTGGCATGATCGGCCCAACTCTCACGCCAGTCCTCCAGCAGCTCCTTGCTGTTCCATGATCGGTCTTTGCCCTCAAAGCCGTCTGCGCAGATAGAACGGGTGGTTAGCATGATATGGGCGTGGTGGTTGCGCTCGTCTCCCTCCCTTCCGGGGGCGTGCAAAGCCACATCGGCAATCATGCCCCGATCGACAAAAGCGGATTGCACAAAGGACCGCACCAGAGAGGCCCGTTGTGCATCCGTCAGCTCGTGGGGCAAGGCGACCGTCACCTCGCGGGCAAGCTGGGCGTCCTTGCGCCGCTCCACCTGCTCGACGGCGTTCCACAAGGTTGCCCGGTCCCTCAGGGCTTCGGGTGTGCCGTCAGGGGCGAGGATCTCGGTGTGCA
>OJIO01001223.1_pt1 | contig 11965 bp, 5 predicted proteins | sample 1595621 | NCBI WGS metagenome assembly OJIO01 (sample SAMN05416776, study PRJEB24817) | seawater metagenome | isolation source: Sea water | place: Canada:Atlantic | collected 2013-07
TACACTATCCTCTTCGTCGGCAGCGTCAGATGTGTATAAGAGACAGGTAGAAACCTTTTACCTAACTGAAAAAACTAGAAGAATGACATATATAAAGAATGCATCTTGGCTTTGTAAAAGATGTTTGCTTTTGATGATTTTATTTATTTCCGCTAATATGTTTGGGCAAGAAATTACCAATCAAGGAGTAGAAGCAGATCATATCAAGCAAGTTTCAATAGATGAAGTATCATTTGCTGATAAATTATCAAGTGATAATATAGTGGAATTACCTTTTTCTATTGGCGGACATTCATCTTTCAAAATAGAGTATCGTCAGATGTTATCTGATGAATATTTACTGAAAAGGCCAGATGTGAAGACATATAAAATAGTTTCTACACAAAATCCATTAGTAGCCGGAAATCTAATGGTAACAGAATATGGAATTTGGTCAAGTATTCATTCCGATCAAGGAATGGTCACTATATACCCAAATGAAAGTGGCCGATATACCATGGAAACTGGAAAAGATCAACATGGAAATGGTTCTGATAAGTGTACACATAATAGTTTAGACCTTGAGTTAGAGAATTACATCAAAGAACATGGAGTTTCGGATTCAAGGATAGAAAACTTCAGCAATGGAGAATTCCGTAGAGAATTCAATTTAGCATTAGTGTGTACAGGAGAGTACTACGAACTTAATGGAAATAGTGATGGAATAGTCTTGGATAAAATGGCTGCGACTATGCTGGGAATCAATACAATATTCGAAAAAGAATTAGCGGTTAGATTTTTTCCAATAGACATAGAAGTGTTTAGAGATAAAGATACGGATCCATTTGAGCCAGTAGATGATGGTGGAAGAACTGATGAAGCTTCAAAAGGAGTGAAAGCCGCTTTCCCTGCAGGGAATTATGATATAGGTCACGCATTTCATAGGTCAGAAACTGGTGATGGATGGGGCTCAGGAGGTGTGGCTCGATTAAAAGCTGTTTGCAGAGATACGGATCAGAGTGGAGGACTAGTAAAAGCAAAAGGCTGGAGCGGTAGTTCTAATACAGATGGTAATGGTTTCATTTCATTAGCGTCGCATGAATTCGCTCACATGTTTGGTGCGACCCATACTTTTAATGGGGATGGAGGATTTGATAATGGCACTACATGTGCGGATGCATCAAGTTCTACCTCGGCATTCGAAATAGGAAGTGGAACAACAATCATGTCATATCAAGGATTATGTGATCCAGATCAAAACCTTCCTTCTGGAGGCGTAGCTGACAATTATTTTCATGTGCACAGTCTGTTTCAAATGATAAGTTTTATCAATGATGAGGCATTCGAATGCGCAACAGCGATTCCACTTAATAATACACCACCTACTGTGACTCCCAATGAATGCGGAGGCATTATTCAGATACCTAAGAATACCCCATTTTTCTTAAAGGGAAAAGCAGAAGATGAAGAAGGTGACAACCTACTTTATTGTTGGGAACAATACAATGAAGATGGTCCTGGAACTCCTACTTTAGGACAAATTGGGTCTGTCGCTGGAAATTCAGCAACGGCACCTCTTTTTAGAAGTTTCCCGCCTTCAAATGAATCAATAAGATATTTCCCAACTCTTTCTTCTCTAGCTGAAATCGGTAATAGCAATCCTTTTGAAGTATTAGCAAATAGAGAAAGAGATCTTCTGTTCCAATTGACAGTGAGAGATCAACATAGTGAAGGTGGTGGTATGGCTACTGAGGAATTAGAAGTACAAGTGCAAAGTGAAGGTCCTCTGAATCTTCTTAATATAACTACAATTACAGCCGGTGAATCCAGAATGATTACGTGGCAGACAAATGGATCCGATGATCTATGCGACAAAGCCAAACTTCTTCTTTCTATCGATGGAGGACAGACATTCCCATTTGTTGTGGCGACTGATCTTGATTATGCATCAGGAAGTACTGATTTTGCAATATCAGATGCATTTCCAGGTTCTTTGGAAGGCAGACTAATGCTAGTCTGTGATGATAGCGAGTGTTATTCATTTTTTGATGTTACGAATGATATTATCATTACTTCTAATTGTCTAGCGGGAGCCAGTATCGTGTGTGATACAGAATATGAAGTGTTTGATCAAGGAGAACCTGCACTAGATTTAAATCTCAATCAATTTGATGGAGATATTATTACTAGTACTTCAGGAACAATAACATCTACTTCAGAATTATATAGTCTAACATATTGGAATGAAGCACAAACTGATTGTAAGCAAACAGGTGCCTCTAATTGGGGTATAATGAAGAAGTTCACTGTTGATGAATCAGGGACATATAATTTCTTTATAGATCTGGGTGCAGCGGAAGGTTCAGAAATTTTCAATATTCATCGAGCCAGTAATTTTAGTATTGCGAGTCCTTGTGCATCATTTGTAACTTCAAATGCTACATCAACTAATGATGCGACAATTGCTTGGTCATTTAGTTCATTACTATCTGCTGAATTAGATGCATGTGAAGATTATATAATGACACTTTATGTCAATATAGATAATCATCCTCAACAAGTCTCCATCCCTACAATAACTGGTCCTGGTAATGTTGTTGAAATAAATGAAAGTCCAGATCCAAACTTCTCTACTACATTCATTGCTGTCAATGAAAATGGTATCATAGAAGTTGTGAGCCCAACTTCTGATTTTACGGCATTGTCTGGGGGCTTGTACGATATATATGCAGTCAATTATAAATCTGGAGGTCCACCACCACCTGATAATGTTGACCCTTCTTCATGGGCAGGATCTTCTTTGTTGATAACACAATCAGAAAATTGTATGCTCTTGAGTAGCAACAAAAAACAGATTCTAGTAGAGTATACTTGTAGGATTAATAGTATAGAACTAGGGGCACAGACAGCCTGCGATCCATTGTCGAATTCCTATTCCCAAGATATAATTATAACATACGAATCACCACCAATTACAGGAAATTTAGTAGTAAATGGTATTAGTGAACCACCTACAGGAAGTCCTCAAACTATAACATTAACAGGACTTATATCTGATGGGCTGCCATTGGGTGTAAGTGCAGCTTTTAGTGCGTTAGAAAGTTGTTCAATGTTTATTCCTGAATTATTTACAGCACCAGAGAATTGTTGTGAAATAGATTTTGATCTTGGAGGAGATAGAATAGTCTGTAGTGGAGAATCTATCATCCTAGATGCAGGAAGTGATGGAGTAGAATATAAATGGTTCAAAAATGGGGCTCTAGAAAGTGATACTTTATCTACTTATGAAGTAATAGAAACAGGCAACTACTTAGTTGAAGTAATTAATGATGTTGGTTGTTCGAAATTTGAAGTTGTAAATATCGCAATATTTGAAACACCTACATTATCATTAGAAGAAGATAAATCTGTTTGTGAAGGAGAGATTTTTAATCTGCCAGCAACTACTACAGCTTCAAATCTACAATGGTACAAAGATGGAGTAGAATTAATGGGCGAAACAAGTGGCACATTATTAATTACTGATGCAGGACAATATCATGTAGTTGGGACAAATAATTATCCACTACCAGAGGATGAAATTTTAGGTTGTAGTGTAAGTGACACAATTAATATTGAATATGTACCTCGACCGATAGTCGATCTTGGAGAAGATCAAGAGTCGTGTGAGGGTGAACCTGATATTATACTTAATGCAGGTCTCGATGGTACAGAATATACATGGGCCAGAAACGGAATTGTTATTCCAGCGGCAACTTCAGACCAGCTATCCGTCTCTCAAACAGGACAGTATACAGTGATCGTTGATAAAGGAGGAGGATGTGATGCAAAAGATACAGTAGATATCACGTTTTATGAGCTGTCTGATATCTTTGCAGGACAAGATGTAAATGTTTGTGAAGGCAGTACGACTACGCTCAATCCATTTATTGATGCCATATCATTTGAATGGTTCTTTAACGGTTCATTAATCAACGATCAATCTGAGATGCCAGAAGTAAGTGCAGGGGGCGAATACATATTGATTGGATACAACGAAATAGGATGTTCTATTAGTGATACTGTTTTGGTAAATGAAGTTATGCCTCCTATGCCTGATCTCGGAGAAGATAAAATTGGTTGTATAGGAAGTGAAGTAGAACTAGGAGTTGAAGGAGTTGGAAATGTAATATGGACACTCAATAATAATCCTATTTCTATGGAAGATACAATAAGAGTAACTGAACCTGGAACATACGGAGTGACAATTCTCGCGGCAAATGATTGTAATGGATTCGATGAAATAATTGTAACCTTCGTAGAAGGGCCCATACTTGCATTGGGGAATAATGATTCATTCTGCTCTGGTGATATTTACACAATTAGTGCAATGACTGATGGTGACAATATTACATGGTTCAAAGATGGAATTGAAATAATGGGTGAATCAGGGTTTGATCTTTTGGTAACGGGTACTGGTGTATATTCTGCTATAGTAGCTGGAACAAGTGGATGTTCAGTAGAAGAAACAGTTATGATTACGGAGAATGTTGTACCAGTTGTTGAATTCACAGAAAATGAAACAATATGTGAGGGCGAAATGGCCATGCTCAATGGTCCTGATGATGCTGAAACTTACCAATGGATATTTGGGGGAGCAGTTATTTCTGACCAACAAACAATTGCTGTCACCGACGGTGGTGAGTACACTTTAATGGTTACAAACGAATTTGACTGTAGTGCTTCGGATATTGTTGAAGTTATAGTTAATGCTTTACCTACATTAGATTTAGCATCATCATTTTCGATCTGCGAAGGAGAAGAAGCAGTGATAATGGTAGAAAGTGATGCATCATCTTTTCAATGGTTTGTAAATGGTGAAGAATTAACCGGACAGTCGGGGAATACGATAATGGTTAACGTTGAGTCTATGGTAGAAGTTATAGCCACCAATTCAGCAGGGTGTACTTCTTTGGGAAGTACAAGTGTCTCATCTGTGGCATCTCCAACAGTTGCTCTTGGAGATGATTTCTCCCTTTGTCCTAATGAAGATTTCACCCTCAATGCAGGAATGCAGGATGCTTATATTTGGTCAAACAATACAAATGGATCTACGCTTACGATATCAAGTAATGTATTAGAATTAACGACAGAATCCTATTCCGTTACTGTAACCAATAATGAAGGTTGTACAGCGGAAGATGTAGTTGAAGTCACTCTATTACCTGTTATAAGTGGCGACATCGAACAATCTGCAACTGGAGTATGTAATGGCGAACCGGTTCAATTGACAGCAACAGGTGGTACAAATTACATCTGGATTGATGACTCAGGAACACTTTTAAACATTGATGGGGCCAATGCAACAGCCTTCCCAAGTGAATCAACAACTTACCAAGTAATTATTGGAGATGATTGTCCTTTAAACGAGATAATAGAAATAGTAGTAATAGATGTTTTCGAAGCGGGAGATGATATTGATGCAGGAGATGATGATTGTGCCGTAAATGGCAAAACAGTTGATTTAAACGCCATGGGAGGCGTTTCATATCAATGGGTAGATGATTCAAGTATTGATAGTGGTGGTAGTACAGCGAACCCAACTGTAAGTCCAACAGAGGAAACAGTTTATTTTGTAGATATAACGGATGCGAACGGCTGCGTATTTAGAGATTCAGTCACAATATGTATCTTAGATGATCCACTCGAATTTTTTGAATTGATAAGTATCATCACTCCTAATGGAGATGGGGATAATGATGTACTTACATTTGAAGGACTAGAATCATTTCCTGAGAATTCAATTTCTATATATAATAGATGGGGTTATCCAGTATTTGAGCAAAAAGGATATCAAATAGGAGGAGAACTTTGGAATGGTGAAAACGGTGGAGATATACTACCTGCAGATACTTATTATTATGTACTCAGTTTCAATGGAGAAACATACAAGAGCCCTATAACAATAATGAGATAAACCAAATGAAGTCTTTTGGAATCAACACCAACTTGACTAATTATAAAAGATGATAACAATGAAAAAAATACTATTTATATTTTCGATACTAGTGTTGAGTGGAATATCGCAATTATCAGCACAACAAATGGCTCAAAGTTCATTCGTAGAAGAAGCTAAGCACTACTGGAATCCTGCGGCTACTGGTGTGGATGAAAATATGCACACAAGCCTATTCTTTAGGCAACAATGGTTAGGTTTTGGCTCGTCAGCCCCTAGGACAGGGTTTATAAGTTTTCAATATCCGTTTGTAGATATGAATATGTCGGCTGGCGCGATTATCAATTTTGATCAAACAGGACCAGTTAGTAAAAAAGGATTGCAACTTACCTATGCATATAAATTGAAAGGGATACTCGGAGATGATAGCCAATTATCTCTTGGGATCAATGCTGGTTTTCAACAATATGTTTTCGATCCAAGCAGTCAAATTTTCAATGATGTAGATGATCTATTGTTGCAAGGAAGTAGTTCTTCGGCATTATATCCTGCAATAGGAGCGGGTATTTATTACCTCTCTAGTACTAGAGAATATGATAAAAATGTATTTTTTGTTGGTTTTGCTTTAAGAAATGCATTTACTACTGAGGTGCTCATCAATGACAATAATCAAGCGAGAGAGAGACATGTACATTTTAATATAGGGACCAGAGTGTATCAACAAGATTCATACATTGAACCAAGTATAACAATTAATTATAGCAAACCGGACCTCGTAGACATAAGAGCAGGATTGAGATACGAAATGCAAGATGCGTTTTGGGCGGGACTTGGTTATTCAACTACCAACGAACTATCATTCCAAGGAGGTGTAGTGCTACCAGAATTCGGTAACAGATATGGATCATTAAGAATTGGAGGACTAGGGAACTTTGGAATCTCAAATAACCTTAGTGCATTTGGTCCTGGTTTTGAAATATATGTTGGATATGCATACAACATCAACTGATTATTGTCTGGCTTTAGTAGAAAACAGACAATTTAGACGATTAGAATAGTGCGGCTTCAAAGAAACACACTTGCTAGCCCGAGACTTCAACTATTCTTTATATGTAATAAAAAAAGCTAGGAATAAATGCTTCAATCCATTAGGAATTTGAACCATGGGTGGGTATTACTATTAATTGGAATTATTATGATAACATCTGGGATCTCAATGAAAGAAGCTTCAGCAATTGAGAAAACATTTCTATGTTTTGATAGCGGTTGTATTATTGTTCAAAGTATTTCAAATATTATAGTTGGTGCTTTGTGCGGAGCGGTGGGGATTTTCTTGCTTGTTAAAAATAAAATTGCTTGAGCTTAAACATTTTTGATCTAAAAATCACAATCCTTGTACGAACGCAAAAAACGAACTCAGCTTTCTAAAGAAGACGCGCTTTATCATATGCAGAAGATATGTTCTGTCGAAGACCGCTGTAGTTCCGAGATTCGTACTAGATTGATAGAGCATGGAGTATATGGAGAAGAACTAGAACAAGTACTAGCGGAACTTATAGTTGATAATTTTCTCAATGAAGAGCGATATGCCAAGGCTTATGTAAGTGGAAAATTTAAGATCAAGAAATGGGGTAAAATCAAAATTCGTCAAGGATTGAAGTTTCGAAAGATATCTGATTATTCTATCAAAAAAGGAATGACAGAGATTGACTACGATGACTATCTAAGCACAATTACTAATCTATTACAAAAAAAGAATGCGAACTTGAGAGCAAAAGATAAATGGGATAGACTTAAGAAATTGACTTCTTATGCACAGCAGAAAGGCTACGAATATGATATTATAAAAGAAGCAATGGGTGAGATTGAGGAGTTAAGTTAATTACGACTATTGAACCAAATTCATTGTTTAATTGTCAAATTGGTTTCTTCTTTTGAATTTCCTGCCTTCTTCACAGAAATATCTCTCAGAATATTCGATCTTTAGAAATAATAAAGAATCGTAATATGAAAAATATACTTGGAACAGTTCTATGCATCTTGTGTTTTGCAAATATTGGTAATTCACAAAATATATCAGAAAGTACGTTAGCAGAATTTATCGAAAACGAGGAAGTAGACTGTATAATAGTCTTGCAGGATCAATTGGATATGTATGGCAAGACAACAGGAATGACCAAGGATAGAAAAGCGGCTTATGTTTTCCAAAGTTTAAAAAACCATGCTTCAAAATCTCAAGAAGAGATCAAGGCCTATTTGACTAAAAATACGATAAAATTTCATTCGTTCAATGTTTTTAATGGATTGCAGGCTTATTTGACTAGAGTTCAAGCAGAATATATTGTAGCCAATTTTGAGGTGGAATCGATAGTTTACAACGAACCATCACAAGTATCTGATATCTCCAAAACTAAGGAAGATGAAAGCAGAACGATAGCGGAGTGGGGTATATTACAAATTAAAGCAGATAGTGTATGGCAACTAGGATTCGAAGGGTCTGATGTAGTGGTTGGAGGTCAAGATACTGGTTATGATTTTGACAACAGTCTTATTGTGAAAAAATATAGAGGGTATGGAGCGGAAGAATTTGATCATAATTATAATTGGCACGATGCAATTGATACAGTAAATGTACTCAATGGAGATACGATCAACGATCCATCTGTTAACCCTTGTGGGTTTTTATCTGACGAACCTTGTGATGATCATGGTCATGGGACACATACTATGGGAACAATGGTTGGGCAAGACAGCATCAATGATATAGGGGTAGCGCCAAAAGCATCATGGATTGGGTGTAGAAATATGGATAGAGGTTGGGGAAAACCATCGACATATACGGAGTGCTTTGAGTGGTTTTTAGCACCTACAGATCTTGAAGGGCTTAATCCTGATCCTACGAAAGCACCACATGTAATAGCGAATAGTTGGGGCTGTCCACCCCAAGAAGGATGTAATGCTAGCAACTGGATGTTTATGGAGACAGTTGTGAATAATCTCTCAGCTGCGGGCACAGTAGTCGTTGTTTCCGCCGGGAATGCTGGGAATGCTGGATGTGGTTCTGTATCTAACCCAGCTGCAATATTCGAAAATTCATTTGCAGTAGGGGCATCTAATTCTGAAGATAATAAAGCTGGATTTAGTAGCATAGGTCCAGTGGTGGTTGATTCATCATTTAGAGTAAAACCTGACGTTGTGGCTCCAGGAGTGGGAGTAAGATCAATTTACCTCAACGAAGAATTCAGAACATGGAATGGAACGAGTATGGCTGGTCCACATGTCGCGGGTGCTGTTGCTCTAATAATCAATGCAAACCCAAATCTAGCGGGTCAAGTTGATGTTATCAAAGAGATACTGCGATCAACAGCAGTTCCATTAATAGACAGTACAGAGTGTTTTATGAATGATGCATTAGAAGTACCAAATTTCTACTATGGTCATGGAAGGATTGATGTGCTGGCGGCTGTGAAAGTAGCTCTTGACATGATTTCGGCTGTAGAAATAGTCTTAGAGAATCAAGAGTTGAAAGTATTCCCGAATCCTAATTCTGGTTCATTTAGTATAGAATCTGTAGAAGGGAAAAAAATAGATCAAATAATGATCATGGATATGACTGGCAGAGTTGTGGATTATTCTAGGTCTAAAATTACTAATGGGACGGTACAAATATCTAGCTTAAATTCTGGGTTTTATATCTATTCGGTGAAGATGGGTGACTCAGTTGTATCAGGGAAAGTTGTTGTAACTGAATAGAATTTGAAGTAAAAAATTAATTGCATAAATAACAAAGGGCTTGATTCTATCAAGCCCTTTATTATTTATTTATATTGAGAATTTATTAAGCTATTTCACCAGCCAATAATTCTAAGTCTCTAACTAGCAATCTCTTTCGATTAAATGTAAGTAAGTTGTCAGCTCTCAATTCATTAAGCACAGTTGTTACTGTTTGTCTTGATGTAGCCGTAAGGTTAGCTATTTCTTGATGGGTTATAAATTTTCTAACTACCCATTCGTAACCGACTCTTTGACCATTCTTTTTTACAAGATCTACTAAGTACTCTACTATTCTGCTTCTACTATCTTTGAAAACCAGCGACTCAAGTCTTGATTCCATTTCTAAAACACGACTGCCCATTATCTTCATGAAAAATAGACTCAAACCATTATGGTCTCTCATCATAGTTTTCATTTCATCAGTTGTAAGTACACATGCTTGGCAATCTTCCATCGCATAAGCAAAATCTCTTCTTTTATTTTCGCCAATCATTGATAGTTCTCCAAACACTTCACCCTTATTGAGAATAGCTTTGGTTATTTCTTTACCGTTTTCTCCATAAGTACCGATTTTTACCCTGCCTTCATTTAAGAAGAATACTTTATCGCTACTTTGATCAGGCATGTAGATGTAGTCACCTTTTTTATAGTGTTTTTGAGAATGTTCCGTCTTACTATGGGTTCCCAATTTTTGAGGACAGAATATTCCTGTAACGTCTATATTTTCTAGATACCAAAGTGATTGATCCTTCATATGCTTAAATATTTAAAAGACTCGTTTGTATTGAGCCGAAAAATTACATAAACTTCCACAGAGATTTGTGATAATTTACGAATGACTGTTCGTTTCTAATAGTTTCAGTGACATTTCGACTGATTTAATAGCTTTTTTATGATTTATTTAATAAGAAATTTATAAATCTGCCATCATCGAAAATGAAAAATAGGCATATAGATTGAGAGATTATAAACGGAGAACACTTCAAAATTGTTTCAATATTTATTGTTATTTCTAATAGCTCGAAATAAATAAGGATCAAATTATTAGATTTGTAGTATGTTAAACAAGATTTTTGACTTTGAATTATTCACATTAGGTAACTTGCAATTTACAGTTGGGCAATTAATAGCACTCCTATTTTTGCTTTTTGTTGCCAGTATATTATGGAGACTAACAAAGGCAAAATGGAGAATTGTATTTTTTACAAAGAATGAAGTTGTTCAAGCTAACAGGAGAAGATTTGAGCGTCATCTTAAACAGCTTATAATTCTAGTTACCATCTTCTTAAGTATTCGGATTTTAGGTCTCGATTTTGAATTATATAATTCTGGAGGTGAGGGTTCTTCGGGTAGTATTGTTTTGAGATATAGTATTGTGATTATTGCCTTGATTATCCTTGTACTTGCATGGTTGACAGAATGGGTGTTTTCTAATATACTGATACACAAATACGAAAGAGACAGAAGAGAAGATGTAAGTCAAAATATCTCCGACACGTATGAAGATGTGCGAACCAAGGTAATTCGTTTGGTTCAGTATATTGTTATAGTGCTATCTGCAATGGCAATCATAAATAATTTTGGTTTTGATTTTGGATTTTTTAATTACACAGGAGAGGACGGAGAAACATCATTTACTCCTAATAAAATATTAATAATTGTATTAATATTCCTATTAGCGCAAATGCTGAGTTGGATACTAACTCAATTAGCTTTATACAGCATTTTTAAGAAAAGCGAGATAGATCAAGGGACTAGATTTGCTATCAATCAACTTCTGAAGTATGTAATATATGTTATTGCGGTGTACTTAACGCTAAAGAGTCTAGCAGTTGATATGACTCTAATTCTTGGTGCTTCTGCAGCATTATTAGTGGGTGTAGGTCTTGGATTGCAACAAACCTTTAATGATTTCTTTTCTGGTTTAGTACTTTTATTTGAGCGTTCTGTTTCGGTAGGAGACATCTTAGAAGTTGGCGGGCAAGTCGGTGCCGTAAAAAAAATAGGCTTGAGATCCTCCATTATAGAAACAAGAGAGAATATTTCCGTTATAGTACCCAATTCGAAACTTGTAAATGATAATGTGCAAAATTGGTCACATTTTGATAATCATGGACGATTTCATGTGAATGTTGGTGTAGCATATGGTAGCGATACTGCATTGGTCAAAAAAATTCTCCTTGAAGCAGTGAATGACCATCATTCAATCTTAGATTATCCTGTTCCATTTCTGTCTCTTATACACATCTCCGAGCCCACGAGACAGGCAGAAATCTC
>OJIO01001227.1_pt1 | contig 11904 bp, 14 predicted proteins | sample 1595621 | NCBI WGS metagenome assembly OJIO01 (sample SAMN05416776, study PRJEB24817) | seawater metagenome | isolation source: Sea water | place: Canada:Atlantic | collected 2013-07
CGAGATTTCTGCCTGTCTCGTGGGCTCGGAGATGTGTATAAGAGACAGTTGCCAACGTGTTTGTATATAATTAGTTGTGTGTTTGAGCAATTTATTATCATTTAGTTGAGTGTAGTTTTTTTATTACCATTTCTTTCCATTTGCTGTTTTTCTACAATAATAACAGCCACTAGTTTCATTGTCAATATTATACCAGGAATGTTTAGCATTAACTATTTCACAATCTTTACCTTTATCAGCAATTCCAAGATTGATTAGAAACCAAGGTAATCTTGCTCTCCACCAAATCCTGTATCTGTAAGGATGCTTCTTAATCATTTTCATCTAAGTTATATTTCTCTAAAGCATCAGCCCAAATGTGTTTCTTATTGATGTTTATAGCGTTTTTTACCAATTTAGTTATTATCTCTTGATTCAATTTATCCTTTTCAATTTCTTCAATAAATTTCTGAGAATCTTCGTGGCTTAATTGTTTTGACTTTTCATCAAGATTACAGCAACCATAACCATCAAAAGATATTCTTACTAATGATATTAGATTTTCATTAGAACGATTAAAATCGATGAAAACTGAACTGTCAAGGCAAGACAAATAGTAGTCAGCTTTTCGGCTTTCAGGCATTATTGTTTTATGAAAGTCTAAATTGTATTTCATCTCACTCTTGAATTGCGACTACGTTGTTGTGTATGGTTAGTTGCGTGGTTAAGCACCTAATTTAGCAAATAAAAACCAGATAGAAAATCCGTGAGACACGAGCAAAGCGAACTGGCGTAAGCAATTTTCGTAAGTAGGCGAGAACCAGCCATAATTGCGGTTATACATTGTTAGGCACAGTTTTTATTTTCATTTTTATTCTTAAATGCATTAACAGAATATCTACCAATTAGACTTTGGTCAAATATGTCTCCTGTTGGCAAATTTTTTAACAATGCATACTCTTCAACTAATGGTTTAAATTTTTCGATTCCATTATCACTCAGGCAATTATAGAAAAGAAGTAGTAGTTCATAATCAGAAAGTTGAGCTCGAACTATACAAGTGTATTTATATCGCTCTATATAATTACAGAGTTCTAATTCTTCCTTTGTGCAAGGTCGATTTAGTCGGTTTTCCAATTCCTCTGAAGCAATGAATTCGGTTTGGTGAACCATTTTTATAATCCGATATAGATTTCGGAAGTAATGTCCAAAATCTGTTTTTCGTTTTTCATAAAATTCTAAATAGGTTTCATTAAAATCAGTACTTTCCTTTAGGCTTGAATGTAGATTATTAAATCTATCTCTAAATACATCTCTTCCCTTTACAATAACTGTTTCCGAATCCCCTGGGTTAAAACTTCTTTGTACCCTTTTATCATAGTCTATATCATTTACAATCTGATTATGAAGTGAAACAAGATTAAAGAAAATGTTTTCGAATCTTTGTGCTTTTAATGTTTTATTCTGCGTTATAAATTCTTGTCTAGTTTCTTTCAGTTCTTCTCTTTGATATCGCAGTTCTTTTCTTTGCAATAAGATTGTAAAAATTATTCCGGCAAATGCCAAACCTGAATATATTGCATTAACGGAACCAAACATATCTCCAAAAGTTCCTCTGTCATTTGCATCGAGGCCCTTTAGCTCACAATAAGTATAATACCATAAGCCAAGTATTAAAATCACGAATAATGAGCCAATTATCCAAATCCAATATTCTTTATCTTCTGTTTTCTTTGTCATTCTTGTCAAATTGTGCCTAACTGGTTATATGTGGCCTAATGTTCCTGTATATATTTTATAATAAAAGGATAACAGGAATTACTAGCCTTATTATTAAGCATAAAACTAAATTAAACTTATGTAATTTCCTATACGTAGAACTACGTAATTTTTAAGTGTAAAATGAGATTAAGTAAGAAAAGAAATCATCCAAATGACACAAAAACCTAGTACACCTAAATAACTAACAGGATGAATTTTTTTTAGTAAAGCCCAATCATACATTAAAAGTGAAACAAAAAACAAGCTCCAAATGCCAATAAAAGTGATATCCCAACTTAAATCTGACACAAGGAGTGTATTAAGGATTGAATGTCCCATAACTCTGCCCAAAATTGGCCCTAACATGTAAAAAGTTGCTACAAACATCAACCTTTTATGTGTTGCAAGTTTTTTTCTTTTGAGGTAAGCCTGAGTTACTAAAACAGCAAAACTCAACATAAAAAGCCTGTTGGCTTTTACATCAGGTCGCATATTATCCCAACCTTTATAAATAACAATAAATATGTACAAAGTTGTAATGAATACTCCTAGAGCAGCTATTAAACCTGCTATTCCATAGGTCATGTGTGCTTTATAGTTTCCCTTTTTTATAAAGTTGGTTTATATAACTAGTATAATAAACCAAGCAAAACAAAATAATCCGTGAATAATAAATTTAGGGTCGCTATTACTTTCTTGTCCTACATCTGTAATTAAATTATCAGAAAATCCAATAAACGACAAAACAAGCAGTATAATGCTAACAACAAAAAAATAATATTTTTTCATTTATACTTATTTTAGGAATAAAAGTTATAAAAACACAATTTATAACTAGTTATATGTTTGCTAATGAGTCAAATATAAGCGTAAATCTAAAATAAACTTATGTAATTTCCTATACGTATAAGTACGTACTTTTTTAAGCGTAAAATACGTGAGGTAATTTATGTATTTAATTTAGCGACTTCAATTCTAATAAACTCTGGTAAGTAACTTGGCGTACAATTTTTGGGTACAACCTCGTTTTTATAAAGTCCTGTTGTTTCGCCAATAGCAATGCATCTGTCGCGATAATTAGTTTGCCATTTACCTATTTGACCAGCTGTATAATTCATTGCCCATTGTACCTCTGGTGTTTCATCCATTATATGTTGTTCTATTGACGATAAAAGGTAGTCTGTATTAGATTGGTTAGTGTTTCCCATCCATCTTAATCTTGCTTGGTAATACCAAAACACTCTACGTTGTAATGAAGAGGAGCTGTTTTCCCAAGATTCAATAAGAGCAACCAATTTTTTGTCTTTAGATAATTGGTTTGCCATTAGCCAATCCATTAAATGAATTCGCTCATCGTAATCGTGTTTTTGAATATCTTGGTCAAGTTTGTCAATCTCTTTTTGGTTAAGACGTTTGCTATCCATTATTAGAATAGCCAATTGACGCGGTAAAAATTCGGTAGTTGCCCAAAGTTCTAAAGCCAAATCGTGGTCTTTTTTCAATTCTTTAGCAATCTTTCTCAAATCTCCCAATTTGGTAGTTTGCTTATCGATTTGATTATAAATATGTTGTGCTTTAGAAGATAGTTTCATTATGTTTTTAAATTACACCTAAATAATTATAAGAGCAATTCTTAGTCAATAAGAATCTCTAAAATCTGTATAGCAGCATCGCTAATTTTTGTACCAGGACCAAATACAGCAACAGCACCAGCATCAAACAAATATTGGTAATCTTGCTTTGGAATAACACCACCAACAATAACCATAATATCGTCGCGACCATAGTTTTTAAGCTCTTCAATAACTTGTGGTACTAAGGTTTTGTGTCCTGCTGCTAATGACGATACACCAAGAATATGCACATCATTTTCAACCGCTTGTTTTGCAGCTTCTTTTGGTGTTTGAAACAAAGGACCAATATCGACATCAAAGCCAACATCAGCATAACCAGTTGCGACTACTTTTGCGCCTCTATCATGACCATCTTGTCCCATTTTTGCAATCATAATACGAGGTCTGCGACCATCTTGTTCTGCAAATTTATCGGCAAGTTCTCGAGCCTTTTTAAAGGAAGCATCGTCTTTAATTTCTTTACTATACACGCCAGAAAATGATTTTATTTGTGCTTTATAACGCCCAAAAGCAGTTTCTAAAGCATCACTTATTTCGCCTAATGTTGCTCGCTCTCGAGCAGCTTCGACAGCTAAAGCTAATAAATTTTGGTTTCCTAATCGTGCTGCTTCAGTTAATTTTGATAAAGCAGCTGTTGTTTTTTCGCTATTACGAGATGCTTTTATGCTATTTAAACGCTCAATTTGTGAGTTTCTAACCGTTTGGTTATCGACTTCTAATGTTGAAATTGGGTCTTCTTGGTCTAATCGGTATTTGTTAACACCAACAATTATATCTTGCCCAGAATCGATACGTGCTTGTTTGCGCGCTGCAGCTTCTTCAATACGTAGTTTTGGGATGCCAGCTTCAATAGCTTTGGTCATTCCACCAAGTTCTTCAACTTCTTCAATAAGTTGCCATGCTTTTTGAGCAATATCGTGTGTTAGCTTTTCAACATAGTAACTACCAGCCCAAGGGTCGACCGTTTTTGTAATATGTGTTTCTTGCTGTAAAAATATTTGTGTATTACGTGCAATACGAGCCGAAAAATCGGTTGGTAAAGCTATAGCTTCGTCTAATGCGTTGGTATGTAAACTCTGTGTGCCACCAAAAGCTGCTGCTGCTGCTTCAATAGTGGTACGAGCCACATTATTAAATGGGTCTTGTTCTGTTAAACTCCAACCACTGGTTTGGCAATGTGTACGTAAAGCTAACGATTTATCATCTTTTGGGTTGAATTGTTTTACGAGTTTTGCCCATAACATACGTGCTGCACGCATTTTGGCAATCTCCATAAAATGGTTCATACCAATAGCCCAGAAAAACGATAAACGAGGTGCAAATGTATCGATATCCATTCCTGCTGCAAGACCTTTTTTAATGTACTCTAATCCGTCGGCAAGTGTGTAAGCCAATTCAATATCGCAAGTTGCACCAGCTTCTTGCATATGGTATCCAGAAATACTAATACTATTGAATTTCGGCATGTTTTTGCTTGTGTATTCAAAAATATCAGAGATAATTTTCATTGATGGTGTAGGAGGATAGATGTAGGTATTACGTACCATAAACTCCTTTAAAATATCGTTTTGTATGGTTCCTGCTAGTTGTTCTGGTTTTACGCCTTGCTCTTCTGCAGCAACAATATAAAATGCCATAATTGGTAACACAGCACCATTCATAGTCATTGAAACAGACATTTTATCTAAAGGAATCTGGTCGAAAAGTATTTTCATATCTTCAACCGAATCGATAGCAACTCCTGCTTTACCAACATCGCCAACCACACGTTCATGATCGCTATCGTAACCTCTATGTGTTGCCAAATCGAAAGCTACAGAGAGTCCTTTTTGTCCTGCTGCAAGATTACGTCTGTAAAAAGCGTTACTTTCTTCTGCAGTACTAAAACCAGCATACTGACGAATAGTCCAAGGTCTGCGAACATACATAGTTGAGTATGGACCACGAAGGTTAGGAGCAATGCCAGCTATAAAGTTGATATGTTCTACATTTTTTAAATCGTCTTTAGAATAGGTAGATTTAACATCAATATCTTCAGCTGTTTTAAATATGCTATCAGCCTTTGGCTTTTGGCTTTCGGATTTAGTATTTAATGCGATATGTTGAAGGCTTTTTCTACTCATCTTCTAAACGTTTTTGTTCCATAGTTTCAGCAAGCCTTTTTTCTATAATTGGCTCAACCAACGTTTTTACAGGATTGGTTTTTATAAAAGGATATAACTCTAATTCGTGCTTCATTTTATCTTTAGGATTTGGGTGTTTATTGGTTCCTAATAAAATATCTTCACCAGAATTAAATTGCTCTTGCTCTTTGGCTGCGCTTTCTTTTATTTTTCGTTGGATAAGCCCTTCTTTTAGTTGATGTAAAAAGCCACCATTTGCTTCAATCTCTTTAAAAAGTGTTAGCGCCTTTTCTGCTAATTGCGTTGTAATGCTTTCTATATAATATGCACCATCTGAAGGGTTATTAACCTTATCGAAATAGCTTTCGTGTTTTAAAACTAATAACTGATTGCGAGAAATACGTTCGCCAAACTCATTGTCTTTATGATAAATGGCATCGTAAGCCAAATTGCAAATGGTATCTGCTCCACCAAGAACAGCACTCATACATTCGGTTGTTGTACGAAGCATATTGGTGTTGTAATCGTATAGTGTTTTGTTACGTTTTGTTGGTGTTGCAAAAATGTAGCAATAGGTTGGTATTTGATACTCATTTGCTAAGGCTTCCCAAAGCATTCGTAAGGCTCTGAGTTTAGCAATTTCAAAGAAGTAATTGGTACCAACAGCAACATTAAAAATGACTTTAATGTCTTGCTTTTCGTTAGTGTTAAAATGATTTAAATACTCATTAGCATGTGCCATGGCATAGGCTAATTGCTGAACCATTGTAGCTCCAGCATTTTGATATAATGAAACATCAACACTAAAACTAGACGTTGTATTGACTATAGCTTCAAATTGTTGGTGGTCGTCTTTAAGGTTTGTAAACCAGTTACCTGTTCTGGCAAGATGACCAATAATATCTGATTGAATATAAATTCCAGCTTTTGAAGGAATTGAGCTTAGCTCTTTTACGAATTCGGAGTTTAAAAATTGTAATTCGAAATAGATAGCAGTTTCTGATAAATTGATGTTTACCAGTAAATCTTTTAATGAAATATCTTCAGTAGGAAGAATAAATTTAATGCGTTCTGCACCTCGTTCAATTGCATCAACAGCTTTAGCATTCGATTTGCTTACATTGGCTACAAATATGGTTTGACAAATATTCCACTGAGTCGCTTTTGAAGTTGTAATATCTGGAAGTGCTGCAAATTCATCAGCATGATAAAAAGGCTTTACATTAATGCCTTCGTTGGTTTTCCAGATTAATGTTTCGTTATAATCTTCACCTTTTAAATCAGCTTGTATAAGTTGTTTCCACTGTTTTGAGGAGACTTCAGGAAATGCTTTGAATAATTGTTTACTCATCTTTTTTCTGGTTTTTTAAACTGTCCTCATATTCAATTATATAAATATCTTCATTCTCTTTTTTCATATAATATTTTTCGCGAGCCAGTTTTTCAATACCTTCTTCAGTACTTAATTCTTTTATTGCTTTTTTGTCTTTATCAATCTCATTTTTGTAGTATTCTTTTTCATTTTCTAAATCGTTAATATCACTATTTAATCCACGATGTGTTAACCACGAATTGGTATCAAAAAAAAGCATCCATACTACAAACCCTGAAAAAATTAGGATATATAGGTTTTTGAATGGTTTTAGATATTTAGATTTAAAATTCATTTATACTAAACGTTGATTAATAATTGTCTTTACAATATCAACAGCTACTGTATTGTATTTATTGTTAGGTATAATAATATCAGCATACTCTTTCATTGGCTCAATAAACTGCTGATGCATAGGTTTTAATGTGTTTTGATAACGTGATAACACTTCGTCTATATCTCTGCCACGCTCTGTAATATCGCGTTTTAAACGACGAATTAAACGTTCGTCACTATCAGCATGTACAAATATTTTTATATCAAACATATCTCTAAGCTCTGGATTGGTTAATATTAAAATACCTTCCACAATCATTACTTTTCGAGGATGTGTTAAAATAGTATCTCCTGTTCGGTTGTGCTTTATAAAAGAATACACCGGCTGGTTTATATCGTTGCCTTTTCGGAGTTCTTTAAGATGCTCTTCTAACAATTCAAAATCTATAGAACGTGGATGGTCAAAATTAATCTTTACACGCTCTTCATAACTTAAGTGTGAGGTGTCTTTATAATAAGAGTCTTGTGAGATAACTCCAACTTCGCCTTCAGGTAGTTCATTTAGTATTTGATTGACTACTGTAGTCTTTCCGCAGCCAGTTCCACCAGCAATTCCTATAATAAGCATACTTTTTGTTTAGATGTTGCCGCAAATTTAACCAATTATAAAAGATTTTTATTGCTGAATTTTTGAAACTTCGTCTTCAGTTATCATTTTATCATTTTTGTTATTCCAAGAGTTTGTTATGTAATTCATTACATCTGCTACTTCTTTGTTAGTTAATCCTAAAGGAGCCATCGCTGTTTTATACTTTTTACCATTTACAGTAATTTCTCCTGTAAGTCCATATTTAATGGCTTTAATACTTTCTTTGCGCTTATTCATCAAATAATCTGAATTTGCTAAAGGAGGAAACGCTTTTTCAACTCCTTTTCCATCAGGCATATGGCATTGCATACAGAAGTCTTCATAAACAATAGCACCTCGTTGTATACTTGCTTGCAATTGCTGATTTTGTTTAGGGTTTGAATCGTTGCACGATAAAAGTGACAACAGAATAATAAGAATAGAAATCATAGATAGCTTCATTATTTTTTTGGTAATAATTTTACGATGCCTAAATTTTCTATACCAACATAAATAAAGCCATCAGGACCTTGGATTATTGTTCTTACTCTACCTAATCCGTCTAAAAGGCGTTCTTCTTTAATTACTTTGCCGTCTTTTAATACACATTTATCTACATATTGAAATTTTAAAGAGCCAACAAGTAAATCGCCTTTCCATCCAGGATATTTATCACTAGAGATAAACGCCATACCACTAGGTGCAATAGAAGGATCCCAATAATGTAGCGGTTGTTCCATTCCAGGACGAGCAGTTTCGTCTGTTATTTTTGTGCCTATATAGTTAATGCCATATGTAATTACAGGCCATCCATAATTGGCACCAGCTTTAATGATGTTTATTTCATCACCTCCACGTGGTCCATGTTCATGTGTCCAAACCTCTCCAGTTTCAGGATGCAAAACCATACCTTGCGGATTGCGATTACCAAAGGTGTAAATAGCTTTTTTAGCGTTAGGTTCATTTACAAATGGGTTGTCTTCTGGTATTGTACCATCATCGAGTAGTCTATATACTTTTCCGCCATCGCGAGTAATATCTTGCGGATTTACAAACTCTTCACCTCGTTCACCAATTGTAAAATACAAGTAACCATCGTTATCAAATACAATGCGTGATCCAAAATGTTGTCCTCTTGTTGTGTTTGGAGTAGCTTTATACAAAAGTTGTTTGTCAATGAGTTTGTTGTCTTTTAGTTTTACTCTCATTAAAGCAGTATGTCCTCCTTCGCCTTCACCTTCAGAGGAAGCATAGGTAATATAAATCCAGCCATTTTCTTTGTAGTTAGGATGAAGAGCAATATCTAATAAACCACCTTGACCTCTGTTGTAAACTTTTGGCACATCTTCTATGGTAATTTTTTTACCATCTTTATAGTGTATCATTTTACCTTCTTTTTCATTGATAAGCATTGAGTTGTCAGGTAAAAAAACAAATCCCCAAGGAATGGATAAATCTGACACAACTACTTCATAATCATGGTTTGTGTTTACAGGATTTTTGTCTTGAGCACAAGTGAATAAACTAAAAAAACAAGGAGTAATAGATATTGATATTTTAGTGTCATAAGATAATTGCTTTAATCTTTAAATTTAAAAATAAATCTTGTTAGTTTTTAAAGAAAAGCCATATATTTGCACCTCGATTTTCACAATAAAAAATTTAGATAACCAATTCGGGGTGTAGCGTAGCCCGGTTATCGCGCCGCGTTTGGGACGCGGAGGTCGCAGGTTCGAATCCTGCCACCCCGACAAAAATTAATACCAATAGAAACTAAAACCTTGTAAATTGTATGATTTACAAGGTTTTATGGTTTTTAGACTATCATAAGAATTGAATTAATATGGTTTAATTCGGTTAACAATTCGGTTAACATTTAGCAAAGTAAAAAAGTGTTAACCGAATGGATTCTTAAAACACTGTAATTGAAATAGTTGATTTGACTTTCGTCTCGATGAATGTTTAACAAAAAGACGACAACTATGCAATCACAAACCACCTTTAGCTTATCATTTTGGGTAAGCGCTTCACGTAAAATTAATAACCAAGTTTCTGTTTATGCTCGAATAACAGTTAATGGTAAACGTGCAAATATCAGTTTGCAACGCAAAGTAATTATATCTGAATGGGATTCCAACAAAGGAAGAGCGAGAGGCAACAAACAAGAGTCTCGATTACTCAATAGATATTTAGACCAGGTTAAAAATAGAATCTATGAAGCTCACGATGAACTGGTAAAAGAAAAAGCTTTTATCTGTGCTCAATCTATTAAAGCAAGGTTTCTTGGAGAAGATAACGAAGAATATTCTTTGCTGACATTAGTAGATTATCACAATACTCAAATGAGTGAATCTTTAAGCTATGGTACTTTAAAGAACTACTTTACTACCCAAAAGTACATCAAGCTGTTTCTAACCAAAAAGAAAATACAAGACATCTACTTGACCCAATTAACATTTCGTTTTTTGGTTGACTTTGAAAAGTTTTTGCGTTCCTATGTTCTGGTGGACCACCAAAAGCAAATGGAAAATAACACGGTTATGAAACATATTCAAAGACTTCGTAAAATGGTAACATTAGCCTATAAGATGGAGTGGATAGATAAAGATCCTTTTATAAAATTCAAACCAACATACATTAAAAATGAGCGCGAGTTTTTAAGAGAAGATGAATTGCAAGCTATTATCGAAAAGGAATTTGAAATTGAAAGACTGGAGCTCGTTAAGGATTTATTTGTTTTTAGTTGCTATACAGGCTTATCATATATAGATGTAATGAACCTCAACGAAGACAATATCACTTTTGGGATTGATGGTGGTAAATGGATAATTACTAATAGGCAAAAAACACATAACAAAGTAAAAATCCCATTACTTCCAATAGCTGAAGAATTAATTGAGAGATATAAAGGGCATATTAAAACCAAGAAAACAAAAACCTTATTTCCTAATATTTCAAATCAAAAGCTCAATTCATATTTAAAAGAAATAGCCGATTTATGCAAAATCAAAAAAAATCTAACATTCCATATTGCTCGTCATACATTTGCTACAACAATAACTTTAAGTAATGGAGTTCCAATAGAAACCGTTTCAAAATTACTTGGCCATTCTAAAATTGTTACTACTCAAATTTATGCTAAAGTAATTGAGCGCAAAGTAAGCGAGGATATGAAAGATCTAAAACTTATATTAAAAAAGGAAATCAATAAATCAGAAAATAAAAAAATCAATTATTAAAACAACTGCTTTTACAACTCTTTTGTTAAAAAAAGCAACTAAAAATTCACAGTTTCCATTTTTACCTGTCTAATATAATGTAGCCGAAATTAATCGACTTCATTAAAACAAAAAATATGCGAAAGACAAGTATTTTATTAATTGCTTTGATATTTGGAATTATCTCAAATGTAAATGCACAGACAAAACAAAAATTAAAAAGCAAACAAACAATTCAAAAAATAGACAAAAAAATGGAAAACAATTTTAACGAAGAACAGAAAAAAGTATTTAGTACAATAGAAAGAATGGTAACTGCATTTCAGAACAAAGACATTGCCGGAGTTTTAGCAACTTATGAAGAAAATGCAATTGTAATGTTTGAACCACAAAAACCAGTTCAAGGAAAAGAAACTTTAAGAGCTGTTTTTACTCAATTTGTTGGTATGAATCCACAATATACTTTTAGCGGTCACGAAATATATGTTTCAGGCGATATTGCAGTTCATACTGCACCTTGGAAAATGGTTGGACAACTCCCAGATGGTACAAAAATTGAACAGAGTGGTTTGTCTATTGCGGTTTTAAGAAAACAAACGGACGGTATCTGGCTTATGGTTCAAGATAATCCTCACGGACAGTTTTTATTAGAGAACTAATATTAAGAATCTAATAAGGGTTTGGCTTTTGGTAAACCCTTATTTATTATTTTTAGAAAATGGAAGAAAAAGAACTTATAAAATCTTGTATAGATGGGAATAAACAAAGTTTTAATGAACTTATCAATTCTGTGCAACCTTTGGTTTTTAATTTGTCTATGCGATTTCTTTGGAATAGAATGGATGCGGAAGATGCAACACAAGAACTGTCTCTTATACACATCTCCGAGCCCACGAGACAGGCAGAAATCTCG
>OJIO01001235.1_pt1 | contig 11804 bp, 12 predicted proteins | sample 1595621 | NCBI WGS metagenome assembly OJIO01 (sample SAMN05416776, study PRJEB24817) | seawater metagenome | isolation source: Sea water | place: Canada:Atlantic | collected 2013-07
GATTTCTGCCTGTCTCGTGGGCTCGGAGATGTGTATAAGAGACAGATATTATACAATCAAAAGATGGTCGATCAAGCTAAACAGATGCTCGCAAATATGAACAAACAAGTCGTGCAATCAAAACAACCAAGCTTCTACAGCAATTGGTGCCAATTGATGGCTAACATGGTAAACCCACCTTATGAAGTTGCGATACTCGGAGAAGATGCCACCATAAAGTCTATAAAAATCCAAAGTGATTATCTTCCTAATGCCTTTTTCTTAGGAGGAAAAACAGAAGGTAAATTAGAATTACTGAAAGATAAGCTTCAAGAAGATCGGACAATGATATATGTATGTCAAAACAAAGTATGTAAATTTCCTGTTGAGGATCCAGAAAAAGCCAGAAATCTTATTCAAAAATAAAATTTCATTAATAATTAAGTCTAAAATTTCACTTTAAAACTACTTAAGAAATCGTCCATTTCATCGTTCAATGATTTTTCTTTTGTGGTATAAACTTGTAAAGTCATAAACACATCATCTTTAACAAAGACTTTGCCTTTTATAATACCATGTCCTTCTTCATATTTGACTCTAAATAATCTACCTAATCCATTTTCTCCATCTGCAATATCAGATTTATAGACAAGTTCTCCATCAACTCCGATAAGTATAGATTCGATCGATTCGTCTAAAAACTCATTTTTCAATGCTAAACTATCAAGTGGAAAAGTACCAGATGGATACTCAACAATATTAACAACGTACAAAAAGTTAGCATCTTCATCTTTTCCTTCATGTGCATAAGTTGCTGTTGTCATTGGACCTAAATCAGTTGTAATTTCTTTAGTCTTTACACCCATCTCAGCTGGAACTTGTATTTCAAAAGATAGAACAGCATCAGCTTTAAAGTTTATCCAACCGTTTTGTGCGTAATTTATGGTTGAATTAAAAAGCATTATTATAAAAAAATAAACCAGGCAAAAGATTGTTCTTAATTTCATTTAAATCTGTTTATTAGTATTCTTATTTTAATACTGCATATTTATAAACACAATACTAACCATATCACACATCAAATCATGACTAGATATACATTATTTATGATTTTTTTAATTGTAATGTCAGGATGTCAAAGCGATGTTAATGAAAAGCAATTTTATGGTACTGAATTAATAGAATTCGAAAAAATCACGGCTGACTTTAATGCACCCAATTTTAAATGGGGATATCTTAACATAAACGGAGAGCTAGCGATTGAGGATAAATATGATGATCTAAGAGAATTTAACGAAGGAAAAGCTGCATTCAATCATAATGGACTTTGGGGCTATCTTAACAAAGATGGCAGTATATTTTTGCCAGCCAGGTACAGAACTGTAGAAGAATATTCAGAAGGCATAGCGGTTGTCCGAGACCTAAACAATAAGTTTCACTTGATTGATCATAATGGCGCTGTTATATCAGATAGTATCCAATATGAAAAAATAAATAAATTCCTGGACGGAAAAGCACTTATCAAAGACTCTCAGAGATATGGTTACATTGATAAACATGGTGACTTAATTATTGAGATGGACTATGAGTACGCCACTGATTATAATGGTGATTTCGCCATTGTTTCAAAAAATAGAAAACAAGGAATCATCGATACAAATGGATCAATTGTTATTCCACTAAAGTATGATAAAATTTGGCACGTTAAATCTGGAATGATTAGGTATAAGAATAATGGAAAATTTGGTTTTATTGATTTCAAATCTAAAAATGAAGTATTTAAACAATACAGTAGTGCCACTGATTTCCAAGATGCACATGCAATAGTAAATAATGGAAACAAGTATTTACTTATTGACAAATCGGGCAAGACTACTCACCTACCCTACAGCTTAGTGGATCATGGAGGTCAAGGCAAATGGATGTATGCACTTGATGCAAGTTTTGGGTTCCTTAACAACGATGGGTCTATACTATGTGCTCCAAATTATGATCTTGTTATGAGATACCGAGAAGATCGAGCGGGTTTTGCTATAAATGATGTGTGGGGCTATCTCGATGAAAAAGGCCAAATAATTATCCCCCCCAGATATCCAATTGTATGGGATTTTGTAGATGGGTATGCCCGTATGATTGGCAGAACTGGATTTGGTTTTATTAATAAGAATGGAGATGACATCTTACCATCTGCATATATGGAAGTTAGAGACTTTTCAGAAGGGTTAGCTAGAATACAAGTTTATAGATAATGATAGATACGCTTGAGATCGTGATCACTAAGCTGCACAAACATTTTCAATCTCCGATAATACCTTTAGATAAAATACTCAGCACTCTTTGGTACTCAGAAAAATAGGATGCTTCTATCAACAAATCAGCATTTGTTCTTGGATGTGTAATATTCAGTGACTTTGCATGGAGCATCATGTCAGTTAATCCAAACTCCTTTTTCCACAATCTATTTTGTTTGCTACACCCGTGTGGTCTATCACCTATAATTGGGTGCCTAAGGTGATTCATATGTTTTCTGATTTGATGCATTCGTCCAGTTTGTGGCAATACCTTCACATGAGAATAACGAGATGTTTGAAATTTTCCAAGTGGTAAATTTAATTCAAAACGAGCCAAGCATTCATATTCTGTAATTGCATCCTGCGTTTTTCCAGAATCATTGGTCAGTGCATAATCTACCACTCCGTTATTGTCGATCCAACCTCTTACGATAGCTGTATATTCCTTGGTTAAGTTATGCTCAGCAAAGTCTTTCCCAAGTCCGCGATTTGTTTCCGTGTCCAAAGCAAAGAGCAATACACCACTTGTCTTTCTATCTATTCTATGTATAGGATATACATGCTGCCCAATCTGATCTCTTAAAATTTGAAGAACAATAAACTCAGCATCTCGCGCGATCGGAGATCTGTGTACCAAATAACCACATGGTTTGTTTATAGCAACTAAATATTCATCTTGATATAAGATGTCCAATCTGCTATTTTCCTCTATTTGGATCAATCCTTGTATATTAATTTAAAAAAATATAACTATTTAGATATACATAGTCGATTGAAAAACAATATTTCATGTATTACAAATAAGTTACATGTGTGTTTTTATGATTCATGGCTATTGACAACATAGGCTATTTGGCATATCTTTACAAAGCAAATTAAACCATACCCACCATGATAATATTCACAATAGCTTGTATAGTAGTTCTATTATTCAGAGAGAAATTGGTTTCTCTAGCTTAATATTACACTATTTCAAAATAGATCATTTTCAATTTTAGTCATTAAATCAGATGGAAGTTTTGCTTATATGACATCTGAATATGAAAGACTATATGTTTTATCTACTACTGTACTGATTCATACATTGTCCGAACGGCTTCTTCTGTGTAGGTGCCCATCATTCCTGTTTGATATATATACTCTTGATCACCAATTAATTTGATGTACCTAAAATCATAATTGATGTTACCGTCTATATCTTTTTCGAAGATAAATCCATTATCATGTTCCTCAATCACTTTTGTGAAGTATCTATCTGATTTCACCAATTTCATTTGGCCTCCAAGAGCATCGGCTACAACAGTGGTATTACTGTTACTTTTTAAGATTTGAACATTATACTCCTCCCCACTCTGAATAGTCAATTCTTTCATTACACCAAAGTCATCAGACGCTATTTTAGCATCAACAGGAGCTTTTACGCTTATCGAAAATCCATGTTTCAATAAATCACGTGATGGATAATTTGCAGTTTTAGAACCACAACTAACAATTATCAGAAATGAAAATAGGATGGCAATATATTTAGTCATATTATTGTTTTTGTGATGTAAAGGTAGAATTTATTTCAATTAAGAAATATCTAATTCTTATCGCTACCAGGTTATGTCGTACAATCTCTACAAATCAGGCTTATACCTTGCTGTCATTTCTTCATATGTTTCGACTGGTTTATTCGTGCCCAATTGATCATTAAGCATTATACCCATAGATGGAAAGTCTTTTTTATCAATTCTGAAATCATCTTTCCATAAATTTGATCGCATCAATGCTTTTGCACAATGAAGAAAAACTTCTTCTACTGTAACAACTATACATGATTTTGGTCTATTTTTTTCATTAGGAAACAATTCAATAAAATCGTTGTCATCGCTAATATATGCGGAACCATTAATCCTCAGCGTTTCTTCAATCCCAGGAATAAGGAATAGCATCCCTATCCTACCCGTTTCAATTATATTCACTAGACTATCAACTCGATTATTGCCCTTAGAATCAGGAATAATTAATGTCGTACTATTCAAAATATGAACAAATCCAGGAGTACCTCCTCTTGGCGATGAATCCATTTTGTCTCCTCGATCTGTAGTAGACATCACCAAGAATGGTGATTTTGATATGAAATTTTTACAATGTTTTTCAAGTTCAAAAATAACTTTCTTACCGGCTCGCCCTTCAGGCCACTTATATAAATTCCGCAGTTGTTCTTGAGTTATAATTTTCATAATGGAAAGGTATCTATCTTAGTGCTAAAAGTTATAATATATGCCCATTCAAATTTGAAAAATTATAAATTGAATCTTCACTAATATTTTTCTTGCGACACTTCTCAATACTTTGCGTTAACATTCCCGTTTCTCAATAATATCATATTATCTTTGTCGTTTGAATAAATGTCAAAATCATAAAAGGTAGATGTCATTATCAGTTCATTCTATTACAAAAGAATACGGTACGCAAAAAGCAGTCAACGATCTCAGCTTTGAGGTCTCTGGGGGTACAATTATGGGTTTCTTAGGACCAAATGGTGCTGGAAAATCTACAACTATGAAAATAGTAAGCTGTTATCTTGCTCCAACATCAGGTACTGCAGAAGTATGTGGTTATGACATTCATAAGAATCCATTAGAAGTAAGAAAACATATTGGATATCTCCCTGAAAATAACCCTCTGTACTTAGACATGTATGTAAGGGAGTATCTTCAATTTGTAGCCGGTATTCATAAAATAGATAAAAAAGCAAATCGAGTCAAAGAATTGATCGACATGACTGGCCTCGGCAAAGAACGACACAAATTAATAGGTGCTCTTTCAAAAGGATATCGACAAAGAGTTGGATTAGCTCAGGCAATGATTCATAACCCAGATGTACTTATACTTGATGAACCTACATCAGGTCTTGACATGAATCAATTGGTAGATATTAGAAACTTAATCACAGAATTAGGCAAGCAGAAAACAGTAATTCTCAGTACGCATATTATGCAAGAAGTGCAGGCTATGTGCGATCGTGTTATTATTATAAATAATGGATCTTTAGTAGCGGATGATCCAATAGAGAGACTATCAGATAGAATATCAGGCGAACAGCAAATAACTATAAACTTATTGGATAATAATGTCTCTTTAGACAAATTGGAAAACATTTCTGGTGTAACTCAAGTGAAAGCTACGAAAGATGGAATCATCATAACATCAGGTGCACAAAATGACATCCGTAAAGAAGTGTTTGAACAAGCAGTGGCTTCTGGTTGGGTAATTATTGAAATGAAGAAGGACGAAATCAGCGTTGAGGATGTATTCCAAAAACTAACAAAAGAAACTTTAAATGTTTAGTATATACTGGAAAGAAATCAATTCGTTTTTTAGTTCATTAATTGCATATATGGTTATAGCTGTATTCTTGGTAATGACTGGATTATTTATGTGGGTTTTCACAGAAACGAACATTCTTGATTACAACTATGCTACATTAGAACAACTATTCAGTATAGCACCATTGGTATTTCTGTTTTTGATACCCGCTGTAACTATGAGCACGTTCGCAGAAGAAAATCAAAAAGGGACAATAGAATTTTTATCTACCAAACCGATTACTGATTTTCAAATAGTTATGGGAAAATACTTAGCCAATTTCACATTGGTGTTATTTGCTTTGCTTCCAACTTTGGTATATTATTATAGTGTACATGAATTAGGTTCTCCTAAAGGAAACCTTGACTCTGGAGGAATACTAGGTTCTTATATAGGTCTTACATTATTAGCGGCAGTTTTTGTTTCAATCGGTATGTGGTCATCTAGTATTACCAATAATCAAATAGTAGCTTTTATAGTAGGTGCCTTTTTGTGTTTTTTCTTTCATTGGGCATTTTCATTTTTAGCTAAGTTGCCAGTCTTTACGGGATCACTTGACTCTTTCATTAACAAGATTGGGATTAATTATCATTACAGTTCTATCAGTAGAGGTGTACTAGACAGTAGGGATGTTATATACTTTATTTCTATGATAACTGTATTCATATTGGCAACTTTGGCATCTCTAAGCTGGAGAAAAGCATAGACGACCTAAAATATAATGTATGATCAAATTCTTTATTGAAATGGATTACACGTCTTAATCAGATACTACTTTAAATCAATTGAATTCTCAATTCGATATTTTTCATTCATAATTGATTATTAGTATCTTTGCAGCATAAAATTTCACACTAGACGCACATCTCATGAATTATCAGAATAATATTTTGGAAACCATAGGAAATACACCATTAGTTAAGCTAAATAAAGTAGCTCACGGAATTCCAGCATTGGTTTTAGCAAAAGTAGAAACATTCAATCCTGGCCACTCGATCAAAGATAGAATGGCACTCAAAATGGTAGAAGATGCAGAAAAAGCTGGTAAAATAGCAGCTGGTGGCACAATAATAGAATGTACTTCGGGAAACACAGGAATGGGAGTTGCACTAGCGGCTTGCGTAAAAGGCTATAAATGTATTTTCACAACCAGTGACAAGCAATCAAAAGAAAAGATCGACATACTCAAAGCAGTGGGTGCTGAAGTGATTGTCTGTCCTACGAATGTAGTGCCTACTGACCCAAGATCTTATTATAGTGTTGCTGAAAAATTGAGTAATGAGATACCCAACTCTGTGTGGCTTAATCAATATGACAATCCTTCTAATTCTATAGCTCACTATGAATCTACCGGTCCAGAAATCTGGGAACAAACAGATGGCAAAATCACACATCTTATTGTCGGTGTAGGAACTGGTGGAACTATATCAGGAACAGCTAAATACTTAAAAGAACAAAACCCTAATGTTAAAATCTGGGGAGTTGATACATATGGCTCTGTATTCAAAAAATTTCACGAAACTGGTGAGTTTGATGAAAAGGAAATCTATCCATACATCACAGAAGGAATAGGTGAAGATATCCTACCAAAAAATGTGAACTTCGATGTAATTGATCACTTTGAAAAAGTAAGCGACAAAGATGGAGCTGTAATGGCTAGAAGACTTGCAAGAGAGGAAGGACTTCTTTTAGGTTACAGTTGTGGTTCAGCAATGGCTGGACTCCACCAACTAAAAGATAAATTAACTAAAGATGATGTTGTCGTTATCATTTTTCATGATCATGGAAGTAGATATATAGGAAAAGTGTACAACGATGATTGGATGAGGGAAAGAGGGTTCTTAGATACTGAACTCAAAGTAAAAGACCTTGTTGCAGCAAAACAAGACAAAAACTTCTTCTCTGTCAACAGTAATCAAAGTGTAAAGCAAGTTCTTACAATAATGAAGCAAAATGACATCTCTCAACTTCCTGTCATGAAAGATGAGCGTATCATTGGAAGTATCTCTGAAAGTACACTACTAGAATTTGTACTAAATAATCCATTACAAAATTCTGATAAAGACGTTTCGGAAATAATGGAAGATGCGTTCCCTATAGTAAAGATGGACATGAATGCCAAAGAAATCAATAGGTACATGTCTAAGAAAACGACTGCAGTGATAACTGAAGATCAAACTGGAACAATGCACATTCTTACGCAGTATGACATATTGCAAGCTTTGTAAATCATCAATGAACTAGATGCCAACTTTACTAAATAGTGTTTTTTCCAAAAAATGCCCTAAGTGCAGGATGAGTAAACTTTTTGTAGAACCAATGATGCTTAGCAAGCCATTGGAGATGAATGATAGGTGTCTAGTTTGTGGTCAGAATTTCTTACCAGAACCTGGTTTCTATTATGGGGCTATGTTTATTTCATATCTCATTTCTTCTTTCTTTTTCTTATTTGTTGCTGGTATCACTATTATATATTTTGGTTTTACTGTAGAAGGCGCATTTGCACTTATTATTTTTATAGGTTTATTTCTCTATCTGTGGCTTATGCGCATCAGCCGCTCTATTTGGATCCATATTATGATCAAATATGACAAGTTGGCTAAGGATAATTATAAAGAAAGTAATTTTAATTAAAAAGATAAACTAACCTCCTGATGGAGAATAATATAGTTATACTTAAGTTTTAAGAAAGCAATTACATATCCGATAAAATACCCTTTTCATCGAACATAGTTTGGGCTAGCATAATTGAAATGATATATTGCCAAAGTAAAAATCAACTTACTTAAGTTCTATGCCAGTACTACAAATTAACAATCTCACCAAGCGCTATGGAAAACTGACTGCCTTGGATAACCTTAACCTTACCATAGAAGCTGGAAACATATATGGTCTTCTTGGGCCCAATGGAAGTGGTAAAACTACTACATTGGGAATAATATTAGGAATCCTTGCGGAAACATCAGGATCTTTTGAATGGTTTGATGGAGAATATGGAGATAAATATAGAATGAGGATAGGAGCGATCTTAGAAACTCCAAACTTTTATCCATATCTCAACGCTCAAAAAAACTTGGAGATCGTACAAGATATTAAACAGAGCTCAGGAGACGATATTGAAGCTCTACTTACTACGGTTAATCTTGCCCATAGAAAAGATTCTAAATTCCGAACATACTCTTTAGGTATGAAACAACGACTTGCTATTGCAGCTACGTTAATAGGTTCTCCCGATGTGGTCATATTTGATGAGCCTACAAATGGATTGGACCCCGAAGGTATAGCTGAGGTTAGGAATATACTTCGAAGGGTCGCAGATAGCGGTAAAACAGTTATAATGGCAAGTCACCTTTTAGATGAAGTGGAAAAGATCTGTTCTCATGTCGCAATTATAAAGGACGGCCATCTTCGAGCAACTGGAGAGGTTGGAAAAATATTTACTGACGACACCACGCTTATAATTTCATCCAATAATTTAGATGGACTCAAAGATGTACTCGCATCTCGATCATATATTAAAGATCTAAGTCAACTAGATAATAATATAGTAGAATGTCAGATGAACTCTGAAATCACAGCAGAAGAAATATGCCGATTGGCTTTTGATAACAATATTATGCTCACAAGATTAGAGACAAGAAAACGTAGATTAGAAGACGACTTCTTAGAACTAACGAAAGACAATATTACCAAAAATTAAATCACGATCGATATGTTACAACTATTCAAAACAGAAATTAAGAAGTTCAAAGACAATTCTACTATTAAACTTCTTGGAATATTTTTCATTGCATTGACGCCCTTTGTTATTCTAACTCTGAAAGGGATATTTAAGGATGCAACTGGTCCAATCTCTATCATTAATAAAGCTATTTCAGAAATTTATGACCTACCTATGGTCTGGGAATACCAAGGCTATGCAGCTTCGTGGTTAGTATTTTTCTTCTTAGGCTTCATGGTATTACAAATGTTCACCAATGAAGTATCGCAGCGAACGATGAGGCAGAATATTATTTTTGGATATACTAAAAAGGAATTTTTCACCGCTAAAGTTTCGGTTATTATATTTCTTGCTATTTGTGCTACCATTCTATATGCTCTTTCTTCCGCTATTATTGGAATGATTCACACTCCAGGATTCGATTTAGAATTATTATTGGACAATAATTGGGCGATTCTAAGATTCTTTATAAGTACAATAGGAACGCTTTTCTTTGCTCTTTTGGTTGCAGTAGTCTTTAGGCGAGGAGGACTTTCTATGTTTATTTACTTTGCATACCCATTAATACTAGAACCTATTATGAGAGGGCTTACTATTTGGGCATTGATAAGGGGTGGCAAACCAAGCTGGACAATAATGAATTACTTTCCAATGAACACAATAGAGGATCTTATGGTTTTTCCTTTTATAAGAATATTTAGTGATTTTCTTAATATCCATGAAAACATGTCGCCCGTACATTCCTACCCTATTGCTATTGGAATGGGTATTGTATACACCGCTCTCTTCTTGTTTTTAGCATGGAAATCATTCGAGAAAAGTGACATTTAGTAATCTGTATATAATTGGGAATCATTAACTCACTATCAATAATCATTATGACAATTATAAAAATAAGGTTATAGCATGTGTTATCCTTAAAGCATCTTCCACATTCTTAAATGATCAATGCCTACTTCTTGATATATGTCCCCATCAATGTTATAATCCATCCTTGTATAAAATGGTACTGCTGGTAGCCTCGCGCTCAGAATCATCTTACTGTAACCTTCAGCTTTAGCTATCACTTCTGAACTTTGAACTAAAAAAGTACCTGCACCTTGTTTTTGAATATTAGGAAAAACAGCTACTTGCCTCATTTTAACTTCTTCATTATTGATAGGCTTTAACACAAGACAAGCAAGGAGTTCATTATGATCATTATAACAACCAAGATGTATGGAATTGTATTCTTCCGCTAGATCCTTAGATTTAAACTCTAAACCTAATGGTCTCCTTAATACTAAATCACGCAAAGATATGAGTTCACCGAATTGAGGTGTACCAAATTCAATTATACTAGAATACAAAATAAATGAAATTTAAAAACGAATTATTGATTCATTGAAACCAGCAAAAATACCTAGACCGTTTTCGATATTACTGTAGATTGGAATTTGAGTATTCTCTGTATCATTCCCTATATTTCTTGCTTCTTCTACACTATTGAAATAATCAAATAATTCCTTACTTATCGAAACTACTCTCAATTCAAATTTAGGGTCATTTTTTATTATTTCACCTTGCTCGATAGGATCATCATCGTCACCATTGGGATCGAATGCTACTATCGAATCGTCAAAACCTGAACCAATAAAAGATTCATCAAGAATTAATGCATTATCATTGTAATTAGGTTTTGGGTCGAAAGAATTTCGACCACCTTTTCTTCCGTTAAGCGTATTGTAAACAGTAGTATAAGTTCCATTTCCAAAGACCCCAACTCCTATAATTTCTCTTTTTTCAGTTTCTGATGAAGATGCAGAACTTTGCAAGTCATTGATCAATGCATCTGACAATTTATCACCATTTGACAAAGAAGGATCGTGCTCTTCTTTTTCTAAGCTGACTATTTCCCAAATAAAATATGCTTCAAGATTTGATTTATCTTCTATTTGAAAATCTACTTCTATTCCTTCATTCTTATCTTCTTGGACAATAGCAAAATGATTAATTCTTAATTTAGACTTTTCAGGCACATAACTATATGCAGTCACTACCATTGCTCCTACTTCTACTCTTATGTTATACCCTTTTGTTGATAAAGGTAAAAAAGCATCATTTCCATACACACCATTTTCTTGATGGTACAATTCATATAGCTCTAAGTTATTCTCATCATAAATAATTACCCTTGCATTATATACAAGTTCAATTTCCGAATTATCATCAAGGATGTTAGCACTTTTAGAGACTTCAACTGCCCAAGGAGAATTACTATCAAAAAAAGAATTAACGACAAGACGACTTTCAAATTCTAGGTCTAATACAACTGTCTCTTCACATGCTGGGAATGCCAACAATGCAAAAAAAACAAAAACTATATTTACAGGTCGTTTAAAAATCATTGATTTTTCAGATAATAATGTCCTGTAAAAGCTGTCTCTTATACACATCTGACGCTGCCGACGAAGAGGATA
>OJIO01001243.1_pt1 | contig 11743 bp, 10 predicted proteins | sample 1595621 | NCBI WGS metagenome assembly OJIO01 (sample SAMN05416776, study PRJEB24817) | seawater metagenome | isolation source: Sea water | place: Canada:Atlantic | collected 2013-07
GATCTACACTATCCTCTTCGTCGGCAGCGTCAGATGTGTATAAGAGACAGCGTCACAACAGACCCAGCCGACATACGCATGCTCTAGCTCGGCACCGCCGTGATCATCATCACCGCCGGCGTGGTGGTTGAATTTGATGACCCCGTAGAAATTCTCATCAATACGGTGAGCGACACCCAGGTTCAGTTCATCAATCTGCGCCCCTTTTTCCGCAGGCCAAGCTTCGCCTCCCATCATGGTGCCAGGGATTTGCCAGTAATCGTAATCGCCAATCACGTTAGCGGACCGCCATGTGGCGGCGAGACTGGCGTCTACGGTGGTGGGGTTATTTTGGCTGGGCACACTGTGTGCCAGGCTCAGGGAGCTGGCAGCCATCAGTGGAGCTAAAAAACGGAATTTCATGGGGCGGAGTCCTGCGGGCTGCTCTCGGTCCAGGGGTTGGAAAAACGCGGGTTATTAATGAATTCTTCGTCGGTTAGCGATTCCAGGAAAGCCACCACATCGGCTATTTCAGAATCGGAAATAGAGAAAGAAACGATGAAGCTATCTTTGTATGGGCTCATGCGCCCGTCGCCTGTATTAGGGCCGTTGGTAATGTTGCGCCCACCTGCCGCGTAGTTGCGTATCACCTGTTCCAGCGTTTCCACGGAACCGTCGTGGTTATAGGGGGCGCTGAGGGCTACGTTTCTTAACGAGGGAGCCCTGAACTGACCCATGTGATGGGCTGTGCCGGTCAGTTCGTAGCGACCGGTATTGGGTTCGGGGTAGCCTCCAAGGCCATCGATGTTGTACAGACCATTGTTGTGGAATTGTGCTTCGATATAACTGGTGCGACGGTCCACTGTGGCATCGCTGAAATTGTAGGTTCCATGACAATGAAAACATTCCAGCTTTTCACTGTTGAACAGGGCGGAACCGCGCTTGGCTGAGGCGGATAGCTCATTGCGATCAAACGGGCTATTGAACGACGCCAAACCGCGTACAAAGGAAGCCAATGATTTGACGATGTTGCTATAGGCAGTGTCGCCAAATAACGGCTCATCCTGCTCAGGAAAGGCCGCTGCAAACAACGGCGCATAGACAGGGTCGGATTGCAGATTCATGAGAATCTGTTCCGAGTTAGCGCCATTGATGCCATGTTCGATAGGGTCATCACCAAACAGGGGCAGCATGATTTGCTGTTCAATGGTGCTGAGCACCGGGTTGCCCCAGGTGAGGGTGTTGTACCAGGCCACATTCACCAACGCTTGGCTGTTACGCGGGTGAAGTGTGCCGGTTGCGCCAGCGGGGCGGGCGACGCCATCACTAAAGGCTTTGTCCTGGTGGTGGCAGCTGGAGCAGCTGATGGTGCCATTGACGGAGAGTCGCTTGTCATAGAATAGATGCCGGCCGAGTTGAAACTTTTCTTCCGTCATCGGGTTGTCCGCCGGTTCGCGGGGCAGCGGAATGTTTTCCGGGAGTTGCCAGTCATAGGCGGAGTAGGACGCTCCTTGATCATCTACCCGGGTTTCGCTCTGCTCTGGGCAGCCGCTTAGGAGCAGCGTGCCGAGCACAAGGAAAAGGCCGGGCGATTGCCCGGCCAACAGGAGAAATGGCTTCTTCATCATTTCGGTACGATAGAAAAGACACTTTGCTCGACTGCTTCGGCGTCACCCCATGGCAGGCCCAGGCGCTCGAAAACTGCGGGACATTCCGGGTCGCTGAATCCTGACATACAACCACTGGCACCGCCTTCATCTTGGGATAGATTGCTTCCTTCCACCAGTTTGGCGTAGTCCAGTTGAATGGCGATGTCTTCTAAATTTGCTCCTTCCAAGGGCAGCTTAATCGTTGTGCGGTTTGGATTGTCGCAGGGTTCGGGTTCTTCACCGTTGGCCGTATCGGCGCTGCAACCAGTGCTGCCAATATGCAGGTTCCAGCGGTTGTTGCTCCATGTATCTTTGCCGGGGCGAGTAATGCCCCCTACCGGTTTAACATCCAGACCGGTAAATTTGTAACCCACCTGCCAGCTCCAGGCCATGCCGCTGGCTGTCCCTGGGTTGTCCAGCGGTGCTTGCGCCAGTGACTGATCCAAATGATTGAGTTCGAACGGCACGCCTAGAGTGAACAGCAGGTCGCTAATGACGAGCTCACTGTCCACATCCACTTTGATGGTAATGGTGTCGTTGAAATTCGTGTTGGCTCCTTCGCCGGCACAGTTCTCATCTTTGTCGCGGAAATCGAGCAGGGCCACGTCGGCGTTTTGTGATTTGGCGTCTGCGTCCAGTGCTACGGGAATAACCTGGCCTTCATCGGTAACCACCGCCAGATCGTGAACGAAGAAGCGGAAATCAGCCAGGCTGGTAGATGAACCTGCGGTACCGAGGGACTGCAAGGTTGCATCGCAGCTGATGTCAGTCGTCCCTGCCACGGCCTTTACTGGAATTTCGATGGTGCGAGCGGTGCTGGATCTGCTGCTCTCCCAAGCACGGTCGCCCGATGAACTTGAGCCTCCGCAACCTGTCAGAATGGTGGCTAAGGATGCGGTGGCCAGAGTCAGAATTCGCATGATAATCCCCGATTTTTTGAACAAAGCACGCGACAAGGTCTGCGCTGTAGGTGGGGGATTATCTTTAGATCGCCGGCTGGCTGGAATGTGGCATATCGCCACCGACTTGAGTATTAGCGCTGGTTGACTCAGCGAGAGCTGTGCTCAACTTGCCTTGAGTAAAATTCATAAGGAGGTGAATTTATTTGCTAAAGCCTGCTGCCATTGGTAATTTCGCGCCACCTTTCGGTGCCCACCCTGAACACAGGGCGGGTTAAACGGGAAGCCGGTGAGAGCCTTGGCTCTAATCCGGCGCTGCCCCCGCAACGGTGATTGAGTAAACGATAGTCGAAATGCCACTGTGCTTTTGCATGGGAAGGCGACTGTCGAGAGGCTAAGCCTCGCTCATTAGCCCGGAGACCGGCCAAAAGGTAAGGAAGCTTCTTAGGGCTTTCAACCAGGCGTTGCGGTGGGCGATGGCGGGGCGTGTTGGCGCGATTGCGCCTGTCTCCCTGTGCTTGTTCTGCTGCGGCTAAATTCAGGCCGTGCGGGTGGGCACGGCAGAGGGGGATCTCTCGATGGTATTTCGTCCCATTGCAGCGTGTGCTGCGATGTCTTTGTGTGCGTGGCCCTTGCTTGCCTACGCGGAATCTTCACCGCTTGATGCTGCTGTTCTGCGCGTTTCTATGCTCGATCCCGTGGTCGTCACGCCTACGCTGGCCAGCCGTACTACAGAGGCGTCATTGGCCTCGGTAACGGTGCTCGATGAGAAGCAATTACGCGAGCGTCAGCCCCAGGATATTACCGAGATGCTAAGAGGCCAGCCCGGCGTGGATATCACCGGTAATGGTGCCTTCGGTAAGGCCACCAGTGTTTATTTGCGGGGTACGGGCAGTAGCTCAACGTTGTTAATGGTTGATGGTGTGCGCCTGCGTTCGGCAACCGGCGGCAGCCCGTCTTGGCAGTTCCTGCCTCCCACCTTGATTGACCGTATTGAAATTGTGCGTGGCCCCCGTGGCAGTTTGTATGGCGCGGATGCTGTGGGTGGCGTGGTGCAGGTTTTTACACCTGGGGCTCGGGATCTCAGCAATGAACAAACCGGCTGGGTGGAGCTGGGAGCGGGTTCGTTTAATAGCCGCCGGGTGGCAGCGGGCGCGCAGGGGGAGCAGGACGGTACGCGCTATAACTTGGCGGTGGACCGCTTTGATACCGATGGCACAGAAATTCGTGAAGGCAGTGATGATCGTGGCTACGACAACACATCGGCGGTGGCTCGGGTAACGCATCGCTTCGATAACGATGCGGAAATCGGCGTGTTCGGTTTTCGGGCAGCCGGCAGCACCGAGTTTGAAGGCAGCTCGCCTTCGCAGAAAAAAGTGACCGACTACGCCATGCAGACTGCGGGTGTGAAAGGGCAGTTGTGGGTGACGGAACGTTGGTTGAGCAAACTTATTCTTAGCGATTCCCGCGACGAGAACGAGAACTTCACCGACGGCAACCGAGACAGCATTTTTAACACCCGTAGCCGTGCGGCTAACTGGCAGAATGTGTTTGCTTTGGGGGATCACCAGCTAGTGGTGGGTGCCGATTACCTGCAAGACCTAGTGGACAGCACCACGCTGTATTTGGAAGACGAGCGTGACAATAGCGCCGGTTTTGCCCAGCTGTTATTAAACTTTGGTGCCTTCGATGTGCAGGCCAGTGGCCGTTACGACGACAACGAAGCCTATGGCAGTGAAACCACTGGCGGACTGGCGTTGGGCTACAAGCTCGATAACCATCACCGGTTACGGGCCAGCTATGGCACCGCTTTCCGTGCGCCGACCTTTAATGATTTGTACTTCCCCGGCTTTGGTAATGACCAGCTGGACCCGGAAAGTTCCGCCAGCACCGAGCTCGGGGTGAGGGGCCAGTATCAGCGTTGGTACTGGGATATTGCCGCCTACCAGACCGATGTGGATGACCTGATTGCCTATGCCTTGCAGGGTGGGCGTTATGCGCCGTTCAATGTGAACCGGGCGCGCATTCGGGGTGTCGAACTGGCTACCGGTGTTGAGATAAACCAGTGGCGCGCTGGTGCGGCCTTTACGGCTCAGGATCCAGAAGATCGGGATACGGGGTTGGTGCTTCAGCGTCAGTCAAAGCGTAGCTTCCGTTTTGATCTGGACCGAGCCATGGGGAACGTTTCCCTAGGAGGCAGTGTGGTTTTGCAAGGGCACCGTTATAACGATGCGCAAAACGACGTGCGGCTGTCTGGGTTCGGTTTGCTGGATTTGCGCGTCGGCTGGAATTTCGCACGGAACTGGTCCACACGCCTGGCGGTGAAAAACGTGCTCGACAAGGAGTACGCCACGGCGCAGAACTTTGCTGGTTGGAACTATATGAACGCAGGGCGTTCGGTAATGTTGAGCCTGCGCTACGATAGGTAGAGCAAGAATAGCGCTGCGAGATGAGATGGAGTGAGTGAATGCGCGTTTTACGCTGGGGGTTGTTGCTGACGTTGTTGGCCATGTTTGATACGGCCATGGCGGCGGTGTGTGTCACCGACGATATCCAGCGTGAGGTGTGTTTGGAAAAACCGGCCAGCCGCATTATTGCCCTCTCTCCCGGCGCCACCGAATTGCTGTTTGCGGCAGGGGCCGGTGGGCAGATGGTCGGCGCGGTGAGCTTCAGTGATTACCCGCCTGCGGCGAAAAAATTACCGCGGGTGGGCAGTTATAAACGTCTGGATTTAGAGGCCGTTTTGTCGCTAAAACCGGACCTGATTGTCGCGTGGCATAGTGGCAACCCGTTACCTCAGGTGGAACGCCTGCAAGCCTTGGGGCTGCCGGTGTATTACAGCGAGCCGCGCCGGTTTGAGGATGTGAGCACTTCGCTGGAGCGTTTTGCCAGGCTGGCCGGCACTCAGTCGGTAGGGCTGGGTGCGGCGGAGGCTTTTCGATCGGGCATCGATGCCCTGCGTGAACGTTATGCCGATGCAGCGAAAGTCAGTGTGTTTTATCAGGTATGGAAAGAGCCGCTAATGACGGTAAATGGCAAGCACCTGATCAGTGAAGCGATTCAGCTGTGTGGTGGGGAAAATGTCTTCGCTGATCTTCCCACCCTGACTCCGCGCATCAGTCAGGAGTCCGTGTTGGAGAAAAATCCACAGGCCATTGTTGCGGGGGGGATGGGTGAAGATGATCCGGGCTGGCTGGCGCCGTGGCGGCAGTTTGCCAGCTTACGGGCGGTAAAAAACGATAATTTGTTTTTTGTTGCGCCGTCCACATTGCAGCGGCCTACCCCGCAAATGCTGATCGGTGCCCGCGCCCTGTGTCGGCATTTGGAAAGTGCCCGTGCTCGCCATTAAGTCGCCGACGCTTGCTACCTTATTGGCGCTGACGGCCCTGGGGCTGTTGGCGTTATTACTGTCGGTGGCGGTGGGCAGTGTATCGATTTCACTGCAGGATCTGTGGGCTGTGGCGAGCGGTGGCGGTAGTGACCTGCATCGGGAACTGATTATGTCGTTGCGCGCGCCCCGTGCGCTGGCGGCGTTCTCCACGGGGGGGCTGCTAGCCCTGGCCGGGGCGCTGATGCAGGTGTTGTTGCGTAATCCGCTGGCGGACCCCTATGTGCTGGGTATTTCCGGGGGGGCTGCGGTGGGCGCGCTGGGTGCCATGTTGATTGGTGGCGGCTTGGCGTTAGTGTCCGGCTCGGCGTTTGCCGGTGCTTTGCTATCTACCTTGTTGGTGTTTGGTTTGGCGCAAGGCGGGGGCGGCTGGACCCCGACCAGACTGTTGCTGACGGGCGTTGTGGTGGCCGCCGGTTGGGGCGCGGTAATTACCTTTATGTTGACCATGAGCCCTGCGGATCGGTTGCCGGGCATGCTGTATTGGTTAATGGGAGACTTGAGCTACGCCCGCGCTCCTTACGCAGCCTGGTTAGTGATGATTCTCGCGGTGCTGCTGACCTTGCCACTGGGGCGTAGCTTGAATGTGTTGGCGAGGGGGCCGTTACAGGCCGCGGCCTTGGGTATTGCGGTGAAGCCGTTGGAGTGGCTGGTGTATGTCTTGGCCAGTCTGTTGACGGCGGTGGCGGTGACCACGGCCGGGAGTGTGGGGTTTGTCGGCCTGATTGTGCCGCATATGCTGCGGCTACAGTTGGGTAATGATCAGCGCATTATCTTGCCCGCCAGTGTTTTGGCGGGGGGTACCTTGCTGACCGTGGCCGATACTCTGGCGCGCACGGTGATGGCTCCTGAGCAGCTGCCTGTGGGGGTAATTACGGCCCTATTGGGGGTGCCCACTTTCCTGTTCTTGTTGCATCGCAATCGCTGATTGATTGGGGACGGCATCGCCCGGAACCTGTGTCACCGAAACGGAGAGCGCCATGGCGGTGCTGGACATTGAACATCTGGTTATCGACATCCCCGGTCGCGGGGATGGTGATCCGCTTAGTCTGCAGGTGAAATCCGGCCAGCGTTGGGGGGTGCTGGGGCCGAACGGAGCGGGTAAAACGACACTGCTGCATACCCTGGCCGGGTTGCGCGTCCCCCGACGCGGCCGGGTGGTTCTCAATGGCACACCGTTAACTCATCTGTCGCGCCGGGAGGTAGCTCGGCAGCTGGCTGTCGTGTTCCAAGAGCGTCAAGACAGCTTTCCCGCCACGGTGATGGAAACGGTATTGATTGGCCGCCACCCTTTTCTGTCTGCCTGGCAGCGGGAGAGCGCCGAGGATATCCGCCTGGCCCATGAGGCCTTGTCGGCGGTGTCGTTGACGCTACTCGAGGATCGGCTGGTGAGCACCTTATCCGGCGGCGAGCGTCAGCGGGTTTCCATTGCCACGGCGCTCACCCAACAGCCGACGATTTGGCTGGCGGATGAACCAACGAATCATCTGGACTTGCATCATCAAGTGGCCGTCATGGCGTTGCTCAATCAACAGGCAGATAACGGTGCTGCGGTGTTTATGTGCCTGCACGATCTGAACCTTGCGGCCCGTTGGTGTGATCATTTACTGCTGCTCTATCCGGACGGTGAGTGCTGTTCTGGCCCGGCGGAAGCGATGCTGGTGCCGGAGGCTCTGGAGCGTCTTTACGACCAGAAACTGGTGGTGGCTCACGTGAATGGTGCGCCGGTCTTTGTGCCGGGTTAGGCCGCCTCTGGATAACGCCTTACGAGCGAGGAAAATAAACGAGAATGAGCCACCCGATGACAACCTTATTTAATGCCTCGGTGCCGGCAGCGCTGATTAGCGCGCCGGGGTCCGGTCAGGGAAAATCACTGATTACCGCCGCACTGGCCAGGTTGCACCGCAATGCGGGGCGTCGGGTTCGTGTGTTTAAGTTCGGGCCGGACTATCTGGATCCCATGATTCTGGAACAGGCCAGCGGTGCGCCGGTTTACCAGCTACAACCGTGGATGACCGGTGAGGAGGAGTGCCGTTGGCGCCTGGCCCAGGCTGCAGAAGAGGCGGATTTGATTCTGGTAGAAGGCGCCATGGGGCTATTCGATGGCACTCCCTCCAGTGCTGATTTGGCGGTGTTGGCAGGTATCCCGGCGTTGCCAGTGATTGATTCCTGGGGCATGGCGCAAACCTTCGGTGCGATCGCTTTGGGGCTGGCCAGTTACCGCGATGACCTAGTGGTGAATGAGGTTATTGCCAACCGGGTGGCGAGCCAGCGTCATGGTGACTTGGTACGTGAAGGGATGCCTGCGGGTATGACCTTGCTGGGCTCGGTACCACGGCACGCGGCCATGACATTACCCGAACGGCACCTTGGGCTGGTGCAAGCGAATGAGTTGGCGGATCTGGATATGCTTTTGGATGAGGCGGCGGCGGTGTTGCAAGACGCGGGCTTGGATCGACTTCCACACGTGGTGAGTTTTTCCGCCGCCGCGCCTGCGCCATTGCCTGCTTTGCTGAAGGGGTGTCGCATTGGTATCGCTCGGGATGCGGCTTTCGCGTTTATTTACCCTGCCAATCTTGATTTGCTTCGTGAGCTGGGAGCCCCGCTGACGTTCTTTTCCCCGTTGCAAGACACGACATTGCCCGAGGTGGACGCGCTATGGCTACCGGGCGGTTACCCGGAACTGCACGGTGAAACGCTGGCTATGAATACGGCCATGGGTGAGGCCATTCGAGATCATCACCATGCGGGCAAACCGATCCTGGCGGAGTGCGGTGGGTTAATGAGTTGTATGGCAACGTTGGTAGACGGTGATGAAAAGCGCCATGCCGGTTTCGGGCTATTGCCGGGTGAAGCGTTTTTGACCAAGAAACGGCACGGGCTGGGAATGCAGGCGCTGGTAACGCCGCGAGGTGAACTTCGCGGGCATACTTTCCACCACGGCAGTTTGTCCACGCCACTGACGCCGGCCATTTTTAGCCGCAAGCAAACAGGTACAGAAGGCGAAGCGGTTTATCAGGACAAGGGCCTGGTGGCGAGTTTCTTTCATGGCTATTTCCCTTCGGCTCCGCAGGTTGTGGCGGATATTTTTAGCGGACAATTCCGCACCGACACACTTTCCCCTGATCACAATGCCCCTTCTCTAACAGGACACGACCATGCGTGATGATGCGAAAACCCCAGAGCGCCATGCTTACCGCATGGCAAAGAAACAGGAAATCATGCAGCAACGGATTGCTCGCGCGGATAAGGATCAGGGCATTCTTCTGGTGCTCACCGGGCCGGGCAAAGGAAAAAGCAGTTCCGGTTTTGGCATGCTGGCCAGAGCATTGGGCCATGGCATGAAAGTGGGCGTGGTGCAGTTTATTAAAGGGGCGTTCAGTACCGGAGAAGACGCCTTTTTCCGTGATCAGCCGAACGTGGATTACCACGTGATGGGGGAAGGCTATACCTGGGATACCCAGGACCGCGAGCGGGACGTGGCGGCAGCCGGTGCTGCGTGGGAGATTGCCCGTGCCATGCTGCACGACGACAGCTATCACATGGTGTTACTCGATGAGCTCAATATTGCTCTTCGTTACGAGTACCTGGATTTAGACCGGGTGCTGGACGACCTGCAAAACCGCCCGGCCATGCAGCACGCCATTGTCACCGGTCGCTATGCTCCCAAACAATTAATCGAACTCGCCGATACCGTTACGGAAATGAAAGTGGTGAAGCATGCGTTTAAGGATTTAGGGGTTCGAGCGCAGAAGGGCGTCGAGCTGTGAAGGGCCTTTTGACGTTCAAATGTTCGGAAAAAATACGGGGCGAGTGGGCCGGCAAGGTCACTGTAGGTGCTGGGTTGCGCTTCAAGTTTGAGATTGTAACGTTCAAGGTAAGGTTTTCTCCGTGGCGACTCTGATGGTGCAAGGCTGCACATCGGATGCGGGAAAGAGCACGGTGGTCGCAGCGTTGTGCCGCTGGTTTGCCCGGCGTGGATATTCGGTGGCGCCGTTTAAACCGCAGAACATGGCACTGAACAGTGCTGTGACCGTGGATGGGGGTGAGATTGGTCGTTCTACCGCATTGCAGGCGTTGGCTTGCGGGGTAGCGCCGCACAGTGACATGAACCCTGTATTACTTAAGCCACAAACGGATATGGGCGCCCAGGTTATTATTCGTGGCAAGGTGTTGGGCAATATGCAGGCACTGGATTATCACGCCTACAAGAACACCGCCAGTGAGGCGGTGCTGGCGGCCTGGCAGGACTTGTCTTCCCGGTTTGATGTGATCATCGCTGAAGGCGCTGGCAGCCCGGCGGAGATTAATCTGCGAGATAACGACATCGCTAACATGGGGTTTGCCGAAAGGGTGGACTGCCCGGTGATTGTGGTGGCGGATATTGATCGCGGCGGTGTCTTTGCGCATCTTACCGGTACCCTGGATTTACTGTCTGAAAGTGAACAAAAACGAACCCTGGGGTTTGTGATTAATCGTTTTCGTGGCGACCTGTCTTTATTGCAGGGTGGGCTGGATTGGTTGGAGGAGCGTACTGGCAAGCCAGTGTTTGGGGTGTTGCCTTATTTGCATGGCCTGACTCTGGATGCGGAAGATGCGGTGGATGAACAGGGCGCGCATGACGTGGGTGCTTTCAATGTGGTGGTGCCTCTGTTGCCGCGTATGAGTAACCACAACGACTTTGACCCTCTGCGATTACATCCGCAGGTGAATTTGCAATTCGTAAAGATGGGGGAGGCTTGGCCGTCGGCAGACCTGATCATTCTGCCGGGCAGCAAGGCTACCCGTGCGGATTTGGCTTTCCTGCGCCAGCAGGGCTGGGACAAGCAGATCGAAAAGCACCTGCGTTACGGCGGCAAAGTGCTAGGCATTTGTGGTGGCTTTCAAATGTTGGGAGAGCGCATCGACGACCCGGAGGGGTTAGAAAGTGATGCGGGAAGTAGTGCCGGGCTTGGCTGGTTATCCATGACCACTCGATTGATTTCCGGTAAACAGCTACGAAATGTCGAAGGCCGTTTTGTTGCCGCTGACACCCTGATTCGCGGGTATGAAATCCACAATGGCCTTACTCAGGGCGAAGCATTAAAGCATCCTATGCTGGTTCTGGAGGGTAGGGATGATGGCGCCATGAGCGAGGATGGGCGGGTGATGGGGTGTTACCTGCATGGCCTGTTTGATGTTCCCGACAGTTGCAATACCATACTCGAATGGGCGGGCCTGAAAAGCCAGCGCAGTGTGGATTATGCGGTCCATCGAGAGCAACAGCTGGATCGCCTGGCCGATATGCTGGAGGAACACTTGGATATGACGCGGTTAAAGCAATGCATGGGGAGCTAGTTCGAATAGCGTGCCTGACTTTTTCTCAGCGCCAAACCGGGCGCCCTGTATTTTTTCAGTAACGTTTCGTTGCCTAAAGATTCGAGCAATACACCGATTAGCGCATCGTGTTTATCGTTACGCTGCCGTCCCACAAGCGTTTAATTTGTTGATCCGCCAGTTCGTTGGCCGCACTGCTCCAGAATGCCATTTGCCCGGGGGCCACGCTGGTAGAAAGGCGGTTAGCGTTTTGCAGGCGCCGAAGGGTCTCTCGGGCCACGGCTATGTCGGTGTTAACGACCTGGATTCCCGCCCCAGCAATGCGACGAATCACCGGTGCCAAAAACGCATAATGCGTACAGCCCAGGACAATATGATCTGCGCCTTTTTCAATCAGTGGGGCCACATAGCGGGCCACCAGTGCTTGTGTTTTTTCACTGTCCAAATCGAGCACTTCAATTTGTTCAACCCTGTCTCTTATACACATCTGACGCTGCCGACGAAGAGGATAG
>OJIO01001244.1_pt1 | contig 11735 bp, 10 predicted proteins | sample 1595621 | NCBI WGS metagenome assembly OJIO01 (sample SAMN05416776, study PRJEB24817) | seawater metagenome | isolation source: Sea water | place: Canada:Atlantic | collected 2013-07
CGGCAGCGTCAGATGTGTATAAGAGACAGGCTAAATTTTCTTTGAGAATTTATTAAATCATAATAGAAAAACGACTAATTACTTCTTTGCTTTCTCTTCCTCAAATAAAAATTTGTGCTTTCTTTCACTACTAGCTAGTAGAAATCTAGGACGTTCACTCAAGCTTACACTTTTAGAAATACTCAATTTTACACCTTGAAAAGTTTTACTTGCCTTAGGCATTCTGTTTTTGGCGTATAAACTTTTCACTCTTAATCCATATAACTGGGCAATAGATTGCATTGTCTCACCTTCGCGTACTACATGAAACCCATAGTCTCCTCTAAAACTTCGTTTCTTCTTTTCTAAATATACAAAAACGCCAGGAGCCAAAATTTCATCTTTCGTTTCGTAGATTTCATTTAGTGTGATCAATTCATCAACTGCTAATCCAATTGCTCGTGATAATTCCTCCAAAGTTTCACCCCCCTTGGCAGTAACTTTTCTACATTTATTGATAGCATCAATACTATACTTTAGTCTTGACACATGTTTGGCGGGCATTCTTGTAATCGTATGGTCTTTAGTTTTACTGTCGATATTAGAAGCTTTATTATTCCTTTTGATTGTCTCCTTTTTAGATGATTTTTCTTTTTTCCTTTTTGGTATCGCTACTTTTTCTGGCACATATTCCTTCTTTTGAGGCACCATAGCGAATTTTAGTTCTTTGGTCTTAATCAGTTGATCAAACTTATATAATTCATAATTTTCTATTATTTGAACTAACTTTTTAGGGTATTTAGGATCAGTTGCATAGCCAGATTTCTTGAGCCCTTTTGCCCATGATTTATAATCTGTAGATTCGTAATTGAAAAGAAATCCATATCGATAATCCTTCTTCGGATCTGAAAGAAAATCCGAATGGGCCATGTATGATTCCGTTGGGCTAGAAAAAGATCTAAAACAACTTTCAATTAATCTTCCTCTTGCATCCTTATCATCATCTTCTTTATAGAATGTACCACCAGTCCATTTGCACCCGCATTTAATTCCGAAATGATTATTAGCCGTCTTAGCAAGATCACTCCTACCCCAATCCGACTCTAATAACCCTTGTGCTAATTTGATACTGGCAGGAATTCCTGTTCTATGCATTTCTTGAACGGCTACATCTTTATAGCTACTGATATACGTCTCCGCTAATTTTCGATTATCCTCAGCTGCAAGCATAGAGAAAAAACTTGTAAAAATAAAGGCGAGCAATAATTTCATAAGATCATTTTTAATTATAATCAAATTACAAATTCATGATGAAACATATATTTATAAGCGGATTACACATTATACAAATATATAATATCAAATACTATACCGATGTTGATGCGTCGTTTTTTGAATAGTGTTCTAAACAGGAAAAGTAAGACGTAAATAGAAAATAAATATTACCCTAGAAATGCAATTTAGGAGAAGTTTAAGAATGTTTATGCTTTTAATAGGTGCGCCTTTTTTGTGCTTTTAAGATTCTTCTAACCTGTAACCAACTCCATGGATATTTTTGATAGCAAGGGTTTCATCATCTTTAATCAGCTTTCTTAGTCTCGATATAAAAACATCAAGACTTCGCCCCACAATTACGCCTTCTTCTTCCCATACGTGGTTTTGTATATCTTCTCGCTTAAGCACTTGATTTTTGTGATTGATAAAATACTCGAACAGTTTTCCTTCTCGGAATGTCAAGGCTTTTGATACATCCTTATATGAAAACACAAGCCCTGTTGGCTCGAAAGTAGAACTGCCAACTGCTAAGTAATTAGCGTTTTCTTTTTTAAACATTGGTACCACTTCAGGCGCTTCTATCTTTTTACGATTAATATAAAAAACAAGAAATGGGATCATCCCAAACAATAGTAACCAAAACATAGAGTAATCCACTTCACTTGTTATTGGCTCTGGCTTATCTATGTTTAGCATTATTATTTTACAAAGTTCATCTTGTTCTCTGGATACGCATGCTACTACTTTATTTTCAAAAGATGAAGTATTATACCCCAAGGCGATAGATTCACTTTCACATGTCAATATTGATACTACATACGAATTATTTACACCAAAGCTCTTCAATGAACTATCTAGAATATCTGGTAACTTATCATAATCAAACCCATTTTCTAATTTGAGCTTAAACTCGGTTTCACTTGTTTGTTCTACAGCAGGGATTTGAGAGAAAGTATCTCCACAAGATTCATAAAGTAGGTGCCCAGTTTGGCGCAAGGCAAGATTAATTTTATCGCTCTGATCTACAGGTTTAGATTCTCCACAGAGCGCTTCTGATTGCCCAATAATGGAAATAAAAACACAACAAATTAAAACTCTTGAAAAATTCAACTTAAAGTTCATTTTGTAAAAGTAGCACCATTAGACATCATGTTCCAGTAATTTACAATGGATTTACATTCTTTTACAATATTTAATTATTGTAAAAAGACCTTTTATTGTGTTATAAATTTAAAAAAATTGCCGAAACACCTTGTTTTGCTTATAAAGCTGAAATAAATAGATGATAAACCAGCCTTTTATGTATTCTAAAAGTACTATCCATAAAGCAAACCACTAAATCATGAAAAAACTATACCTATCTCTACTTTTTAGTTTTATTAGCCTTTCTATTTTCTCTCAAATGAGAATTATTGATCCTCAAAATCAATGGTGGCAATCAAATGCCTCTATTGAGAATGTACACATCGAGATGAAGTCTGCTGGTATATTTTGTGAAACAGCAATCACATTTGATGTTAAATCCTCTGGAAGTGATTTCGACAACGAAACTCCACTAGAATATATTTATGATTTTTCAATGCCTGATGATGTTGTATTCAATGACTCATGGCTATGGATAGAGGATTATATCTCAGAAGGGCTGATTTATGAACAGAGTGAAGGAACAGCCATTTATGAATCAATAGTTGATCGTCAACAAGACCCTTTAATTTTGGCCAAAAGTCAAAATAACACATATAACTTTAGAATATATCCACTTTTCGATGACAGTACAAGAAGAGTAAAGCTATCATATATAGTCCCATTTAAAAGTAAAAACAAATCGCTCGAGAGTACTTTACCGTTATCTTTTTTGAAAGATTCTTATGAAAACCTCAGAATGTAACGCTTAGTATTTCTGATGATGATAATTGATTTCACACACCAATTAATGCTACAGAATGGATACAAACTGGCTCTAATAATAATATAACGACCTACACGCTTTCAGATGAATCAACATTTGCTAATAAAGATGTCGTATTTAACTCTGAAGTTCAAGAAGAATATACACTTGGAGTCTACGAAGAGGATAACACAAAATATTTCCAACTCATATATAAACCAGAAATAGAATTTGAAACTACACCTACATATAACTTAATAGTACTAGACCATGAGGTTGATAATACAAAAGTGGATAAAAGTATCATCTTAGCTCTTTTGTCTGATGAATTAAATAAGCTTAACGAAGTAGATAAGTTTAATATACTTTACCATGATTTCACACCTCAATTCACTAGTGATGAATGGTCGTCAATTGAACCAGAAACTATCCAAGCGGCAATAAATGATGTATCCACTGCAAACACTACAACTTTTAGTTGGTTGGCTACATTACTACCTGAAGCTCTAGCTTATGCTGAAGAAATGGGGCAAAAAACTAAAATCATAATAATTAGTGCCGACAATAATTTCTACGAAGAAGAATCTAGCAATGATTTTTTGTCTACCATCAATAACTTCATATCACAAATGTCAACCGAGGCATCTTTATCAATTATTGATTATAGTAAAAATAGGCCCGCTGACTGGATAGAGGGTGTGTACTACAGAGGTAATGAATACCTTTATAACAGACTTGCGCAACAACACAATGGAACGTACCAAATCTCTCTTTCTCAAGATGCTATGTCAACAGCATTAGAAAAAAAATTCATAAAATAAGTAGATTACATTGATGAATACGATTTGGATATTGAAAATGAATTTGGCTTTTCATATTCAAATTATCTTGTTGGACCTTCTCAAAAAATCAGAATTGATGAACCTATCTTGATGACTGGAAAATATGTCGGTAGTCCTGGGTTCAACTTAGAATTTAATGCATTGTATAATAATGAAGTAATTCAAAAGAGTCTAATACTAACACCAAACATAGAACTAGACACAAAAGCCACAACAGCTTGGGCAGCTCAATACTTATTGAACAATGAAAATACGTCTGATCAAGATGTTCGAAATGACGTCGTAGATCTTTCAATAAGAGAAAGAGTGTTAAGTACTCAAACTGTGTTTCTTTGTCTAGAACGAGACTTCCTTTCAATAAGCTCAAATAATGGAGAAGGTGAAGGCGGAGGTGACATTACTATTGTTACAGGTGACACTGAAATCAATAAAAACAAAATACTTGCGTACCCTAATCCATTTAAAGAATATGTTAATATCGAAATCCCAGCTAATCTCACGACCAATAATGAAGACATCAATGTTCAAATCTTATCTGTTGACGGTAAATTAATCAAAACAATAGACCAGAAAACAGTATTAAAAGATGGAAAATTCACTATTCAATGGGCTCCAGAATTTGATGTAGAAGGTGGTATATATTTCGTTAAGATTATTACCGAATCAGACTTACGAACGTTAAAAATCATGTTTGTGAAGTAAACTGTGAGTTTGAAAAATACTTGGTTTCGGACTCCAAGTATTAAATTTCTTACACATCTTAGATTTAACGAAATAGTATTACATGAAGATTACAAAGAACGATTGATTAGTTTCAGTCGTTCTTTGTTTTTTAGGAATGAATCAATAATAAAGTTAAATTTTTCTGCTAGCTCTTTTTCCTATCTTATCCTTGGCGGTAGATATTATTAGATATCCAAGTGGGTGTTACCTTGTAGAGTTGTATCCTGGTGAGAATGAGAAGAGGGTATTTTGGAGTAGTTAGGTGGTGAAGGAGTAGTTCCTGCGCTGTTTGATTTGTGGATTTGTTTGATTTGTAGATTTGGTTTGGGATGTTGGATCACTTTGATTTGAGATGTCTTGAGTGTGCAAGTCATGGCTCAGGCTTGTATGGTTTTCGAAACTTTAGTTTCGTATAGAATTTCTATATTGCTTTGCTGCGCAAGACTTTTTTATACCAAATAAATTTGGTATTCCATTAGGTGGTAAGGAATGAAACAATAATAAAGTTACATTCTTCTGTTTATTCTTTTCCCTTCTTCTGCGAAAAAAAGCCTCGCCGATGCGCTACATCGCCTACGTTTTTTGTCTTGGAGAATGAATAAATATCAGCACATTAAAACGTACTTTATTAATGCATCATTCCTAAGTGCTTTCAATATTTGTGATCTGCGGAATAATTAATCCACAAATATCTTTTCACTTTTCACTACAGCTCCATTTTTCAAGTATGACTTGATGTAGATTCCTGTAGGTACGTCATTTCTGATTTGGTCAGTATAAGATATAACTCTACCTGACAAATCGAAAATCCTAACTGCGTCATAGGTGATATCAAGGTCAATATTTGTATTCGAAAGTACGTATTCCTCTTCACCAACAGTGTAGAATCCGTCTCCTAAATAAGGCATAGTGAATGCTATATAATCATCTTGTTCTTCTATAGATGTCACTTCTACGGCTTGCCAATTAATCGGAATTCCAGTTCCGAAACTCGGTTGGTAAAGTCCCTCGATATCTTCGTCAAACCATGCATCACTTCCAATTGTAGAATAATAAATCGTGATAATTTGGTCATCTTCAGAATCACTACTCATATCGTATATTTTGTTGATCCATCGCATCTGATTTTCCGCTATAAGTTCTGCTGATGCTGTTGCCAAAGATGTAGAGAAACAAACTTCATTTGTCATGCTTTCGTTTTTGACTGCACACATGATACTATCATTGCTAGAGAAATAGGCTGTCAGGTCAGGTTCTATTGAAGATGAAAATTCTCTGCCCTGAGAATTGAAAACAGCAACTGGTATTCCAGATCTAAATCTGATATTAGGAATCGCATAAACGACCTCCAATTCGCCTTCAGATGGACACCCAGCTTCTCCGTCATTAACACTTCTGAGCGTTGATACGTAGTCTGTTACAGAACCAAGCATGAAATCAACATCTGTCGTTTCGTCATTGTCATAACAGATCTCAATCAACAAATTACTAGTCCCATCATATAAAAATGGATTGTCTAGCTTGACTATATTAGCGCCTTCTTTAGTTTCTATTGTTCCAGAAAAGACATTGGCTAGTCCGCCATCTTCTTTGAATCCATCAAGGCTCAAGGTATCATTTCCTATAAGAGCCATCGAAATATTAAAACCTTCATATGGGATCTCACTTAGTTTTTCTTCTACATCAAATACTAGTCTGTTGATTATTTGACCTCCTACTCCAAACTCTGCAAGAAACGCTCGTTTGTATAAGATTTGTGTTCTTGTTCCTTCCCAAGCTCCATTGAATATTGAGTTGTCTAACTCTTCGCCATCTCCAATGTAAGTTTGCAAGTTTATCCCATCTGTATTAAATTCAGAATCATTGTCAATAAGATCGATTTCCATCGTATTGCTGAGTACTTCTTCATCAGAAGTTAGTGTGAGGTTTATAGTCTTATCTCCTTCTATGGTTGCGTTATCAAACACAACAAGTTCGATTTCAACAGTCGTTTCTCCAGCTAATAAAGTGGCTGTTGTTCCACCCAAGGCAAAATCCAAACCTTCTACAGCAGTACTTGATGGTTCTACGGTAATCTCTACTTCTACATCCTTATCAAACGCTAATGCTGTTCCTATGGTTATTGAAGTTTTTTCAACAGGATTACAGAACTCATCGTCAGATATTCCACTTGGGTTGATGGATAGATATTGATTGGCGAACTTGATGCCAGGTGCAGAAAAACTACTTGTTGTCCATAATCCTCTGCCATAAGTAGCGGCTGCAACTTCTAAGTCACTTGATCTGAATTTCAACATATCTACTCTTCCAAGTCCGATTTGAGGGCTGATGTTTTCCCAGGTAGGTGAAGGCTCATTGATATTTGATTGCCAGATCCCGATTTCGGTTGCTATCAAAACTTTATTGTTGTCTCTTGGATTAAAAATTCCCCATCTAACAGGCACATCAGGTAAGTCACCTTCTAGTGATCTCCATGATTCTCCTCTGTCATTTGATGTAGCTATACTTTCAACTCCAAAATTACTATACGTAACTAACATCTTATTTCGATCAATATGATCTATTTCTATATTTCTTGTAAATCCCCCACCAGCATATAGGAATTCACTTTCAGGATTATCTGAAGTAGGGTTTGTAACCTTAACAATAAACCCACCGCTGGTTCCTAGGTAAAGTACATTAGAATCATGCGGATCCATCTTTAGCGCACTAACTCTTTGGTTACCCAATGCAGAAATTGGAACAGAAACAGACTCGCTTGAAATTAGATTGGTCCTAAATACATGACCATTTTCTTCACTAGAATAAACGTATAGATTGATGTCATCCAATTCAGTAGGATTGATAAAATATGCTTGACCTTGTTGGCCATAAAATCCACCTTGAGATAAATCTCCTCCAAATGTTGCTACAAAACCTCCTCCTTGCGAAGCTCCTACTTGAAAGTTACCATTGTTCTGTCCGATATGGCAAAATGCACCATCACCACCAACTACTTCTATAGCTCCGCCTAATCCTGGGCTCGAAAGTTGATTTGTCCCATTATCTTGAGCTCCGGCTAAAAAGAAATCTTTGCCTGCCTCTGGGTGAATCGCACAAGCATAAAATTGCGTACTTACATATCCATCACTTATTCCTCTAATATCTGGGAGAGAGCTTGTCGCATCTTGTGTGATGTATAATCCACCATCGTTGCTAAACAAGACTCTATCTGATGATCCATTTACAAATTGTGCAGAATGCTGATCGGCATGTACATTTTGGATTGTAGGTGTTTGAAACCACTCTGACATTTGAGCCCAAGTATTACCACCATCTTCAGTTTTATATAAATTTACACCTCCAATAAAAGCGACATCGCTATTATTAGGATCGATTGCTATTGATAGGTCATACCATGCTTGATTTCTTGCAAAGTTTCCTCCATTGAATGTCAATGCTACCGTAACGCTATTCCAAGTATCTCCTTTGTCAGTAGATCTCAAAATATTGTTTACAGCCCCAGATTCACCATCTTGTGCCAATACCATTACCAAGTTTGGATCATTGAGTGAAGTACCCAATTCGATTCTTTCAAAATCATCTATACCCAATTCCTTGTATGACCATTGGAATCCTCCATCGTCAGATCTATATACCCCATCAAGTCCTTGGATTCCCATAGCTGCGAATATCGTCCCGTCAGATGTGATTTCTAGGTCGGCGGCTCTGTTAGAGAAACCTTGGTTGACATTGTTAAGTACAGCTGCCCATGATTGACCTCCATTTAGAGTCATTTGTACACCACTCTCTCTTGTTGCGGCGAGTAGGTTTCCGTCAGCTGTAAATAGTAATTTCTGTGTATGATTGAAGTTTCCATTTCCTGTGCTAGGTATTCTTTCCCAGTCTATACCTCCATTGCTAGATTTGTAGATGCCATCTCCACGGTAAGCATCACCATTAAACCATCCTTCACCAGTACCGATGTAGATCTCCTCAGGATTATTTGGATCTTGTGCTATAGCGCCAATTGATGGATTTCCAGTATAACCAGTTATTCTCTCCCATGTTGGATTCGTATCGGCATTGGTTACTCTCCATAATCCGCCGGCTACACTACCTATTAGAAGTGTATTGCCAGATGGATCTCTACTGTCTACCAAGACGGCTCTTGTTCTACCTCCTACATTGTCTGGTCCTCTTGATACCCATTCTTCTCCTTCTCTATTTACATCGAATCGACCTTCCTTGATAAGTTGTTGTTTAATTTCATAAATTTTATCCTTAGGGACTAATCCAGTTGCAGGGTCTTTTGTCATTTCTATTTCCTGTTCTGCCATGAGTGCGATCCGCTCTGCTTTTGACATTTTCTTTGGAGCAGTTTCTTGGTTACAAGCGACAAAACCTAATGCGATAAAAGACAATAGGTAATATTTGAGAAGCTTCATATAGTGTAGGTTTTATGTGTAATTGAATTTGATAACTCAATGTAGAGAAAAACATACAGTTGTAAAGTCTATTTTCTTGATATTAGCATTTTATTAAATCTAACTGTCTTGTAGGCTATGTTTTGGGGTAGGGCATGAGACTGGCAGTAAAATGAGAGGTGGATACTTAGTAAAGCCATGTGAAAATATTTTTTGTCAACAATTAAAATTTTGGATTTATTTTTATCTTATTCTCAGATTACAATTAAAATCGACTTACTTGTAACCAAGTATATCCGTATTTGTAAAGTGACTTACTTTAATGTTCATCAATTTGAATTTCATGAAAGGTGGTCGTTTATTATTTGGGGAGAACTGTCTCATGAAAATATTGATTCAGATAATATCTGTTTAGATCTGACTAATATTTTCAATGAAGCTTGTAAGTCACTGAATATTAATGGTTATTGGTTTTGGGCAAATTGAAAACGGGTATTAATCTAAAAAAGAGGTGATGGTATAAATAAGTTATGGCTAATTAAGATTTAAATAATAGAACAATATGGTAAAAGTAGGAATGTATTTCGCCTTAATAATTCTTGTAATGGTAAGCTGCAAAGGAACTAAGGAGTTAAGTGAAAATAAAATGCAAAATGATTTTGAGATTCAAGATTCTATATTTGTAATGGATATTGTAGAAAAATACGAAGTTCTAGACACGACCAAATACAATCCAAATTATGAAGGAATAGTCGAAGCACTAATGAGTACATTTACAAAAACAATTTTCGTGCATGATGATTCTAGGGTATCTAAAATTACTTTTGACGAAGAAGGAAGGGTAACAATGCATTTATTTTATAATAGAGACAGTTCGTTACTTAAGATTTACAGCGAAGTTGCCAAAGGACAACCCTATTTCGTTGAATTCAATATGGATACTGTATTTCACGAAGAAAAAGTTCTGATGATGAAACAGAAGATTAAAGAAGATGGAATTTTAACAATTGACTCAATAAGTGAATTTAGTATTGTTGGTTATGATTGTTTTGAAGTAAGATTTAAACCAGATGAGAACATTTTGGCGAAATACTATTTATCTAATCAAATCCCAAAATTGGAAGGATTACTAGGTGCTATGATGAATACGCAATTTGACTTTTCTATAAAAACGGTGAACGAATCGCGCGAGGGAGGCTTAAGAATAATAAAACAACCTAAAAATAAACGTGTCGATAAAATGATGGAAAAGTACCTGACGTTAAGTTCTTTAACTTATGCTGTAAAAGAGTAAATTAAAAAATAGATAACAATAGACATAACGGAATCTTTTCTTTGGTCAGACTCCGCATGTCATCAACGTTAAAATAAGACTAAATGAGCTTTCTAAAAGCAGAATGGAGAAAACTCGCATTAGCGAATTATTTAATTGATAAAGGGCTACTTGATAAATATCTACCCATAGGTACTGAATTAGACTTGTGGAATGGAAACTGTTATGTTAGTTTGGTTGGGTTTATGTTTGTTAACACTAGACTATTAGGGTTTGAAATTCCATTTCATACAAACTTCGAAGAAGTTAATTTACGGTTTTATGTTAAACGATTCGACAATGGGGAATGGAAAAGAGGCGTTGTTTTTATTAAAGAAATTGTTCCAAAACGAGCTTTGACTTTTGTCGCAAATACAGTTTATAATGAAAATTATGAAACATTGCCAATGGAACACTCTTGGAGTTCAAGCGAAAATCGAAGAACTGTACAATACAGATGGAAAAAATCAGGTAAATGGAATTCAATAAAAATTGATGCCAGTATTGAAAAATTCAAGATTGAATCAAACAGTGAGATAGAATTCATTACTGAACATTATTGGGGCTATGCAAAAGTAAATCAGAATAAATCCAATGAATATGAAGTTACCCACCCAAAATGGGAAGCATATGAAGTGAAAGATTATGAAATTGATATAGACTTTGGAACTTTGTACGGAAAGGAATTTGAATTTTTAAATTCAACCAATCCAATTTCGGTAATGTTAGCTGAAGGGTCAGAAATTACAGTAGAAAATAAGAAAACAATAAAAATAACGACACCACAACAAGGTGCATAGTGCATAGTGCATACCCTTTGGGATGCGCACCATACACTAACCATGGTGTATATAAAACAACCAACTCTAAGTAAATGATACAAATCAATAAGTCCAATGAGCTTAATGTCTTTACAACTGATAAACTTAATTCATGGGTAGACATTGAATTTGGCCAAATTCCTATTGTAGAGGAAACTGAACGGGCTCAGCCAGATTGGACCATTATTTACATAGAGAATGGTGAGATTAAAACATTTTACAATATTATTGAAAGAGAAATCTTTGTGGACGATATCAAATTCAAAATTGGTGGAGTTAATAATGTCATTACGCCAAAATAATTTAGAGGGAAAGGTTATGCTTCTCAAACCCTAAGAGAAACTGAGAATTTCATCTTTAACAAATTGAATTGTGAACTGGAGGTGTTACTTTGTGCAGACAATTTGATTCCATTCTACAAAAAACTTGGTTGGTATAAAGGCTGTCTCTTATACACATCTGACGCTGCCGACGAAGAGGATAGTGTAG
>OJIO01001249.1_pt1 | contig 11696 bp, 9 predicted proteins | sample 1595621 | NCBI WGS metagenome assembly OJIO01 (sample SAMN05416776, study PRJEB24817) | seawater metagenome | isolation source: Sea water | place: Canada:Atlantic | collected 2013-07
GTCGTCCTCGAGGACGGCCTGATAGCCGAAGCGGCAGGCGCCGAAGAGCTGGTGGACTTCCAGGTCGGTCGCCGAGTTGTCGGTGATGATCCTCTGAAAGAGGGTGTGTCGCTCGCGGGCCTCGGTCAACACCGTCTGCAGACGCAGGGCGTTGGAGGCTTCCATCAGCGCCTTGTAGAAAGCACTGCCATCGGTGGGACGCCTGTAGGGGTCAGCCTCCAGGGCCGAGTAGCACAGGTTGACGAGGGCCTTGGGGGCGTCCACCGGCAATGGCCGGACTTCGCCGACGCGCGCGTTGGCCAGAGCGGCCCGTGCCCCGACATGTGGCGGCCGGCCACTCAGGATCTCGTAGAGACAGGCCCCCAGCGTGTACACGTCGGTGGGGGGGCCTTGTGCCCTGTGGTTGGAGTGCGCCTGCTCAGGTGGCATGTAGGCCGGCGTGCCAATCGGGCCATCGCTGGGCGGGGCAGGGAGGCGCGTGGCCAAGCCCCAGTCCATCAGCCAGACCTCGCCGTAGTCACCCAACAACACGTTGTCGGGTTTCACGTCTCTGTGCAGGATGCCGCGGTCATGTGCCAGAGAGAGCACCTGGGAGATGCGACCCAGAATGTAGAGCTCTCCGCGCAAGTCAGCCCAGGTCTTTCCTGCGCTCTCTCGCGCCCGCAAATCGTCTCCCCAAGTGCGACCTTGGACGCGGCGCATCACCAGCATGGGCATGCCGCGGCTGTCGGCTCCCAGGTCGTATACGGGGATGACGCTGGGGTGTTCCAGCTCGGCGGCGATCAAGGCTTCTTGTCGCAGGGCCTTCACGCCGCTCTGCTTGAGGGGGCGCTTTACCGCCACCTCGCGTGCCAGAGACTGCTGCACCCCCAACAGGACCTCGCCCATGCCGCCGCGCCCAAGAGGAGGGCCCAAGGAGAGGCCGACGAGCTCGGGGAGCGGACCAGCCGTAGATCCCGTCTTGAACCGTCCGGAGTTTGCGTGGTTGCCCGTAAGGCTTGGGCCGCCCAAGGTGGAGTGGTCGACCGAACTCATAGAGTTCATCGACGCGATGGAGCTCTCCACTTCAAGGCCAAGCTGTGCGAGGCGGGCCAGGGCTTCGCGCTGGCCGCGTTTTGATTCTCGATCCGACACCTGCGCATCCTAACCCCTCGCGCCCCTAAGTTTGCTCCGAGTCAGGCCTAGGATAGAGTGGGGCCCGCTCAATGGAGGCGTCATGCCAAGCGACCGCGATCTGGACCAGCTCGTCGAGGCCATCGCAGAGAGGGTGCAACAACGCCTCATGCAACAGGAGCAGCAGTCTGCCGTTCCGCCCTTGCAGGCGGTGATCGGTGGGTGGCAAGACCCCAGCACGCAGACTCTGGAGAGCCGAGGCATCGCGCGTGTGGGCTCCGACGGCAGCGTTAGCGCCGGCGCCAAGAGCATTGCCCGCTACATCGACCACACCATGCTCAAGCCCACTTCCACTCGGGCGGACATCCTCAAGACCTGCAAGGAGGCCCGAGAATACGGATTCGCCTCGGTCTGTGTAAACAGTGTCTGGATCGGGCTGGTCGCCAAGGAGCTACGGGGCACGTCGACAATGCCCATCTGTGTTGTGGGCTTCCCCCTCGGCGCAGCGATGTCCGAGGCCAAGGCCGCCGAGACCCGCGCGGCTATCGCAGCCGGTGCCGAAGAGATCGACATGGTCATCAACATCGGCAACCTCAAGTCCGGGGAGCACGACTTGGTTCTTCGGGACATCGAGGCTGTGGTTCGGGCTGCCCAGGGGCGCCCAGTGAAGGTGATCCTTGAGAACACGATGCTCAACCGCGAGGAAAAGATCGCGGGCTGCGCCCTGAGCAAGGCCGGTGGTGCTGCCTTCGTAAAGACCAGCACAGGCTTTGGTGGCGGTGGAGCCACGATCGAAGACGTCACTCTGATGCGCCAGGTGGTTGGCCCAGAGATGGGCGTCAAGGCCAGTGGCGGCGTGCGCACAGCAAAGGATGCTGAAAACATGATCAAGGCCGGCGCGACCCGTCTTGGCGCCAGCGCGAGTGTCGCCATTGTCACCGGCGGAACGGGTACAGGTAGCTACTGATGCGCATTCAGCCCTTTCTCGAGGCCAAGCGTGAAGGTCTGGAGCACAGCTCCGGGGACATCCGTGCCTTTATCGACGGCGTGGTGGATGAAAGCATCACCCGAGCCCAGGCCGCTGCCTGGCTCGCCTTCGTGAACTGCAAGGGCATGAGCGACCGAGAGACCGCCGCGCTCACCCAAGCCATGACGGAGTCTGGTCGGGTCCTGACCTGGCCGGGCCTCTCAGGCCCCTTCGTCGACAAACACAGCACCGGTGGGGTTGGAGACAAGATCAGCATCATCTTGGCCCCGGTGTGGGCCGCGATGGGCTTTCGTGTTCCGATGATCAGCGGGCGCGGCCTGGGCATCACAGGTGGCACCCTGGACAAGCTCGAGGCCATCCCCGGCTATCGAACGGATCTGCAGCCCGAAGAGCTCCGCCTGGTCCTCGCGGAGGCGGGCTGCTTCATCAGTGGACAGACCGCTGAGCTGGCCCCAGCGGACCGGATTCTGTACGGTCTTCGCGATGAGACCGGCACCGTGCCCTCGATTCCGCTCATCACTGCCTCCATTCTGAGCAAGAAGCTGGCCGAGGGCCTCGACCGCTTGGTGCTCGACGTCAAGTGTGGCTCCGGCGCCTTCATGAAGACCCGCACCTCGGCGCGCAAGCTCGCCGACAGCCTGGTCCGCGTGGGGCGCGCAGCGGGCCTGGAGGTGGACTCGGTCATCAGCGACATGTCTCAGCCCCTCGGCGTGGCGGTCGGCAACGCTGTCGAGATTCAGGAGAGCATCGACTGCCTGAAAGGCGGCGGACCCAAGCCCGTCAGGGAGCTGGTCGAGAAGCTCAGCGGAGATCCCGAAGCGTGCAGGCAAGTGATGCGTTCTGGTCTGGCCTATGAGCATTTCGAGCGCATGGTTCGCGCCCAGGGTGGCGACCTCTCCAAGCCCCTGCACGGCGCAGGCATTCAGAGCGAGATCGTCGCCTGTGGTCGCGGCGGAAGAGTAGAGCGCTGCGATGCCCTTGGAGTGGGGCAGGCAGCCTATGTGCTGGGTGCCGGCCGCAGCAAAGCCTCCGACGCCGTACACCACGGGGTGGGGGTTTTGGTCCACGTCTCCAAGGGAGATGTGGTAGAGCCCGGCCAGAAGTTGGCCACTCTGCTCCACGATGGGGGCAAGGGCCTGGATGAGGCTCTTTCAGCCATCCGCGACGCCATCGGTATCCAGGAGGCCTGAGTGCTCCCCATTTTGCTTCTGCTCTCCTCTCCTGCGAGCGCAGCTACTTTCGTCTCCGAGCCGACCACCTTCCTGGAACGCTCGGTCAGCTTCATCGGAATCTTCGTGATGATTGGCCTTGCCTGGCTGATCTCCGAGAAGCGCAAGGACATCAAGTGGCGGCCCGTCATCTGGGGCGTCGGGCTTCAGCTCGCATTCGCCTTGGTGGTCTTGAACCCTGTCCTGCAGGAGTTCTTCTTCAAGGTCGTAGACGGCGGCGTTCGTCAGCTCCTCTCCTTTGCGGAGGCAGGCGCCAACTTCGTCTTTCAGACCGTTGAGCCGCATCAGGTTGAGACTGGCTTTGGCGGCGGGACCACGGAGACCTTCATCGGCCGGATCAGTCCGCCGGTGAAGACCTTTGCTTTCTGGATTCTTCCGACGATTGTCTTCTTCTCAGCCTTGATGAGCGTGCTCTACCACCTGGGGATCATGCAGGTGCTCATCCGCGGCATCTCCTGGCTGATGCAGCGCACCATGGGGACCTCCGGCTCAGAGTCCCTGGCTGCTGCATCCAACATCTTCGTGGGTCAGACCGAGGCGCCCCTGGTCATCAAGCCCTACGTCGACTCGATGACCCGCTCCGAGCTGCACGCTCTGATGACTGGCGGTTTTGCGACTGTCGCCGGTGGCGTTCTGGCAGCCTATGTCGGCTTCTTGCGTGACATTCCTGGCATCGCAGGTCACCTCGTGACGGCGTCCATCATGTCCGCGCCAGCGGCCTTGGCCATCTCGAAGATCATCCTGCCCGAGACCGAGCTCTCGCCAACGGCCGGCAAGATCACCCACCAAGTAGAGACGGCTGCAGGCAACGTGCTCGAGGCCGCCGCCAATGGCGCCAGCGAGGGCGTGAAGCTGGCCATCAACGTCGCGGCGATGTTGATCGCTTTCGTGGGCTTGGTCGCCATGTTCGACTTTGGCCTGAGCCTGATTCCGATCGCCTTCGCCGACGGTGGGGTCGCCTTTGGTTGGGCCTTGGCGCAGGACCAAGCCGACATGATGATCGCTGCAGGCGAGCAGATTGGCTCCATGCAGGTTGTCGGTGCGGACCCCTTGTCCCTGTCTCTTATTCTTGGCTGGCTCTTCTTCCCAATCGCACTGGCGATGGGTGTGCCTTGGGACGAGGCCGCCCTGGTTGGGACTCTGCTCGGCGAGAAGATCGTGCTCACCGAGCTCTTGGCCTACATCCATCTGGGCGAACTGATCAACAGTCCGGTGCCCCTGCTCTCAGAGCGCTCTGCCATCATCGCCAGCTACGCCCTCTGTGGCTTCGCGAACTTCGCCAGCATCGGCATTCAGCTCGGCGGCATTGGCGGGCTGATGAAGCGGGAAGACGGCATGCGCGACCTGTCCTCGCTCGCGCTCCGGGCCATGGCCGGCGGTAGCTTGGCGGCCTTTATGACCGGTACCATCGCCGGAATCATTCTCGGATAGAAGCGGGTGCTCTAAAAGCCAGAGCGACCGTGGTTGGAGTCGTCCACCATGCGCGGCATCAGGAAGGCATCCACGATGGTGCCGATGCCGCACAGTCCGCCGGTAAAGAGCCAGAGCAGGCCACTGCCGATTCGGCCCATGTAGAGCCTGTGCAGGCCGGCCACGCCGAACCAGCTGGCGACCCACAGGATGTAGGCGGTGGATGTTTCTCTCTTGGTGGGGACCATCTCGGACATGTCACACTCCTCGAAGTTGCTTACGGCTTCACACCAAGGAGTATTTGGCATGATCGAGCGCTTCCGAGATCACACACCTGAATTGGCCCCTGGGGCCTGGGTCCATACCGCCGCAACCGTCATCGGGCAGGTCAAGCTGGGCAAGAATGTCAGCGTGTGGCCAGCGGCGGTGCTGCGCGGTGACATGGGCCGAATCGAGATTGGGGACAACTCCAACATCCAAGATGGCGCTGTGGCCCACATGACCGATGGAGCGAGCCACTGCATCATCGGTGAGCGTGTGACCGTCGGCCACCGAGCGATTCTGCACGGCTGCATCGTCGGCAACGACTGCTTGATCGGAATGGGGGCCATCCTTCTGGACAACTGCGTGATTCCAGATGGCTGCGTGGTGGGAGCTGGCGCCCTGGTCACTGGTGGCAAGACCTACGAGCCCGGCTCGCTGATTCTCGGCTCTCCGGCCCAGGCTGTGAAGAAGACCGGCGCCAGGCATGCCCAGTGGGTCGCATACAGCTGGAAGCACTACTTGGACACCGCCATCTTCTATGACGGTCACCCAGGACTGGCCGAGGGCTGAGTGCCGCTGGTGTCTTGACACGTCAAAGCCTTGATCTTCTTAGGGCTTTCATCTCTGAGATCCACCTTGCAGTGGACCCTCTGGGTCGGTAGATTCGGCGCCTCCCTCCGGTCCCTGCTCTTGGGCCCGCCCTCCGGTGACTCCCCGCCATGCGCATCCGCAAGCTCGAGCTACAAGGCTTCAAGTCCTTTGTAGACCGCCAGACCTTCCATTTTGGGAGCGGCATTGCGGGTGTGGTGGGGCCCAACGGCTGCGGGAAGTCCAATGTCGTAGACGCCGTGAAGTGGGTCATTGGTGAGCAGTCCGCCAAGAGCCTTCGTGGCGGCGCCATGCAGGACGTCATCTTCTCCGGCAGCGCCAGCCGCAAGCGCGTGGGTTTGGCAGAGGTGGTGGTCACCTTCTCCTCAGATGGGGAGCCCTTCCCCGGGGACTATGCGCGCTTTGAAGAGCTGCAGATTGGCCGCCGTCTCTACCGCGATGGCACCTCGGAGTACCTGCTGGCCGGTGTGCGCGTGCGCCGAAAGGACGTCGTCGACCTGCTGATGGACACGGGCGTGGGCAACAAGCTCTACAGCTTCATCGAGCAGGGGCAGATCGGCGAGATCGTTCAGGCCAAGCCAGAGCAACGCCGGGGACTCTTGGAGGAGGCTGCTGGAATCAGTCGCTTCAAGGCTAGAAAGGCCGAGGCTGAGCACAAGCTGGAGGCCACAGCGGCCAACTTGGAGCGCGCGACAGACTTGGCTGAGGAGATGGGTCGACGGCTGCGCGTCCTGGAGCGACAGGTCGAGAAGGCTGCGCGCCACAAGCGCTACTCCGCTCAGATCCGGCAGGGAGAGATCTTTCTGGGCTTGGTTCAGTACAACGAGTTGCTGCTCGACCGCCGAGCCTTGGGGCAGCGTTCCGGAACAGAGTCCGCGCGCGCTCGGGCCTTCGCCAAGGAGCTGGAGCAGCGTGAACACGAGTTGGCGGGCCGCAAGCAGGAGATCGGCGTGCTCTCTCGCGCCGTCGCTCAGCTTCGAGAGCGCCTCTCAGAGCTCGAAGCCACCCGGCGGGAGACCGAGAGCGCCCGGCACTACCAAGACAAAGAGGCCCGGGATCTGGAGACCCGCCAGCAGGTCTTGGAGCACGACTTGGCCGAGGCACGCAAGCAGGCCGAGACGGGCGCGACGGAGTCGGATCGATTGAAACAAGAGCTCGCCGACACCCAGGCCGCGCTCTTGGACCGGTCAGCAGCCCTGGCGGATCTACAGCAGCGCGCCGACAACGAGGCCAGAGAGCTCGCTCGTGTGCGGGCGCAGGTCGAGGACGGCAAGCGCAAAGTCATGTCGTTGGTCACCGGCTTGGTTCGCTCCCGCGCCCGAGTCGAGGCCAATGAGCGGCGCCGACAGGAACTCGGGGAAAACCTCACCCAGTTCCTCAAGGATCAAGCACGGGTTCAGACCGATCTAGGTGGCGTGCAGGAGAACTTGGCGGCTGCCCAAGGCCGCGTCACTGCGGCCCAAGAGGAGCGCAAAGCTGCTCAGGATGCGGTCACCCAAGCCCAAGCCCAAGCCAGCGAGCACAAAGCGCTCGTCGATCGTCTGCAGCGGGAGCAGCGGGACGCCGACCGTCTGGTCACGGAGCGAGAGCGCTCTCTGGCCCGGACAGAGGCGCGCCATCAGTCGCTCAACGAGCTGGCCGCGAGCCACGCTGGTGTGGATGGTGGAGTTCGACAAGTGCTCTCCAGGGCCCAACACGAGGGTGTCTTGGCCGAGCACCTCGATGTGCCAGAGAGCCTGGAGGTGGTGCTGACCCAGGCCATGGATGGTGACTTGGAGACCGTGCTCTTTGGCTCCAAGACTGCCCTTTTGTCTGCGGCAGCTCAGGCTCAGAGCGGTGGACGAGCCAAACTCCTCCTCGTCCCTGAGACACCTGAGGGAGCAGGCCTGGTTCAGGAAATCGGCGGCAGTGAGCTTGGGCAACGTGCGATGGCTGCGCTCTTGGGAGACACCCGCGTCGTGGACAATCTGGAGCAGGCCATGGCCTTGCCCTTGGGCGTCCAGGCCGTGGTTCGTGGTGGAGGTCTGCGCCTGGCCAACGGCGCGGTCTTGGTGGGCAAGTCCGGCAAGGGCGCGGGCGCGGCCCTGCTGAAGCGACGCCGCGAGCTGGCTGCGCTCGTGGAGCGACTGGAGCTGGAGCGTGCTGCCCTCGCTGACGCAAAGCTGGCCGCGAGCAGTTCGAGGGAGGCCTCCAAAGCCGCCAGCGACCGCAGCCGTGCTGGCCAGGCCAAGATCGAGGCCATGCGTTTGGTTCTACGGCAAGCAGAGGGCGTGGTTGGCGAAGCGCGCCTCGGTGTTCGGGATGTGGAGCGGGACATACAAGCGCGCCAAGACAGACAACGCGCACTCGCCAAAGAAGAGGGACGCCTTCGTGCCCGCATTGAGGGGGTCGACGGAGAGCTGGAGAAAGAGGCGGTCACGATTCTGCGGGACGAGTCCCGGCAGGAGGAGGCCGAGGCTGCCTTGACCCAACACCAGTCAGAGCTGGTCACGCGCGAGGCCACTGCGGCCCAGGCGCGGGAGGTCCTGGTCACCACCCGAGGGCAGGCCGCTGGGGTTCGTGAGCGGGCCAAGGTCTTGGAGTCCAGCTACGCCAGCGCGACACGCCAGCGCGATGACGCCCAGAGGCGTCAGAGCCGTTTGGAGAAGGAGCAGGCCAAATCACGAGACCGCCTACTCTTCCTCCAAGGGGACGACCGTCGCTTGATGCGCCTGCTGCAGGAGCAGGGCGAGGAGCAGGCAGAGCTGCGCGGCAAGCTCCAGATCGAGAAGGAGCACTTGGGCAAGTGCAGGGCCGGGCTGAGCGCGGACGAGGAACGCCTGCGTGGACTGAGAGACAAGCTGGCTGCGGCCAAGACCGAGGCCAGCCGGCTTGAGCTCAAGCTCCAGGAGGTCAAGCTTGGACTCGAAGCTTTGCGCGAGCGCGTTGAGGGTCGCTACAACTTGCGCCTCGCCGGACTCCTGGACCGTTTGGAGCAGGACGCTGCGCTGGTCATCGAGGCTGGCGAAGGCGCGCAGGCACAGGTGCCCATTCCTGGTGTGGTCTTGGACCAAGTCGCAGATCTGCGGGTCACCCCCGAGAACCTGGAGGACCCAGCGGCGGTCAAGGCTTGGGTCGCTATGTTGGAGAAAGCAAAGAACGCACTCCAGCGCTTGGGAGACGTGAACCTCGCCGCCCTGGAGGAGTACACAGAGGTCGCCGAGCGCCACAAGTGGCTCTCCGACCAGCAGGCGGACCTGGAGCTGTCGGTGGACGCCATTCGCCGAACCATCGCCAAGATCAACAAGACCTGCCGCGAGCGTTTTCGCGATGCCTTTGACCGAGTCAACGCCTACTTCAAAGAAATCTATCCGCGCTTGGTAGGCGGCGGACAGGCTCGCCTGAGTCTGACCAATGAGGAAGACCTGCTGGAGACCGGCGTAGACATCTTTGTTCAGCCTCCGGGAAAGCGCCTGCAGAACCTGAGCCTGCTCTCCGGCGGAGAGAAGGCCATGTGCGCAATCGGACTGCTCTTTGCGCTCTTCAAGGTCAAGCCCTCGCCCTTCTGCCTTCTGGACGAGGTCGACGCCCCCTTGGACGAGGGCAACGGAGCCCGCTTCAACTCGGTGCTTCAAGAGATGAGCAGCTTGACCCAGTTCATCGTGATCACGCACAACAAAAAGACGATGGAGGTAGTGGACACCCTCTACGGCGTGACTATGCCGGAGCCCGGAGCGTCCAGACTCGTCTCCGTAAAGGTGGACTGAGTGGATCCCGTCACCCTGGGCATCATCCTGGGACTTGTGTTGGTCGGCGCCATCGTCGGTGGGGTGGTTTGGTCCAAGTCACGGCAGCGTCGCTTGGAGGATCTGGCCGAAGACGACAGTGGCAGTGACCTCGCCAAGCCTGCATCCAAGTCCGCTGCAAAGTCCGACGGGGTCATCGAGCGACTGCGGGCTGGCCTCGCACGGACCACCAGCTCCCTTGGCTTGTCTGCCATCTTCGGCCGGGACACCGTAGACGAATCCCTCTTCGAGGACCTCGAGACGGCACTGATCAGCGCGGACGTCGGTGTGGGCGCGACCACGATGCTCTTGGACACCCTGCGAGAGACGGCTCGAGAGCAGAAGATCGAAGATGCCGGTGCGCTGCGCCAGGCCCTCATCGAGCAGCTCAAGGAGAGTGCAGCAGGCTTTGACCCGGCCCTGAACACCCCGCCAGATGGAGGCCCACTGGTCATCCTCGTGGTTGGCGTCAACGGTGCGGGAAAGACCACGACCATCGGAAAGCTGGCCCACCGCTTCAAGGGCCAAGGCAAAAAGGTGATTCTGGGGGCAGGGGACACCTTCCGTGCTGGAGCCATTCAGCAACTCCAGGCCTGGGGCGTGCGCGCTGACGTCCCAGTGATCGCTGGGCAAGAGGGAGGCGACCCGGCATCTGTGCTCTTCGACACCCTGAAGGCGGCACAAGCCCGGGACGTGGACGTGGTGATCTGTGACACCGCGGGCCGTCTGCAGAGCAAGAGGCCCCTGATGGAGGAGCTGGGCAAGGTCACTCGGGTCGTTGGCAAGGCCCACCCCGGAGCCCCCCACGAGGTGCTGCTCGTCCTCGACGGCACCATGGGACAGAACGCCCTCTCTCAGGCCAAGACCTTCACTGAAGTGACCGGCGTGACGGGGCTGGTGGTCACCAAGTTGGACGGAACCGCAAAGGGCGGCGTTGTGCTCGCCGTACAGCAAGCCACAGGCCTACCCATCAAGTTCGTCGGCATCGGCGAGGGCAACGAGGACCTGCGTCCCTTCCATGGGCCCAGCTTTGTAGAGGCCCTACTCTCATAGAACCCCGCTCTCATCAGGCCCTTGCCGCCGTGCCCCGGATTTGACAGGGGAGGGGAGGGGTCCTAGGAAGCAGGAAAGAAGAAGGAAGCGATCGTGGCCACACAGATCACAATTCGAGGGCGTCAATACACCCTCCGCAGCGATGAGCCAAGCGAGGACATTGAGGCTGTTGCAGCCTATGTCGACGCCAAGATGGCTGACATCGCCCGCAGCTCCTTTGACGAGTACACGGTCGCCTTGTTGGCCTGTCTCAATGTGGCCTCGGAGTTCCACCGCTTCAGAAAGGAGCTCGGCGGCAAGCTGGACGACCTGGACAAGGAAGCTGGAGCCATTGGGGCCATCCTCGAGGCGGCTCTCCCAGAAGAGATGGCGCCCGATGAGGACGCCAAGGACGCGGAGTGAGCCAGGCTCTCAAGCAGCGCCTGTGGGCATTGCTGCTTGGTACCCCTGCCTGGACCATTCTGGGCATCGCCCGTTCGCTGTCGCCGGACCCTGGGGGGCATGGCACGCACAAGCAGCTCGGGCTGAGTAGCTGCAGCATCCTGACCTGGACTGGGTATCCCTGTCCGATGTGTGGGATGACGACGACCTTCACCCACATGGCTCACTTTGAGTGGTGGCAGGCCCTCAAGACCCAGCCCTTTGGTGTGGTCCTCTTCCTGATCACCCTGGTGGTCGGCCTGGCTGCGGTGATTGAGCTGGCCGTGCCCAAGGACCGCGTCGCGCGGACCTGGCAGTGGATCGAGAATCGGGAACTCTGGATCGCCTCCGGCCTCGTTCTGGGCCTGCTCATGGGCTGGGGCTACAAGCTCATGATCTGGGACTTCTCCATCCCGATCTAAGGGGGGCGGAGAGAAGACGGGCTTGGCAGGCGCAAACCCGAGGTGGCGGTCGATCCGCCCTGGAACTTCTTCGAGCGATTTCCTTGCTCAGGGCTGGCCGCCTGTTAAACGGCTGGGGCTTCGAGACGGCATTGCCAACACGAAGCGCCTCTCGAAAGAGGGGCGGCCACCTCGGCCAAAAAGTCGGTTGACACCTTCGGGTCCAAACGATAGAAGCCGGGGGCCAAAACGGAGAAGCGCTCTCAAGCGAATCTCCGGCATCCAGCGAAAAATGCGGTTGACGCCCACGGGCAGAAACGCTAAAACGCTGGGGCCAAAAACGGCATGACCGCTCGCAAGAGCGCCGGGGCAATCCCGGGTGAGTCATCCCGGTCTTTGAAAAATAGGTAACAGCTCTGTTGAATTAATAGAGTATTGCTGGAAT
>OJIO01001252.1_pt1 | contig 11680 bp, 9 predicted proteins | sample 1595621 | NCBI WGS metagenome assembly OJIO01 (sample SAMN05416776, study PRJEB24817) | seawater metagenome | isolation source: Sea water | place: Canada:Atlantic | collected 2013-07
GCGAAAACCTCCCAGGGCAACTTTGATGCAACGAACAAGGTTTGGAGCCTTTCTTCATTACAGGCCAAGGCAACTGCGGTTTTGAACCTTGAAGTTGAGGCAATGCCCAATGGTAGTTACAGTAGTAATTCACTCATCGAAACCTCCTTTCCTGCGGATAAAAATTCGCAGAACAATAGTGCTGAAATTACTTTGGAACCATCCTGTATTACCATATACAATGAATTTACACCCAATGACGATGGGAAAAACGACTATTTCAGAATAGACTGTATAGAAACTTTCCCCGAGTCGGAACTCCAAATATTTAACAGATATGGTGACCTTGTCTATCAGCAAAAGGCCTACCAAAATGATTGGAGAGGACTGGCCAATGTAAGTGGCACTATAGGCAAAGGAAACCCCTTGCCCACTGGAACTTACTTTTATATTTTAAAAACCGACGGCTTAAGTGAAAACAAAACCGGTTGGCTATTTTTAAGAAAAGACTAATGAGCTTTACACTTTAAATTTATAGATGAAGATCCCCCATAAAAAATTCCTAAAGCTCATTACACTGCTTATCCTTGTTAGCGGAGGTAGTCTATTGGCACAGCAACTGCCACAATATACCCAGTATATGTACAACACCTCTACCATAAATCCTGCATACGTTAACGAGAATAACCGTATGGATGCCACCCTGAGTTACAGGGCCCAATGGATAGGGATCGATGGAGCTCCCGAAACAAAGGCACTCACAGTTTCGGGAATCATTAATAATAGAATTGGACTTGGCGTCAACATCTTTAAGGATAACATTGGACCATCGACCGAGTTTAGTTCCAATGCGGTTTTTTCTTACTATCTAAACTTAAGCAAAAAAGTAAAAATGTCGTTAGGGATAAATGCAGGGATCGATTTTTTTGAAGTAGATTATTCCAAAGGCAACTATTACGATCAGGATGATGTTCTATTTAGTTATGACAACTATTACAATGCCCTTCCGGCAATTGGAGCTGGAATATATGTATATAATGATAATTGGTATATTGGATTTTCCATTCCCAACGTACTTATTAATCAATCCAATGTAGTTAGCGACAAAAACTTGATCCACAGGGACAATCATATATATTTTATAGGTGGTTATGTTTTGGATATCAACGCTGCCCTAAAGCTTAAACCTTCTGTTTTGGTCAAGGTCATAGATAATGCACCTCCAACCATAGATGCCTCCCTAAATGTACTATTCCTGCAAAAATTTACCTTGGGAGCTTCCCACAGGTTAAATGACAGTTATAGTGCCTTGGCAGGATTTCAGGTTTCCAAAAACTTTTTTCTGGGCTATTCGTATGATTATAGCATTTCAGATCTTGGCGATTACAATCAGGGGTCGCACGAAATAATATTGAAGTACTTAATGCCAAGATGGGGGCCAAATGCCCGTTCACCCAGATTTTTCTAAGCTAAGAACTATGAAGATAATCCTACCCATATTCGCCCTTTTCCTAACCAATATCCTTCTGGCACAGAATACCAGAGCGGAGGCGAACGAATATTTTCAAAATTTGAATTTCATAGAAGCCATAAATGTTTACCAACAGCTCGAATCTAATAAGAAACGGCCAAAGCCCCTATTTGTGGAGCGACTGGCGGAAAGCTATTTCAATATAAACGACTATGCCAATGCCAAAATTTGGTACGAAAAACTTTATGCCCTTAAGGAAAAAAGAGTGGATGAAGTAACTTTTATACGATATGTACAATGCCTTAAGGCCTGTCAGGAATATATTACTGCCAACAACCTAATAAGGGAATACTATAATTACGATGAATTAAAACTTGCCACCATTTTGGAGCAGGAAAAATATTTGGACAGCCTTATAGGCGAGACTCCCACTTACGAAATAAGGAATTTGGAAATAAATTCGCCCCTATCGGACTTTGCCCCAATGTATTACAAAGATGCCATTGTATTTTCTTCCAGTAGGGCACCGGAGTCTTCGGAAGATGCGGAGTATTCCTGGAACAAGCAGCCCTATTTGTCCATTTTGACGGCCAAGAGGGATACTACCACAGGTGAACTAAAATACGTGCAAAAATTGCATTCCAATATTCAATCTTCATTTCACGAAGGAACACTTACCTACTCTTCGGATTATAAAACCGTTTATTTCACCCAAAACTATTTAAAAGACAACGACTTACAAGTAAATCCAAAAGGATTTTCCAATATGCAGATCTTACGGGGAGAGGTGAAAGGCGATTCCATTGTGGGGGCCGTTTCATTAAAATTCAATAATCCCAAATACTCTTTTGGACATCCTTACCTAACAGAGGATGGAAAGCGACTATATTTTGTTTCCAATATGTTCGGAGGTTTTGGGGAAACCGATATTTATTACGTGGATATCAGGGAGGATGGAAAATTGGGTCCGGCCACCAACCTTGGTCCCAGTGTTAACACTCCTGGAAGGGAAATGTTTCCATTTATAGCAGGCCAATACCTATATTTTGCATCGGACAGTCACTTTGGACTAGGTGGGCTCGACATTTTCAAGGCTGAAATTGAATCCGAGAATGGGTTTGGAATGGCAAAAAACATGGGAATGCCCATTAATAGCAATATGGATGATTTTGCTTTTATCGTAAACAATTCTGAAAATACCGGTTATTTTTCTTCCAATAGGATAGATGGCAAGGGTGATGACGACTTATATGCCTTTAACAAAATAGCCGAAACTATGGTCTACAAAGGCACCGTAAAGGACGAAATTAGCCAATCACCTATCCCGGAGGTTAAGATAAAGGTATATAATCAGGAAAAAGAATTGGTTTTGGAAACCACTACCGATCAACAGGGTAATTTTGAAGTAGCTTTATCACCCAGCGTGAATCATATATTTGCCTTTTTTAAACTGGAATACAAACAGGAAATCAAGATGGTGAATAATGCAGATGCACCTAACCTTTTTAAAGATATCAGCAATACCGTGTTAACCCCCTTTTCAAGTTTTGTAGTCAACGAAGGAGGTGTAGAAAAAGTTAGGGTAAACCCTATATTCTTTAATCTGAACCGACATAACATTACCTATAAGGCCGCTGCAGAACTGGACAAGATAGTGAGTTTTATGAACGCTTTCCCAAGCGTAAAAATTAAAATTGAAGCCCATACCGATTCACGGGCATCGGACACCTTTAATTTGGAACTCTCCAACAACAGGGCCAAGTCTACCCAAGAATATCTCGTATATATGGGAATTCATCCCTCAAGAATTGAGAGCGCCATAGGCTATGGTGAGTCGCGGTTGATCAATAATTGCGCCAACGGTGTTCCCTGCAGCAATGAAGACCATCTGGCCAACAGACGCTGCGATTTCATAATTATAGGTAAATAACGAGTGAGCAACGTGCACATCCCCGCGCGATAAACTTTATTATTTGTGTATTTACTGCCCATTGTATTACCTTTTGGATGTCCAGCATTGACGTTGGTCTAAATTAGTGGTAAAATTGTTCGTTTATAAATATATTATTACCTTATTTATAAAAAGTCAACTTATTATGGAAATTTTAGGTACCCTATATGACGAGGTCGTTGGGTTTTTGGGAATAAGTCAGGCACTGGAATTGTTGCAAGCCGGAGATTATAGCGTTTTCTCTACTTACGATGGTGTCGTATCCCTAATTTACCCCATAATCCCTTTGCTATTGCTATTGGAATTCATCCTTGGTCTGGTATATAAAAAACCTAACACCAAGGTGTACAAAGTTAACTTCCTCATCTATGTGTTCAATAGGTTTATTGGCCGATTTATAGCCATAGCCATGGTGACCCTTATTATAGGGTGGTTACAACCCTATGCCCTATTCCAGACCAAAATGACATGGTACTGGTTTATTTATGGATATATTGTTTGGGAATTTGGTCATTTCCTCTACCACTATTGGGGGCATAAAGTGCGGCTTTTTTGGTGTTTGCATTCTACCCACCATGCACCGGAACAAATGAACCTTTCCGTAACCCATGCGCATTTTTTTCTGGAGGCCCCTTATGCCGATGCCATTAGAACAACGGTATGTATACTATTGGGTGTTGAGCCGGTTCTACTCTTTTTGATCATGTTTATAGATGGTACCTATGGAGCATTTATACATGTTGGTGAAAATTTGATGAAAGATGGCAGAATGGGGTTTTTGAACAAGATAATATTAACACCCTCCCATCATAGGGTGCACCATGCCAGAAACCCACTGTACATGGATACCAATTTCTGTAATTTATTGAATATTTGGGACAAGGTTTTTGGGACTTATCAAGAGGAACAACATGATATCCAAATAGAATACGGCATTACCCGTAAAATGGATAGTGGCAACTTCTTGGATGTTTATTTCGGCGAATTTGTTGCCCTTTTTAAAGATGTAGCCAAAGCACCCGGGTTAAAGAATAAACTCCTTTATATTATTATGCCTCCGGGTTGGAGCCATACCGGTGAACACCAGACTTCCAAATTGGTACGTGGAGCCTACTTAAACGAACAACTGGCTAAGGAGTAAATACCAGAGTAGCGATTACGATACAATGATCGCTGGCATAATTCTCACATAATACCTCATAATCCAACACCTGCCATTTTTCGGGCTGATTATACATGATATGGTCAATACAAATATTGGGACCGGTTGCTGGAAAAGTGCCGTTCCAAGCATTGGGGTGTTTGGGTTTTGAGAATTTTTCGGAAAGGATAGTGATAGGGTTGCTATTAGGCACTGCGTTGAGATCGCCCACCAACAAAGTCGGGAATTCCGTGTCCCCCAAATGGGCAACGATAGCCTTGGCCTGCATTACCTTATCAGTTTCATCCTTCAAGTGATCCAAATGCGTACCCACAAACTGAATGGTATTCCCTTTTTTGGTTTTTACCCTAGTAACCAAGGCAGCCCTGGGTTCCGAATCTGGCAAATGGGGCAGCGCCAAATTCTCACTGCCAATAAAAGTAAATTTTGATAGCACCGCTTCTCCATACTCCCCTCCATCATAATACATGGCTCGGGCAAATAACGAGGCCATTTTTGTGCGCATTCCCAATTCTGTGGGCAAATCGTAATTTTTGGCTCTTTTCGTTCTAAAATCGACCTCCTGTAGAGCCACCAAATCAGGTTGGTAATAGTTGATCACTCCTGCAATGGTATCCAAATTAAAATCGTTCTTCGTCGTGGCCCCATGTAGGATGTTAAAACTCATCACCCTTAGTGTATCTGCCTGTGCTAAACTACAATAAGAAGTGCTTCCAAAAAATACGAAAAGAAGTAATTTTGAGAGGTGATATTTCATTTTCACAATTAAAAATTAGGGTCGAAAATATGTGTTTTCCGACCCTTAATTATACTAATCTATTAGATTCCTGCTACCGTTTTTATCTCGCCTATTATTCTATCTGCCAAGCCATCTGCTTCGATCTGACTTTTGGCTTCCGTGTAGATTCGGATGATGGGCTCCGTATTGGATTTACGCAAGTGTACCCAATTCTCCGGAAAATCTATCTTTACCCCGTCAATAGTAGAAATTTCCTCATTTTTATATTTCTCCGCCATAGCCACTAGAATACCGTCTACATCCAAGCCAGGTGTAAGTTCAATCTTCTTTTTGCTCATAAAATAACTAGGGTAGCTGGCTCTTAGTTCGCTTACGGTACCTCCCCTTTCCGCCATCAACATTAAAAATAAGGCCGTTCCCACTAGGGAGTCCCTACCATAATGACTTTCAGGATAAATAATACCGCCATTACCCTCACCGCCTATAATGGCCTTATTGGCCTTCATTTTAGTCACCACGTTTACTTCACCTACGGCAGCGGCTTCATAAGTGCCCCCGTGTTTTTCAGAAATATCCCTTAAGGCTCTTGAAGAGGATAGATTGGAAACAGTATTTCCTTTGGTTTTTCCTAATACATAATCTGCACAGGCTACCAAAGTATATTCCTCCCCGAACATTTCCCCTTCATTGGTGATGAACGCCAGGCGATCCACATCCGGATCCACAACGATTCCGAAATCAGCCTTTTCCTTTACCACCAATTCACAAATATCTCCCAAATGTTCTTTTAGAGGTTCTGGGTTATGAGGAAAATGCCCTGTGGGATCACAGTACAACTCCACTACTTCTACCCCCAATTCCTTTAAAAGTTTAGGTATGGCAATGCCACCGGTAGAATTTACCCCGTCTACCACTACTTTAAACTTGGCCGCACGTATAACATCCGCATCCACTAAAGAAAGGTCTAACACCTCATCTATATGGATATCGATATAGGAGTCATTCCTATTAACGGTTCCCAAATCATCTACCTCTGAGAAATTAAAGGCTTCCTTTTCTGCAATTTCCAATATTTTGGCACCTTGGGCTGCATCCAAAAATTCCCCTTTCTCATTTAGAAGTTTAAGGGCGTTCCATTGCTTTGGATTATGGCTGGCCGTAAGGATAATTCCTCCATCGGCCTTTTCCAAGGGAACCGCTATTTCTACGGTGGGTGTGGTGGACAGGTCCAGATCTATCACATCTATTCCCAGTCCTACAAGGGTTGATACTACCAAATTCTGGATCATTTCTCCGGAAAGTCTGGCATCACGGCCAATAACTACCGTTAGTTTTTCCTTTTTAGAGTATTCTTTTAACCAAACGCCATAAGCAGCCGCAAATTTAACCGCATCAATAGGTGTGAGATTGTCTCCAGGCCTACCGCCAATGGTACCCCGTATTCCGGAAATAGATTTTATTAAAGTCATATTTATTTATAAATTTTTACAAATATAAAAGGTTAGGTTTAAATCCTATGCCGCTAAGTTGTAAATTCGAGGTTAATAAACTTCAACCGAGGTCAATGAATTTTTTAGCACACCTATATCTATCTTTTGAAGACGACCAGATTACTATTGGGAATTTTATAGCAGACAGTATTCGGGGCAATAAATACAAGCACCTACCCGAAAAAATTCAAAAAGGAATTGTACTGCACCGTGCCATTGACACTTATACGGACAAGCACCCCATTGTAAGGCAGAGCACTAAACGACTGCACGAGAACTACAGTCATTACAGCGGTGTAATTGTCGACATTTTCTATGACCACTTTCTAGCCAAGAATTGGTCGGAATACGCCGATACCCCATTGCCCCACTTTGTGGACAATTTTTATGATCTCTTGGAAAACCATTACGATATTCTTCCCATAGGTGTAAAGCGCATGATGCCTTATATGATTGCGGATAATTGGATTTTGAATTATGCCAAAATGGAAGGAATATCGAGGGTTTTGAATGGAATGAATAGACGGACCCAAAATAAATCCAAAATGAATTTTGCAATTTTGGACCTTGAGGAACATTATGCCGATTTTGAAAAGGAATTTACCTATTTTTTTGATGAACTGATTATTTTTTCCAAACAGAAATATCTCTCCTTGCGATAAATGTCAAGAATTTCCAGACAAAACCAACGCATTCATTGTTAAGGGACAATCATGATTTTTTTCATCTAAATATAGTATTACATTACTATAAATAAGTACCTTTAAGCTTCATTCTCCAATTTGGGAATGCTCCCCCAAATACTTATAGTTTCCCTTTATATTCATTTCCCCTCACAGTTAGTCCTCTTAACATTGTACAAACAATGGCGTGCGCTTTTATCTAAAACTTTATCTAAAATCAACAACTATGAAATTTAAACATTTAAACTACATTGGAATAGGATTGATCTTTCTCCTAATGCTTCTAAGCTGTAGTCCTGAGTCAACAATCGATGATACTCTGGAACCCGTCAATAGCAAGGCCCTCTTAAAATCGAACACTTTCTATGGCCCCCAAATATCTTTGGGGAAAGGTCATGTACGGTCATGGATAATGATTGCAAAAGACGGCACTCCAGAAGAATTGGGTGTGGAAATGTCCAAAAATTTACTAAACCAACTGCCCGAAGGTGATGATCCTGTGCAATTGGTCCTACCACTTCACAAGAAAGCAAAAGAAAACACCCCTTTTGATCATGTCTTTTTTGACTGGAATCCTCATGGACATGAACCAGATGGTGTGTTTACAGTGCCTCATTTTGATGTGCACTTTTATTTGACATCAGTAGCCGCGCGGGAGGCAATTCCTACCTACCCCGAAGCAAAGCCTCAGTTTGACAATTATCCGCCACCAGGCTACCTGCCTGTTGACTATATAACTCCGCCGGACGGTGGTACGGCAGTGCCTATGATGGGTACCCATTGGATACCATTGAGCTTTGCTCCCCCATTTACCAATATACTGCTATATGGAACTTACGATGGGGAGGTAACCTTTGTGGAACCTATGAATACTCTAGCATATATAAATAGTGGGGTTCCTTTCAGCGAAGCCTATTCGCAACCTACAAAATTTGCAAAAACCGGCTATTATCCAACGGTCTATAATGTTTATCAAAATTCAAAGAATCAAAGGCAAATTATCTCTTTAAGCGAATTCGTGCATCGAGAAGCCGAATAGAAAAGATAAAAAGGGTTGTCATAGTACAACCCTTTTTTATGCAAATTTTTCAATTACCTAAACTAATTTCCCATGAAATCGCCAACAAAAAGAAGATTGGCCCTATTCTATTGACAAGCCGCACATTTAACTGGCTGCCTTATACCTATTCCCATTTATTCAATCCTTTAGTAAATTAATTATAAAATTGTCCAAATTTACCGAGGGATTAATGATTATCGATAAATATCTTTTCAATAATATCATATAATTCAAATTTAATTGGAATATGACTATCTTTTTGGAAAATTTTTAGTCTATGATCCGTATAACTGGTTTCTTGCTTGGAATACTTCTATTTATCAATTGCAGGAACGTACCCGACCCCATACCTAAAGGCCTAGTTACCGAAAAAGCAATGGTTGTCTCTGCCAGAGCGGAGGCCTCCAAAATTGGATCGGACATCCTCCAAAAGGGAGGTAATGCCTTTGATGCTATGATTGCTACGGAACTGGCTCTTGCCGTGTCCTATCCCTATGCCGGAAATATTGGTGGCGGAGGTTTTATGGTATTTAGGAAAGCCAATGGGGAAACAGGAGGTTTGGACTACCGCGAAAAAGCACCTTTGGCTGCGCATGCAGATATGTATTTGGATTCTTTGGGAAATGTAATTCCGGGCAAAAGTACTTTGGGAGCCACGGCCGTAGGGGTTCCTGGTACAGTGGCCGGTGTAATTGCCGTCCACGAAAAATTTGGATCCCTATCCCTAAAAGAAATCATGGCACCAGTTATTGAGCTGGCCAAAAAAGGCGTAGTTGTTACCGAAAATCAGGCCAAAAGATTGGAAAACTATCGTGACATTTTTATGGAAGTGAATAGTGATACAACTTTTTTTGCCACTATTTACAAGACGGGCGATACCATAAAATACCCCGCTTTGGCAAATACCCTTCAAAAAATTTCCGATAAGGGTAAAGATGGATTTTACAAAGGGGAAGTTGCAGAAAAATTGGCCAGTTTTATCCAGGCCAAAGGCGGTTATCTTACTATTGAAGATCTTGAAAAATATGAAGCCAAATGGAGATCCCCAATTACGTTCCATTATAAGGACCTAAAAATCATATCCATGAGCCCCCCCAGCAGTGGTGGGTTTACGATAAATCAAATTTTTAAGATGATGGAACCCTATGACCTATCTAGCTATGGGCATAATTCGGTTAAATCCATTCAATTGTTTACGGAGGCTTCCCGTAGGGCCTATGCCGATAGAAACTACTTTCTGGGGGACCCGGATTTTGTGGAAATCCCTTTAAAGGAACTTTTATCGGACCAATACCTGCAAGAAAGAATGCAAAATTTTTCTTTTGATAAAGCTACCAAATCCTCGGAAGTATCCCATGGGGAGGTACAAATTGTAGAAAGCGACCAAACTACCCACTACTCTATTGTAGATTCATTTGGAAATGCCATTGCGGCCACAACAACCATTAATGGAGGTTATGGTTCCAAACTGTTCTCTGATGAACTTGGGTTCTTTCTAAATAATGAAATGGACGATTTTAGTTCCAAACCAGGGGTTCCCAATATGTTCGGACTTGTGGGTGCTGAGGCCAATAGCATCTCTGCAGAAAAGCGGATGTTAAGTAGTATGACGCCTACCATTGTGGAAAAAAATGGAAAGTTATGGATGGTGGTAGGCACTCCAGGAGGCTCCACAATAATAACAGCTGTGGCCCAGACCATTCTAAATTGCTATGAGTTTAATATGAGTATGCAGGATGCTGTAAACGCTCCGCGTTTTCACCATCAATGGTTGCCCGATGCCATCATTTTTGAACCGGAAGGATTTGAGCAGAACTTGCTCACCGCCCTAAAAAACAAGGGATACATAATTAATGAAGAAAACACCCCGGTTATAGGTAAGGTAGATGCCATTAAGATATTGCCAAGCGGTAAACTTGAAGGAGGTGCCGATAGACGGGGGGACGATACCGCCGTAGGATTTTAGGCAAAACCGTAGGTTGTATTCGCCCAATTTGTATATTAGGGTCAATGGATGCATTGCGAACCCCTAAAAACCGATTATAATTGATCAAAAAAATAGGCAAAATATTACTTGGAGTATTGCTGCTATTATTCACCTTGGGCGCTATTCTCTATGCTATTTACAACGAACCCCTGCCTACGGGTATCAAAAGCCAAAATGCCGATGACTTGGCCATGAAAATGCTGACCTCCCTCAATTATAAAGCCTATAAGGACACCCGTTTCCTGGAATGGTCTTTTGCCAATGGCAAACACCATTATCGTTGGGATAAGCAAGCCAATACAGTTAATGTACGGTGGAACGAGGTTGAAGTTGATCTGGATTTAAATTCATCCTCAAGAAGTAGGGTTTCAAAAGCTAAGGTATCTATAGAGGGAGCTGAAAAGCAAAAGCTTATTAAGAAGGCCATCTCTTTTTTCAACAATGACTCTTTTTGGTTGGTTGCCCCATACAAGATTTTTGATCCTGGTACAGAAAGAAGAATGGTATCCTTAGAAGACGGCACCCAAGAATTATTGGTCACCTACACTAGCGGTGGCGACACACCAGGCGATTCCTACTTATGGAAATTACAGCCAAACGGCTTCCCCATTAGCTTTAAGATGTGGGTAAGTATTATCCCAATAGGTGGTATTGAAGCCAGTTGGGACGAATGGCAAGTAACGGAAAGTGGCGCATTTCTGCCCAGTAAACACAGTATTGGCCCAATTACTTTGGATATGGGTGATGTGAGGGGTTATCGCTGATACAAATACAATAAACAATGAACAATTAGCAATGAACAATTGTTAGTGATCAGTCATCAGTGAACAGTATTCAGTGAACAGTGAACAGTAATCAGTGGTCAGTGGTCAGTTTCAGTGAACAGTAGCAGTAATTAGTGGTCAGAAGGCTGCCCGTCACTTCAAGCCTGCCTATCGGCAGGTAGGTAATCCGACGAAGGAGGATTGCGTCGAGAAGTAGGAGTGATTCAGTTGACAGTAATCAGTCTTCAGTGAACAGTGGTCAGTAAACAGTAGTCAGTGAACAGTAATCAGTGGTCAGAGGGCTGCCCGTCACTTCGAGCCTGTCTACCGGCAGGTAGGTAATCCGACGAAGGAGGTTTGTATCGAAAAGGGATTCAAGTGAACAGTCTTCAGT
>OJIO01001255.1_pt1 | contig 11658 bp, 5 predicted proteins | sample 1595621 | NCBI WGS metagenome assembly OJIO01 (sample SAMN05416776, study PRJEB24817) | seawater metagenome | isolation source: Sea water | place: Canada:Atlantic | collected 2013-07
ACACTATCCTCTTCGTCGGCAGCGTCAGATGTGTATAAGAGACAGGTTATAGATAGCATCCGTGATATTTTTAATGAAGGAATCTATGCAGATAAAGCTGTAGAGAAAGCTTTAAAAAGAGACAAACGCTGGGGAAGTAGAGATCGTAAATTTGTAGCAGAAACCATATATGAAATTGTTCGATGGAAACGTTTATATGCAGAAATAGCAGATGTTAAAGAGCCTTTTGATAGAAATAATTTGTGGCGTATATTTTCTGTTTGGTGTGTGTTAAAAGGGATTGCTTTACCTGACTGGAATCAAATAGAACCTACTCCTACTCGACGTATTAAAGGTAAATTTGATGAACTTTCTAGAATACGAAAATTTAGAGAATCTATTCCAGATTGGATAGATGAGGCTGCCATTTCTGAACTTGGAGAAGAATTATGGACTAAAGAAATAGCTGCTCTTAACAAACAAGCAGAAGTAATTTTAAGAACCAACACACTAAATACTAACAAGGAAGCGCTACAAAAAGAACTTCGTGAAGAAAGTATTTTTACCGAGTTTATTCCTAACCATCCAGATGCATTAAGACTGTTGGAAAGAGCCAATGTTTTTAAGACAGAAGCTTTTCATAAAGGTTACTTTGAAGTACAAGATGCATCATCTCAATTGGTAGCAGAATATTTAGAAGTAGCACCTGGAATGAAAGTGATAGATACTTGTGCTGGTGCTGGAGGAAAAACATTGCATTTAGCTTCTTTAATGCAAAATAAAGGACAGATTATTGCGATGGATATTTACGAAAGTAAATTAAGAAAATTAAAAGTAAGAGCTCGAAGAAACAAAGCTCACAATATAGATATGAGAGTGATCGACTCAACAAAACCGATCAAAAAATTACATGGAAAAGCAGACAGAGTATTAATTGATGCGCCATGTTCTGGATTGGGGGTTTTACGAAGAAATCCTGATTCTAAATGGAAATTACAACCAGAATTTTTAGAGAATATTAAAAAAGTACAACAAGATATATTACAACAGTATTCTAAAATGGTAAAACCTGGTGGAAAATTAGTGTATGCTACTTGTTCAATATTACCGTCAGAAAATCAACTACAGATTGAAAAATTCTTAACTTCAGAAGACGGGAATGATTTTATGCTTGTTAAAGACAACAAAGTTTTTTCTCATACTTCTGGTTATGATGGGTTTTATATGGCTTTATTAGAGAGAAAAATAACAGCATCAATTTCTTAAGATCTTATGATACAATAATAAAAAAGGCGGCTAATTAGCCGCCTTTTTTATTATTGCTTTATAAACTTCTTGTTAAATACCCTATTAGATTCAATGTCCCTAATTTTTAGCATATATATTCCTTTTGCTAAAGATTCAAGATTCATGTGATGATTTCCATCTATATCTTTTTGAAGAACCAACTGACCTCTTATGTTATAAATAGTTGTTTTATAAATACCTGATTCTAAACGAATAATTAAATCAGATTCAACCGGGTTTGGATAAGTAGCAATATTTTTGCCAAAGACATCTACATTGGAAGATAAAACACTTCCTATTAATGTGATATTACCGCCTAAATCAAAAGGATCTGACCAAACCTCATTGGTATATACATCTGTTCCTGTTAATGTTTTTAAGAAAGCTACTAAAGCATTTTTTTGATTGGTTGTTAAATTTAATTGCTGTGTCTGATTTCCAGGTCTTTGTAATCTATTATCTAAGTTGGTATTTGCTGCATTGTTTGGTATGCTATTGTAATGTTCAACTACTTCTAATAAAGTGGTTAAACTACCATTATGCATTAAAGGTCCGTTCAAACTACCATCAGGGTTTACTATATCTCGCAAAGAAGGAGATCTTGTATTTATTAAGTCTATTTCAGTAGTACTTCCTACTACTCCAATAATTCCGTTATTTAATGTGTTTGGATCTATATCAAATTCTGGGGGAGCATGGCATCCAGCGCATCCAGCTCCTCCATTTTGTGGCGGGGCTAAAAACAATTGCTTTCCTAAATTTTCTTGAGTTGTATAATTTGGAAAAGGAGCATTTGGATTTGGCACTTGAATCAATCCATCATCAAATTTAGAATCAAAAGATTGGATACTTCTTACAAATTGAGCCAATGCTCGTTGAATTTTATCTTCATCAATACTTGAACTCCCAAAAGCAAATTCAAATAATATTTGATAATAATCTATAGCTAAAAGCTTCACCACCAGATCATCAAAATTAGGATCTCCATCTTCACCACTAAAACCCATTTCTACATGATCCTGTATAGGCTGTGTAACCTGATCTTCAAGAGATACAGCTCGTTCATCCCAAAAAAAATTTCCTTCATTCGCAAAACGACTATTAATTAAACGCATAGAGTGTCTAGTAGTATTTTCTCCATTTAAACCAACACTAGTTTCCAACGGGTCACTAAATGCAAAAGCTTGTTGATGACAACTAGCACAGGAAACTGTATTATTATCAGATAAATTTTTATCATAAAATAAAACCCTTCCTAAAGTTGCAATTTTATCATCAATTTGATTGGTTTCTGGAGTATTATCTTTAGCTATATAACTAGGAACTTGTTGATTCTCATAATTAAATAAGTTATCTAAATCTACTGTTCCGCTCACTAAAATGAATACAAGTGCTAAAACACTAATTACTTGTGGTATTTTTTTATTCATTAAACTCTAAATTAAATTAATAGATAAGTGTTTAGATACATTTGTTCGTAAATACTTGTGGTCAGTTATTATTATTTTTGTTAATAAATGATTTATAAACTTAAAAAAAAAAGAAGGTTTGGTTCTCAATCTTAAGAGTGAAAATTTTAAATTTGCCATCATAAACACAAACATACAAATCATATAAAGAATGATCAATTTCTTTGGAAACCTTCACAGCAAAATAATAGCTGTTCAAACAACAAAAGAATTAAGTACAAAAAATAAATCAAAATTAATATGGTTATTTTCCTGTTCTGAGCTTGTTTCAAAAGATACGAATAAACCCCTGGCATCTATAGATGCCTTTTTTATTGGCCCAAGGGCAGCTATGGTAACACCATGGAGTACTAATGCTGTTGAAATTACTGAAAACATGGGTATTTCGGGGATTATAAGAATTGAAGAATTTATAACTGTTGATGAAGATTTTACTGATTTTGACGCTATGATTTTTCAAAAATTCAACAAATTAAATCAAGATTCATTTACGATCAATATAAAACCAGAAGCTATTTTAGAAATTGATGACATAGCAGACTATAACACTAGAGAAGGCTTGGCTTTAAATGATGATGAAGTAGCCTATCTAAATACCGTTTCTAAAAAAAATAAAAGAAAGCTAACAGATTCTGAGGTTTTTGGTTTTTCTCAAGTAAATTCTGAACACTGTAGGCATAAGATTTTTAATGGAACCTTTGTAATTGACGGAATAGAGAAGCCTTCTTCTCTATTTAAAATGATCAAAGAAACATCTAAACAACATCCAAATGATATTGTCTCTGCCTACAAAGACAATGTAGCTTTTATAAAAGGACCAACAGTCGAACAATTTGCTCCTAAAAGAGCTGATATTCCTGATTATTATAAGAAAGAAAAATTTAATTCTGTTATTTCTATAAAAGCAGAAACACATAATTTCCCAACTACTGTAGAACCATTTAATGGAGCTGCTACAGGTTCTGGAGGAGAAATAAGAGATCGTTTAGCTGGTGGAAAAGGATCACTTCCTTTAGCCGGAACGGCTGTTTATATGACCTCCTATTCTCGTTTAACAAAAGATAGATTTTGGGAACAAAAAATGAAAGAACGTCCTTGGTTGTATCAAACACCTATGGATATTTTAATAAAAGCTTCTAATGGAGCCTCTGATTTTGGAAATAAGTTTGGTCAACCATTAATTACTGGATCTGTATTAACATTTGAACATGAAGAAAACTCTTCTTCTAGTTCATCTAAGCCTAGAAAACTTGGTTTTGATAAAGTAATCATGCAAGCTGGAGGTATTGGTTATGGAAAAGCTGACCAAGCATTAAAAGATACTCCTAAAGAAGGTGATAAAATTGTAATTTTAGGAGGAGAAAATTATAGAATAGGAATGGGTGGTGCTGCAGTTTCTTCTGCAGATACTGGAGAATTTGCTTCAGGGATTGAGTTAAACGCAGTACAACGTTCTAACCCAGAAATGCAAAAACGTGCTGCCAATGCAGTTAGAGGAATGGTAGAAAGTGAAGAAAATTTCATTGTCTCTATTCATGACCACGGAGCAGGAGGTCATTTAAATTGTTTATCTGAATTGGTAGAAGATACTGGTGGGAAAATAAATTTAGACAAGCTTCCCGTAGGTGACCCAACCTTATCCGCAAAAGAAATTATTGGGAATGAATCTCAAGAAAGAATGGGGCTAGTCATTGCAGAAAAGCATATAAATACTCTTCAAAAAATAGCTGAAAGAGAACGTTCACCAATGTATACCGTTGGAGATGTTACTGGAAACAATCGATTTACTTTTGAATCTAAAACTAATGGAGATACTCCCATGGATTTAGCTTTAGAAGATATGTTTGGAAGCTCTCCTAAAACCATAATGACAGACAAAACTGTTCAAAGAAATTATAAAAACCCCAGATACAAAACCAAAAATTTACATATTTACTTAGAGCAAGTTCTACAATTAGAAGCGGTAGCCTGTAAAGATTGGTTAACAAATAAAGTAGATAGATGTGTTGGTGGTAAAGTAGCCAAGCAACAATGTGTAGGACCTCTTCAAATTCCATTAAATAATGTGGGCGTTATGGCACTAGATTATAATGGAAAAGAAGGAATTGCAACTTCTATAGGACACGCACCTATTTCTGGCCTAATAAACCCTAAAGCTGGCAGTAGAAACTCAATTACTGAAGCGCTAACAAATATTATTTGGGCACCATTAAAAGACAATATTAAAAGTGTGTCTTTATCTGCAAACTGGATGTGGCCCTGTAAAAACGAAGGTGAAGATACTCGCCTTTATGAAGCTGTTGAGGCAATTTCAAAGTTTTCAATTGAATTAGGGATTAATGTTCCTACAGGTAAAGATTCTTTGTCTATGAAACAACGGTATTCAGATGAAGAAGTAATTTCACCTGGAACTGTTATTATTACTGCTGCTGGAAACTGTGATCAAATCACAAAAGTTGTTGAACCAGTTTTAAAACAAAATGGTGGTGCTATCTATTATATAAATATCTCACAAGATTCATATAAATTAGGTGGAAGCTCTTTTAATCAGGTTTTAAATACTATAGGTAATGAAACACCTGATGTAAAAAGTTCTCATTTTTTAAAAAATGTATTTAACACAATACAAAACTTAATTAAAGAAGACAAAATTAGTGCAGGACACGATGTTGCATCTGGTGGATTAATTACATCACTTCTAGAAATGTGTTTTGCAGACAATAATCTAGGTGCCAATATTGATTTAACATCACTATCTGAAAGTGATTCTGTTAAGTTATTATTTTCAGAAAATACGGGAATCATTTTTCAAGCCGATGCTTCAATAGAAAAAACATTACTGGATGAAAGTATTGAGTTCTTCACTATTGGTAAGGTTATAGATAAAGGAACTATAACTATTAAAAATCATGAAGACAACTTTACTTTTGACGTATCTAAAGTGAGAGATACATGGTTTAAGACTTCTTATTTATTAGATCAAAAACAAACCTCAAATGGTTTAGCAGAACATAGATTTAATAATTTTAAAAAACAACCACTAAAATACGAGTTTCCGAAAAATTTTACTGGAAAACTTCCTGTCATTAATAAAGACAAACCAAGACCTAAAGCAGCAATTATTCGAGAAAAGGGTAGTAATTCTGAACGTGAAATGGCCAATGCAATGTATTTAGCTGGATTTGATGTTAAAGATGTACACATGACAGATTTAATTTCTGGAAGGGAAAATTTAGAAGATATTCAGTTGATTGGAGCTGTAGGAGGATTCTCTAATTCTGATGTTCTAGGATCTGCTAAGGGTTGGGCAGGTGCATTCTTATACAATGAAAAAGCAAACAAAGCATTAAAATCTTTCTTTGACAGAAAAGATACTTTAAGTATTGGTATTTGTAATGGTTGTCAATTATGGATGGAACTAGATTTAATGAACCCAGAACATGAAATTCATGGAAAAATGACTTACAATGATTCTAAAAAGCATGAAAGTGCTTTTACTTCTGTAAAAATTCAAGAAAATAACTCTATAATGCTATCTAGTTTAGCTGGTGCAACTCTAGGTGTTTGGATTTCTCATGGTGAAGGTAAATTTAAGTTACCTTACACAGAAGACAACTATGATATCGTTGCAAAATATGGCTATGATGCCTACCCTCACAATCCTAATGGGTCCGATTATAACACCGCAATGCTATGTGATACAACTGGTCGGCATTTAGTTACCATGCCGCATATAGAACGATCTACTTTTCAGTGGAATTGGGCAAACTATCCGTTAGAAAGGAATGATGAAGTTTCTCCATGGCTGGAAGCATTTATAAATGCTAAAAATTGGGTTTTAGAAAAAAAATAGGTATAAATACCTATAATAAAGTTAATTTTCTTTACTAGTTTTGGATTATAATATATTGGTTTAAATTTATCGGGGGACAAATTTGTCATCAATTATTATAGGTTTCAGAAATGAAACCTATTTTTTTTTATCTTGCTATCATATAATAATAATTATGACAGATAAAATAACTCGTATTTTTGATTGTATTGAATATCAAAACAACAATTTTCCTCAAGAAAAATCTTTAGTTTATAAAGAAAATAATACGTGGAAAAGTTACACAAGTCAAGATTTTATTAGTATTGCTAATAAAGTAAGTAGATCTCTTCTTGCATTGGGTGTAAAACCTAATGATAAAATTGCCATAATAGTTCCTGTTAACCAGCCTAAATGGCACTTTTTAGATATTGGAATATTACAAATAGGGGCACAGAATGTTCCTTTATACGCTACATTGTCTGAAAAAGATTATCAATATGTATTGAACCATTCAGATTCAAAATATTGCTTTATTGCTGGTAATGATATCTTTGAAAAAGTAAAAGCTGTTCAAGATAAAACACAGCTCAAAGAAATCTATAGGTTAGATGATAATTCTGAAATTGGGTGGGACTCATTTTTAAATTTAGGAAATGATAAAACCTCTCAAATAAAAGTAGAAGGATTAAAAAAGACCATCACACCCCAACATCTCGCAACAATTATTTATACCTCTGGAACAACAGGAACCCCAAAAGGAGTTATGTTATCTCATGAAAATATTGTTCAAAATATAAAAGTAACAGCAGATAGATTAAATATTAAAGGACCGGGCAAAAAAACAATAAGCTATCTTCCTGTAAGTCATGTATTTGAAAGAGTTGCAGGATATTACTCTCAAATGATGGGGTTTAGCACTTATTTTGCAGAAAGCATAGAGCTGTTAGGAGATAATATTAGAGAAGTAAAGCCTAGTATGATGGCTGTAGTACCAAGGCTTCTAGAAAAAATATTTGATAAAATTGTAGATAAAGGAAGTAAATTAACTGGTGTAAAGAAAAAACTTTTCTTTTGGGCCCTATCATTAGGAGAACGTTATGAACCTTATAGGGAAAATGGTGAATGGTATCATTTTCAATTAAAAATAGCTAGAAAATTAATTTTTAGTAAATGGCAGGAAGCTTTAGGAAATAATTTAGAATTTATGATTTCTGGAAGTGCACCTCTTCAGCCTAGGCTAATTAGAGTATTCACAGCAGCTGGTATTCCTGTTTATGAGGGTTATGGAATGACTGAATCTTCACCAGGCGCAACATTAAATGATTTAAGAAATAATTCTTTAAAAATAGGAACCGTTGGAAAAGCGCTTAAAGGAGTAGAAATTAAAATTGCTGATGATGGCGAGATTTTAATGAAAGGACATGGTGTGATGCAAGGATACTATAAAAGAGAAGATTTAACTGCAGAAACTATAAAAGACGGCTATCTTCATTCTGGTGATATAGGGGAAATTGATGCAGAAGGCTTCTTGAAAATTACTGATCGAAAAAAAGAAATTTTTAAAACTTCTGGAGGAAAATATATTGCTCCAACTGTTTTAGAGAGTGAGTTAAAAAAATCGCGATTTATAGAGCAAGTAATGGTTATTGGAGAAGGACAAAAAATGCCCGCTGCACTCATTCAAATAAACTTTGAATTTGTAAATGAATGGATAAAGAGAAAAGGGTACATGATAGATGATATGCAACAAAGTGAAGAATTAAGAAAAAGAATACAGGTAGAAGTAGATACTTGCAACAAGAATTATGGTAATTGGGAACAAATAAAACAGTTTGAAATTACAAATGAAGAATGGACAGCAACATCGGGGCACTTAACTCCTACTCTTAAAATGAAGAGAAAAGTAATCTTAGAAAAACATAAAAATCTATATAATAAAATATATAATCTTTAAAATAAATGACTTAAAATATCATATTGTGAAATCTATTGATTTTTCGTAATTTGGCGTAGATAATTTTAACAAATTAAAAAAACTTTATGTCTTCAGAAATTACTAGAATATTTGACTTCCCATACTATTCACAAAAAAAATATAAATTAGCTAATGCATTTGTAACAAAATATGGAAACAAATGGGTATCAACCTCTAGTGAAGAATATATTAGTAAGGCAAATTCAATCAGTAGAGCATTGCTTCGTCTTGGAATAAAAGCAAATGATAAAATTGCTATTATTTCTACTACAAATAGAACAGAATGGAATATTGTAGATATCGGTATTCTTCAGTTAGGTGCACAAAATGTCCCAATATATCCAACCATCTCTAAAGAAGACTACGAATATGTTTTAAATCATTCTGAAGCTATTTATTGTTTTGCCTCAGATATTAGCATTGTTGAAAAATTAAATAAAATAAAAGGAAATACATCTCTTAAAGAAATATATACTTTTGATGACATTGCTGACGAAAAAAGCTGGAAAGATCTTTTAAACTTAGGAGAAGACTCTAGCAATCAAGATGAAGTTGAAGCAAGAAAAAACGCTGTAAAAAGTGAAGATTTAGCAACACTTATTTACACTTCTGGAACCACAGGAAGACCAAAAGGTGTGATGCTTTCTCACAGTAATATTGTTTCTAATGTTTTAACTAGTGAAGAAAGTGTTCCTTTAGTTAAAGGAAATGATAAAGCCCTAAGTTTTCTTCCTGTTTGTCATATTTTTGAACGCATGATACTCTACCTATATCAATATTGTGGAGTAGAAATCTACTTTGCTGAAGGAATTGAAAAACTAGTAGAAAATGCACAAGAGGTAAAGCCTCAAGTAATGACTGCTGTGCCGCGTTTATATGAAAAAATTTATGATAAAATTATTTTAAAAGGACAAGAATTATCTGGTCTAAAAAAGAAACTATTTTTTTGGGCAGTAGATTTGGGTTTAAGATATGAACCCTACGGAGGTAATGGCTGGTGGTATGAAAAACAATTAGGATTAGCTCGTAAGCTGATTTTTTCTAAATGGCAAGCTGCTTTAGGTGGTGAACTTACATTAATGGTTTCAGGAGCTTCAGCTTTACAACAAAGACTAACAAGAGTTTATGCTGCTGCTGGAATGCCAATTATGGAAGGCTATGGATTAACAGAAACATCTCCAGTAACTACAGTAAGTTTTATAGAGCAAAATGGTGTTAGGGGTTTCAGAGTTGGAACAGTTGGTAGAGTAATTAATAATGTTGAAGTTAAAATTGCTGATAACGGAGAAATTTTAGTGAAAGGACCCAATGTAATGCAGGGATACTATAAAGATCCCGAAAAAACAGCAGAAGTTATTAAAGATGGATATTTTCATACTGGAGATAAAGGAGAATTTGACGCAGATGGCTTTCTAAAAATTACTGGAAGAACAAAAGAAATGTTTAAAACCTCGGGAGGTAAATATATTGTACCACCTTTATTAGAGGGAGAGTTAAAACAATCTTTATTTATAGAACAGGTGATGGTAATTGGTGAAAATGAAAAAATGCCTGCTGCTTTAATTCAACCTAACTTTGTTTTTATTAAAGACTGGATAGAGAAGAAAAAACACAATATTGGTGTTTCTCACGAAGAAATTGCTAACTCTCAAGTTGTAATTGATAGAATTCAATTAGAAGTAGACCAATGCAACAAAAGCTTTGGTAGCTGGGAAAAAATAAAAAGATTTGAATTAACTCCCAATGAATGGACTATAGAAGGTGGTCATCTTACACCTACTATGAAAATGAAACGAGAAATCATCAAAGGAAATTATGACGATTTATATGAAAAAATATATAGAGGATAAGATCTACAACGCTGCAAATTGCAGCGTTTTTTTTTATTAAAAAAAATCAAAAAACAGGTATAAATACCTATACCTGTATCACTTTTATTATGTAAATTGTAAATATTAAATGTGTTTTTTCTTTCATAAGAAATAGTATAAACTCCCACCTAATAAAAAAAACACAGTACACTCCCAATAAAACTACCCTAAAAAAAGATATAAGATAGCGAATCGCATAATTATATTTTAAATGAAGTACAACATAGTAGTCATATTACTTTTTACTGTTCATTTAAGTGTTTGTCAAACCATTTTTTCTCATGAAAGACAAATAAAAAATATAGAAAACTATATCTCTAAAGAAATAGGGTTTTATAACTCGGTTGATAACATAAAAATATCTGGCACTTTAATAACTCCAAAATCTGAATATAAAAAAATCATCATTATTGTTCCAGGCTCAGGAAAGGATACCAGAAACTCGCATTATAAATTAACAGAAGAGTTTTTAAAAAATAATATTGGCGTCTATAGATTCGATGAAAGAGGTGTTGGGAAGTCTGAAGGTAAATTCACGAAATCTATTGATCATTTAAGTTATGATTTAGCATATGCTATCATGCATTTAAAATCGTTACTAAAACTTCAAGAAAAAAAAATTGGAGTACTAGGGCATAGTTTTGGTGGTATGACCTCTATTTCTTCCTATAAACTTATTAGTGGTTCTTCTGTTCAAATAGATTTTTTAATTCAAATTGCTTCTCCAGTTCATAATTTCTCTGATGCTTCTAGACACCAACTAAAGACACTTTCTAAAGACCAACTAAAAAATAAAACAGTAAAAGATCATATTCAGCTGTTGGATACCCTAATATATCTCATAGAATTAAATAAAAACTCAACTGTAAATACTATTTCATTACTTGCCACTATTTTTTTCTCTTTATCTTATCATACTCCCGTTTTAATTGTTCGGAGGACTCTTTGATAGCTCGGGCATCTAGCCACTGTAAAACCTGAAAGAAAAAGTCATTATTTTTATCTACCCCTTCTATATACATATGAGTGTGTAGAGTAGTGTAATCTTTACCTATGTACCCAATCTCAGGATAGACTCTATCTCCTAAACAATTGAATACATTTAAAGCCGATATTACTGTATTTGGCATATCATCTAAAGAGGGGGGTATATCCTCTTCAACTATTTCTAACCCCATCTGCTCTTGCATATCAAAATAACGCTCTGGCGTCATTTTAACTTCAAGATTTTTGTACAGATTCTCCAACCGCTTTAGACATATC
>OJIO01001256.1_pt1 | contig 11647 bp, 8 predicted proteins | sample 1595621 | NCBI WGS metagenome assembly OJIO01 (sample SAMN05416776, study PRJEB24817) | seawater metagenome | isolation source: Sea water | place: Canada:Atlantic | collected 2013-07
GAGATTTCTGCCTGTCTCGTGGGCTCGGAGATGTGTATAAGAGACAGGTCATGCAGTGGCAAAACATGATTCCGTTGTTAGATAATTCACTATCTCAGGCACACAGCTCAAAAGAAGGTTCACTTCTTTTGGTAGGGGATGTAAAACAAGCAATTTATAGATGGAGGGGAGGTAACCCAGAACAGTTTTTATCACTCATCCATGAAAAATCTGCTTTTGACACGGTACGTCCTGTGATAGAAAACCTACCTAAAAATTACCGTAGTTTAAAAGAGATTATTAACTTTAATAACGGCTTTTTCACTTACGCTTCCCAATTCTTAGAAGATCCATTACATAAAAAATTATATATAGATGGCAACAGGCAAGAGGTAAATCAAAAAGCAGAAGGGTACATCCATCTAGAATTTATTGATGCCAAAAACAAGGAAGAACAAAACCAACAATACGCAGAAAAAACCCTTGCCATTGTCAAGCAACTAAACCAACAAGGGTTTGCTTACAGTGATATTTGCGTGCTAACCCGTAAGAAAGATGATGGGGTGTTTCTAAGCACATATCTTATGGAGCATGAAATAGGCGTGATCTCCTCAGAGACCTTATTGCTTGAAAACGCTGGGGTAGTTACATGTATTTTTAATACCATTTTACTAAGTGTACAACCCACAGACACACAAACCAAAATACGTGTGCTAGATTTCTTGCACGCCCATTTTAAAATAGCCATAGAAAAGCATTCCTTTTTCACTTCGTTTCTAGAAAAAGGGGCCTTGTTTTCTCAGACATTAAAAAAATATGACATTGATTTTGATCTTTTACAAGTAGCGCAAAAATCATTATATCAGGGCGCTGAGTATATTATAAAACAATTTGGCTTAGACAAAATTGCAGACGCGTATTTGTATGGTTTTATGGACCTTATTTTTGAATACCAACAAAAACCTCAAGCAGACACTTTAGGCTTTTTAGATTTTTGGGAAACAAAAAGGCAAACGGCCTCTATTGCCTCTGGAGAAAATACCAATGGCGTCCAGTTTATGACTATTCATAAGGCCAAAGGGCTTGAGTTTCCGGCCGTTATATTTCCATACGCCTCCATAGAACTATACAATGAGTTGGAGCCTAAAACTTGGATTTCTGTTCCAGAGACTTGGAGTCAAAACTTTGAACACACACTTATTAATTACAACAAAAACATTGCTGAGTTCAACGATCAAGGCGCGGCTATTCATACAAAAAGAAGGCAAACCATAGCCTTAGACAATTACAATTTATTGTATGTAACACTTACGCGCGCCGTAGAACAGTTATACATTATAACCCTGGCACCTAAAGAAGTTAAAGATACCCTCAAAAATTTCCAGCAACTCTTTGCTGGATTCCTAAAACATCAAGGGCTATGGGATGAAAACAAAAAGGTGTATACCTTCGGAAATTTCAGCCCACAAACTCATGGAAAAAACAAACAGAGCATTACTACTGTTTCACCCAAATTTATTACCAGCACACCCCAAGAGCACAATTTACATATCATAAATAATAAGGGCATTGCTAGGTCTGCAAAAATCAAAGAGGCTATTGTAGAAGGAAATCTTTTTCATGATACCATGGAAGAAATAAAATACCACGGCGATCAGGATTTTGTTTTCCAGAAATTAAGGCGTCTAGCTACTATCTCAGAGGAAAAAATTGCCGCCCTACAACTAGAGGTGCAAACCGTAATCAAAGACCCGGCCTTGCAACATTTATTTGAAAATGACGCCCAAGTGTTTAATGAACGAGATATTATCACTAGGCAAGGATACACCCTAAGGCCTGATAGATTAAACTTTCATCCTCAAACAAATTCGGTAACTATTGTAGATTACAAAACAGGAACTCCTAGTTATGAACACGAAGATCAAATTAATGGCTATGCTACCGCCCTGGTGGAGATGGGCTACACCATTAAAGATAAAATTTTGGTCTATACAAATCAAACAATACTAATAAATAAAATTTAACTTTGCTTTTTTAAAATCATAGTAAACCACACACATGTACGGAAACATTAAAGAGCATTTACAAAAGGAAATACAGGATATAAAAGACAATGGTCTTTTTAAAACAGAGCGAATTATTACCTCGCCTCAAGGTTCAGAAATAACTATTAACACCGGAGAAACGGTGCTAAATTTTTGCTCAAATAATTACTTAGGGCTTTCTTCTCATCCAGAAGTTGTGCAAGCTGCAAAAGACGCCATGGATACACACGGTTTTGGAATGTCATCGGTTCGTTTTATTTGTGGCACCCAAGACATCCATAAAAAATTGGAATCTAAAATTGCAGATTTTTACGGCACCCAAGACACCATATTATACGCCGCTGCTTTTGATGCTAACGGAGGTGTTTTTGAACCTTTACTTGGTAAAGAAGATGCTATAATTAGTGATTCTCTAAACCATGCCTCTATTATTGACGGCGTGCGTTTGTGTAAAGCAGCCAGATACAGGTATGCAAATAACAACATGCAAGAGCTTGAGCAAAGACTTAAAGAGGCAAATGAAAATGGTGCTCGTTTTAAAATTATTGTAACAGATGGTGTCTTTTCTATGGATGGCGTTGTTGCATCTCTAGATAAAATCTGTGATTTAGCAGATGCCTATGATGCTCTTGTAATGATTGATGAGTGTCATGCAACTGGTTTTATTGGTGAAACAGGTAGGGGAACCCTTGAAGACAAAGGGGTTATGGGCCGTATCGATATTATTACCGGAACTTTAGGAAAAGCAATGGGTGGCGCCATGGGAGGATATACAACTGGTAAAAAAGAAGTTATTGAATTATTACGCCAACGTTCTCGTCCGTATTTATTTTCAAATTCATTGGCCCCTGCAATTGTAGGTGCCTCCATAAAGGTGTTTGAAATGCTCGAGAGTGACACCACTTTAAGAGATATTTTAGAGAATAACACGAATTACTTTAAAAAAGCAATGAAAAAAGCTGGTTTTGATATTGTAGAAGGTGACTCTGCAATTGTTCCTGTAATGTTGTATGATGCCAAGCTCTCACAGACCATGGCAAACATGTTATTGGAAGAAGGGATTTATGTGATAGGCTTCTTCTACCCAGTGGTACCAAAGGATAAGGCAAGAATTAGGGTGCAGTTATCTGCAGCGCATACCAAAGAACATCTTGACAAAGCTATTGGGGCTTTTATTAAAGTAGGCAGAAAACTAGAGGTTATATAGTCTCTAATGATATTTAAATACACAAAAACTCTTTGAAATTATTAAAATTTTAATAGATTTGTTTTTGTTAATAAACTTTAACAACTTACTTTTGCATTAAATAATACATATAACTAAACAAATAATTATGAAACATCTTAAAAGTATCTTAGTTGCTGCCCTTGTTCTATTAGTAACAGGCGTAACAAATGCTCAAGATAAAAACAATCCATGGGCTGTAGAGGTAGGTTTAAACGCTGTTGACACTTTCCCGGTAGGTCTTAGAGACGGACAATCAAATAAAGATGCCCAAAACGGGACTCTTTTTTCTGAATATTTTAATGTGAGAGATCATTATAACATTCTTCCATCTGTATCTAGAGTTGCAGTAGGGTACTACCTAGGAGACGGATTTACAATGGGCGCAGTAGGAACTGTGAACAAAATCGATAGACTAGGTCGTGTTGATATTGAAACCTTAACATACTATGGTTTTGATGGAGAAATTAAATATAGCTTCAGAGAAATGCTAGGAAATGGATGGGTTGATCCTTCTATTGGTATTGGTGGGGGTTACACTTGGCTTGGTGATGCTAGATTTGGTACCGCTAATGGTTTAGCTGGTGTTAAATTCTGGATGTCAGAATCTTTAGCAATAAACTTCCAATCTACCTACAAGCATTCTTTTGAAGATTACGGAGCTAAACACTTCCAACACTCTGTTGGTGTATTGTTTAAGTTTGGTGGAAAAGATACAGACGGAGATGGTGTGTATGATAACGATGATGCTTGTCCAGAAACTGCTGGTCTTGCACAATTTAATGGTTGTCCTGATACAGACCTTGATGGTGTAGAAGACAAAGAAGATACCTGTCCTAACACTCCAGGTCTTGCAGAATTTGCAGGATGTCCTGATACAGACGCCGATGGTATTGCAGATCCACAAGATGCTTGTCCTACTGTTGCAGGTCTTGCTTCTATGAATGGTTGTCCAGATGCAGATGGTGACGGAGTTACTGACGCAGATGATGCATGTGCAGATCAAGCTGGTGATAAAGCCAACAAAGGATGCCCATGGCCTGATGGAGATAACGATGGTGTTTTAGACAAAGATGATGAGTGCCCAACTGTAGTTGGAACTGTTGCCAACAAAGGATGTCCAGAAGTACCTCAATTAACTATTGAGATCATGAAAGACCTTAATGACATGTCAAAAACTATCTTGTTTGATATTGGAGAATCTACAGTACATGCAGATTCTTACGATACACTTCAAAACATGAAGGATATCATGAGTACATACACAGATGCTTCTTTTGTAATCACTGGTTACACAGACAACACTGGTAGTGATACTAAAAACCAAACACTTTCTGAAGAGAGAGCAATGGCTGTAAAAACATACTTAGAATCACTAGGACTTGCTGCAGGTAGATTATCTACAGAGGGTGCCTCAACTTCTAACCCAGTTGCTTCAAATAACACAAGAGCTGGTAGAAAACAAAACAGACGTGTAGAGATTTCTTCTAAAGAGTAATCTTCCACAAATAAATAATAGAAAACGCCTCCTTTTAAGGGGGCGTTTCTTATTTTTATAACATGCATACTTTTCTAGAAGAAACAATTCAGTACCTCACAAAAAAACACGGCTCTTTATCACAGCTCACTATTATTCTTCCAAGCAAAAGAGCGGGTGGTTTTCTATTAAATTATCTCAAAAATCAAGCACTTCAAACAAGTTTTGCTCCTAAAATCATTAGTATAGAAACATTTATTGAACATGTTTCTGACCTTCAGATTATTGACCCAACGGCGCTGTTGTTTAAAAGTTATGAAACCTATCTCAAACTAGATAGTATCCCAGAGAAAGAAAGTTTTGACACCTACAGCACGTGGGCTGCTACATTGCTAGGAGATTTCAACGAGATAGACCGTTACCTTCTAGATACTCACTCATTTTTTAATTACCTCAATGATATTCAAGATTTAAATCATTGGTATCTTAGAGACGATAAAACCCCGCTTATAGAAAAATACCTTGCTTTTTGGAATAGCCTCCATGAATTTTACAGGACTCTAAAAGACAGCTTATTAAAAGACCACCTAGGCTACCAAGGGCTTGTGTATAGAAAAGCTGCTCAGGACATCTCTCATTACATGGAGGCCAACCAAACAACAAAGCATGTTTTTATAGGTTTTAACGCACTTAATACCGCAGAGCAGAATATACTCCAAGAACTTCTAGAACTTGACCACAACGAGGTTATTTGGGACACAGACAGTTATTTCTTTGAAGACACAACTCACAGCGCATCATTGTTTTTAAGAGGGTACAAAAATAATTGGAAGCACTACCAAAAAAACCCATTCACCAACATTGCTAGTAATTTTATAAAACCCAAGACATTTTCTTTTGTTGGGGTTCAAAAAAATATAGGACAAGTTAAATATGTAGGCAATCTATTGGCAACATACACCAAAGAACAACTGTCCCACACGGCTATTGTTTTGGCAGATGAAAACCTATTAGTGCCTTTGTTACATTCTCTCCCAGAAAATGTTGATCAGGTAAACATTACCATGGGTGTTGCCCTAAAAACGATGCCGTATGCTACTTTTTTTGAAATTCTATTTTCAGTAAAAGCAAAACCTGCCGCTAGTTATTACTATAAAGATGTACAATCTATTTTAAGCCACCCTTTTATTACCAATATCATGGCTAGCGCTGGCGTTATTTTGGCCCAGATTAAAAAGGAGAATATAACCCATAGCACCCAGGGGTATTTACTGTCAATTTCTGACTCAAAGGATCATGAAATTTTACAGTTGCTATTTCAAGACTGGGGCCTTGACAGCGGTGTGGCCATTACCTGTTGCAATAAATTACTAGCTATTGCAATCTCACATAATTTAAGTTCTATAGAAGAAGTTTCTGTATCCTATTTGCAAGAAATATTTTTGAAAATTGCCGCTCTTAATGATTCTTATAGCTATGTAACAACACTTAAAACAGTGCAACAGCTATACAGAGAACTCATAGCAAATACAACCCTAGATTTTAAAGGAGAGGCCTACCAAGGGCTTCAAATTATGGGGGTGCTAGAGTCAAGAGTTTTAGACTTTAAAAATGTAATAATGCTCTCTGTAAACGAAGGTACTTTACCCTCTGGAAAATCAAACAACTCTTTTATTACCTATGATTTAAAAAAGCAATACAACCTGCCAAGCTTTTCAGAGAAAGACGCAATATACACCTACCATTTCACTCACCTATTACAAAGAGTAGAAACGGCCACCCTACTATATAATACCCACACAGAGGGATTAAACACTGGGGAGAAAAGTAGATTTTTATTACAACTTGAAGTGGCCAAAGTGGCCAATCATACCATCACTCATACTACCGTGAGCCCAACGATAAGCATGGGCCAAAAAACATTAGCACGTATAGAGAAAACCCCGAAAATTTTAGAGCGTTTGCAAGAAATAGCCTCCAAGGGTTTTTCTCCGTCTTCTCTTACTAGTTATATTAGAAACCCTATAGATTTTTATTTCCAGAAGGTGTTGAAAATCCAAGAGCATCAAGAAGTAGAAGAAACTGTAGCGGCCAATACCCTAGGAACCATAGTGCATGACACCCTTGAGGAGTTGTATACTCCCTTTGTTTCTAAGGCATTATCGGTAGCTGCTTTAGAGAGTATTTATCCTAAAATTTCGGCAGAGATCACGGCACAGTTTACAAAAAGCTTTAAGGGCGGAGATTTCTCTACTGGTAAAAACCTGCTCATTTTTGAAGTTGCAAAAAAGTATGTTTCTAATTTTATTGATTTTGAAATCAAAGAGGTAAAGGCAGGCAATGAGATTATAATTAAAGCACTTGAGGCAGATTTAGGCATCAGCGTTGAGGTGCCGGGGCTTGATTTTCCGGTTCGTGTTGGCGGGAAGGTAGACCGCATAGACCACTACAACGGCCAGATGCGTATTATTGATTACAAAACAGGAAAAGTAGAGCAAAAAGATCTGGTAGTTTCGCACTGGGAAAAAATAAGGCAAGAATACTCCTTTAGCAAAGCGTTCCAGGTACTAACCTACGCGCTTATATACAATGATACAGCGCCAATTACCGAGGCATTTGGAGGCATTATTTCTTTTAAAAACTTGGGAAGTGGCTTTTTAAAATTTACAGAAAAAACAGACAAAAAAGACACGACCATCACTCAAGAAACACTGGTTTTATTTAAGGAGCAACTCGTTGCTCTAATTCAAGAAATATGTGATATAAGCATAGATTTTCAAGAAAAAGAGGTGTAGGTGCAGCGTATCAAAAATCAAATATTGGCCCCGTTACAGCCGGCACAAAAACCTATTGTGTATGACGCCTATTTTAAAAATGACGGCAAGGCTAAAGCAGTTGTAGTTTTTTGTCACGGCTATAAAGGTTTTAAAGATTGGGGTCCTTGGCATTTGGTTGCCCAGGCCTTTGCAAAGGCAGGGTTCTTTTTCCTGAAATTTAATTTCTCCCACAATGGCGGAACTGTACACCAGCCCATTGATTTTCCAGATGTAGAGGCTTTTGCGCAAAACAACTATACCAAGGAGCTTGATGATGTTGATAGGGTCTTAGATTTTATTTGCGCAGATTCTAACTATAGTAACCAGATAGATGTCTCAAAAATAAGCTTAATTGGCCACAGTAGAGGCGGGGGTATTGTACTTATTAAAGCCCAAGAAGATCCAAGGGTAAACAAGGTTGTTACCTGGGCAGGGGTGAGTGATTATAGGGCGCGTTTCCAAGAAAATACGCCAGGATTTTTAGCATTTAAAAAACAAGGCGTTTATTATGTGCAAAACGCCAGAACAAAGCAGCAGATGCCTCACTACTGGCAGTTTTACACCAATTTCATAGAAAACCAAAAGCGCCTTACCCTACAAAGAGCTGCGCAAGAGTTACAAAAACCACTGCTAGTGGTTCATGGAGATAAGGACACTACGGTGGGTATGCAAGAGGCCCAAAATTTGCACCAATGGAGTAGTTTTAGCGAGCTTTTTGTAGTCCCTGATGCAAACCATGTTTTTAATGCCAAACATCCTTACTCCAAGGCTAGTATGCCAAAGGCGCTTAGGGATGTTGTAGCAAAAACAGTTTTGTTTTTTAGCGCTTAAATGATGTTTTTTTGAGCCTTATAATAGCTGCTTTTAATCTGATTATTTATATTGCAATAAACACAATGAATTATGAGACACGTTTTTTATGTAATTATAGCCCTATTTATTTTCTCTTGTGAAACCGATGATAATGGTTGCCCTGGAGAACTTACATTAACCACGGATCTATTGGAGGCAGAGGTACGTTACACTGCAGTTTCAAATGTTGAAAACTGTCTAACATACAAAGATGCCCTTACCCAATATATTGATTGTTCATCCTTACTTGCAGATTTTGAGAGAGATATATATCGTGAAATTATTTCTTTTTTACCCTGTTCAGATAATGAAATCACACTTTCCTTAGAAGGAACTTGGAATTTAACATCCATTGTCAATGCAGGGGGCCCTGTAGATATAATCGCAACCTGTGCGAATGAAAATTACATCGTTGCAGCTGCAAGCTCTGGGACGGCATATTTTCATTTTAATGAAGATCAAAACGGCAATTCTGTACCTTGTTTTCTAGGTGACACAGATAATTTTACCTACACAAATTTCCCAGAGGGTTCAAGCCAATTTATATTAACCACAGAATCTGGGGAGACCCTAGCGGGGATATTGATAGAATTTGGGACTGAGTTATCTATAACCGATAATGATGACATTTTAACATTTACAAAGCAGTAAATCCTTTTAAAACCCTTACATAAATGTCAGGGTTTCCTTTTTAAAATTCTTCTTTAGAGCAGATATGTTGGCGCAACTGGCTAGCCCCCACAGACCATAAAAAAAGCAACACCGACAAGATGTTGCTTTTAAGTGGAGAATATCGGATTCGAACCGATGACCCTTTGACTGCCAGCCAAATGCTCTAGCCAACTGAGCTAATCCCCCTTTTTTATTTTTTTTACTCGTGCTCTTTTAATATAAGCAGCGGCTTTGTTGTAAAAAACTGCTCTTTTAAAATAACCTCGCTTTGGCGCAGTAACTTTTTAAAGAAGCCGCCCGTGTCTTTTCTTCTCAAAACACACAACATTTCTGGACTTAAGGCGTTAAAATGCTCTACAATACCTTGAAAAACCGTTGCGTTTTCTGTGGTGATATCTCTGCTCATCAAGGCTTTTAATTCCGGCTTAATTTTACGATCATTGCCCGATGTGTCTGGAGTAACTACCTGCAGTAAATCTAGCTTGGCATGAAACATATCTATAAGCGCCTTTAATGTTTGTGATGCCTTTGTGGTTTCTATCTTGGAGTTTTTAAATGCAAATAGTATGGTATCTATTTTCCTGAAAAGATAGTTTGGCGGCACAATTAAAAGCGGAATATCTGTTTGGCGTATTATTTTTGTGGTAACTTTTCCTAAATACACCTCATCTTTAATCTCAACACTTTGAGGAGACAGCACAATTAAATCTATTTTAAGACTCATTGAGAGCTGTGAAACCCCTTCAAAAATATCTCCGCTGATGGTCTTAGAGACTACTTGAACATCTTTGGTGCTTACATTTTCTAACACCTCTTTTAGAATAAGCTCTGTGGCGAGTGTTTTGATACAAGTAACATAAATGCGGGCATTGGTCATGGCAGCAAAGCTGGTTGCATACCTAAGATTGTTAATGCCATTTTCAATAGATCCAATAGGAACAAGAATATTTTTCATTTAATATTTTTATGACTGCAAAAGTACAATTAATATAGTAATTACAATGGTTTTTAGTGTTTTACAGCAACTATTGAGCAGAGAGCACTAGCAAAGGTTTTGAGGTATGAAACTCCTTTTTAAGTACCGCATTTTTGCCCCATAATTTTTTAAAGAAACCTTGCTTGCGTCTTACAACACAAAGCATGTCTGGGTTATGACTCTGGAAATGCTCTAACACTCCTTGAAATGTAGTAGCGTTTTCACTTTTGGTGTAAGATGTTTGTAGCTTTTGAAGTTTATTGCTCACACGCTGCATCTGTGGCGTACTCTCAGGGGTAGAAACATGCAGTAATTTTATTTCAGACCCAAAGTAAACCATGAATTTTTTTAACGGCTCTAACATGCTTTTATGTTTAAAGTTTCCGTCTTTAAAGGCCATTAAAATAGTTTCAGGACCCTTAAACATATCGCCCTCTGGCACAATAAGTACTGGAATGTTCGTGTTTTTAACCAAGTTGCCTGTGGTTTTTCCTAGATATACCTCTTCTCTAATACTATTAGATTTTGGAGAAAGCACCATAAGGTCTATAGAAACATGCTTGTTAAAACGCACAACTGTTTCTAAAACACTCCCTTTTACAGGATGGTCTATTACTGTAACTCCCTTTTTGTCTACTTTATCTAAGACCTCTTGCAGTCTGTTTTCACAATCTTCCTTGATAATAGCATTTACCTTGGCAAGACCTCCAACTTTAGAGAGTTCCCTAAAGGCAGAAAAAACATACACGTAGGCATCACAATGGTAGGCAAGATCTATTGCATATTGTAAATTACCTACAGCATTATCGTTGGATCCAATAGGCACTAATATATTTTTCATAGATTTAGGTATATTTAAAAAATGGGAACAAAATTACGTTATAAATATGATTAGAAAAGCCAAAGCATCAGAAATTGTTCAACTTATTTCTATTACCAAATTATGTGCTGCCCACATGATAGCAAATGACGTCTATCAATGGAATGAAAGCTACCCCAACATTACAGCCTTTGAGCAGGACTTTAATAGGGGAGAACTATATGTTTTATACGCCCAAAACACCTTAGCGGGCTGTATAACAATATCCAGTGTTAAAGACAGTGAATATGATGCCATTTCTTGGCTCACTCAAGATACAAAACACTATTATATCCATAGATTGGCGATCTCTCCGGCATTTCAAAAACAAGGCCACGCAAGAACCCTCATGGATTTTGCCGAATCTTTTGCAAAATCAAACGCGGCTGTATCTCTAAGACTAGACACTTTTAGCCAAAATAAACGCAACCAGCGTTTCTATGAAAATAGAGGCTATCAACCCCTTGGCAACATTTACTTTCCAAAACAAAGTCAGGACCCTTTTTATTGTTATGAGCTTATTTTATAATGTACTTTTACCCTCACAATGATTGACATTTCTTTTAAGCGCATCCAGCAGCTAGCCATACCAGCTATAATTGCAGGTATTGCAGAGCCCATATTATCTAGTACAGACGCTGCCGTGGTTGGTAATATCCCTGAGTTTGGTACAGAATCTTTAGCGGCCGTAGGTATTGTTGGCTGTCTCTTATACACATCTGACGCTGCCGACGAAGAGGATAGTG
>OJIO01001258.1_pt1 | contig 11645 bp, 6 predicted proteins | sample 1595621 | NCBI WGS metagenome assembly OJIO01 (sample SAMN05416776, study PRJEB24817) | seawater metagenome | isolation source: Sea water | place: Canada:Atlantic | collected 2013-07
TATCCTCTTCGTCGGCAGCGTCAGATGTGTATAAGAGACAGGGAGATAATTGTCCCGCTGCTATCATCGGATTACCAAAAAATATTTCTCTTTCTATCAGTGGTCGTTTATTGTTAATCATTGTACTATTAATTTGATGCAAAAGTATAAAATTTACTTTCTCTAAGTATCATCTATTCGATCAATTCACTTTCCTTAACTATAGAATATGTTAGTAAAAACTTAAAGCCTAAACAAATATCTTTCTCTCTACCTTAATAAGTTGATTAATCAATATCCATAAAAAAGAATAATCTCATCTTTGCAAAATGATTAAAGAAACAATAGAAAGTGATATACTTATAATCGGAGCTGGGTTGACTGGTCTGACATTGGCTTATGCACTTAGAAATTCTGGTTTATCTATCAAGTTAGTCGAAGCAAGAAGTCGTGTTGGAGGAAGGATTGAAACTGTTGAAACTGTTGATGGAGTAAAAGTAGAAATGGGTGCCACTTGGCTTGGAAATAAACATACTTATCTCGCAAGGCTTTTAGCCGAATTAGGAATAAACACTTTTGAACAAATCATTGGAGATACAGCTATTTACGAAGCAATATCTACAAGTCCACACTATCTTGCAAGGATACCTCCAAACCCTGAGCCTTCACTTCGTATAACAGGTGGTTCAGAAGCATTAATCAAGAAATTATCGAGTTATATAAGTGTCGAAAATATTTTTTTAGATGCCAAAGTGGAAAGTATAAAGAAGAGTAAAATTGGAGTAATAACGGATTGTGTACATTCAATTTTCAAATCCAAGATTGTCATCTCAACCCTACCTCCAAATTTACTAGTTAACTCAATTTATTTTGATGGCGCACTTCCCCATAGTCTACTTTCAGTTGCCAAGAATACACATACATGGATGGGTGAATCTATAAAGATAGCACTTACCTACGCTACTCCATTTTGGCGAAGTGAGGAGCTCTCAGGCACGATTATGAGTAATGTAGGTCCTATTCCAGAAATGTATGATCATAGCAATGCAGAAGATAATAGATATGCGCTCATGGGGTTTCTCAATGGTGGCTACTTTCAATTGACCAAAAAAGAGCGATTAGCGATAATCATGAAGCAATTAAAAAAGTATTATGGAAAATTGGCAGAAACATATACTAACTATGAAGAAAGAGTATGGAGAATTGAATCTGAGACATTTACTCCTTATGAGTCAAATGTTCTACCGCATCAGCTGAATGGGCATGATGTCTATCAAGAATCATATTTAGCCGATCGACTTATGTTGGCTGGAACAGAAACATCTACCTACTATCCTGGGTATATGGAAGGTGCCGTTTACAGTGGATTATTGACCAGTAAAAAAATCTTAGAAAAATTAAAACATGATAGGTAGAAAAATAGACCATATCGTTTATGCTGTTCTTGATCTTGATCAAGCGATGAGCGATATAGAAAGTCATCTTGGAATTCGTCCAGTATTTGGCGGATATCATAAAACTCAAGGCACAAAAAATGCATTGCTCGATCTTGATGATGGGTGCTATTTAGAAATACTTGCAATTGATCATGATAATATCAACATCAAAACGTCTAGATGGATGGGAATTGACCTTATCTTAGAACCCCGAATAACAAGATGGGCTCTTAAATCAGATCACATAGAATCAGATAGTGAAATCCTGAAATCACATAATAAAGAAATGGGTACTATATATCAAGGATCAAGAAAAACAACCACAGGAGAAACATTAGCATGGAAAATGATTCTACCTCTTTCTAGTCCAGACATAGAACTTATTCCATTCATGGTTGATTGGTCAGAGTCGGCATTTCATCCAACTGAAAAACTACAAGAAGGATGTTCACTTAAAGAAATCAGCTTAGCTGGCAGTGCGGCCGACAAAAGCAATCAGGTTTTTAATGAACTGAGTATATCAAATAACATTTCTAATACTATCAATACCACAATATCAATAACCATTGAAGGTCCAAATGGCCTTATCATTCTAAAATAAAATATGTACAGATCTATAGTTATTATTATTGCTATCTTGAGTTTCGCTTCTTGCAAAACCAATAAGCCCGACACATCTTTAGTCACGAGTACACCCGCAGAGCAAATCATAAAGCAAGCCATCAAAGCACACGGAGGCAAAAAGTATGAGACAGCACATTATGGTTTTACTTTTAGAAAGAAGCAATACACATTCCAAAATAATGGCGAGCAATATGAATACTCAGTAACGAGTGAAAAAGATGGAAAAACTCAAAAAGATGTAATGCACAATGCTGGAATGACTCGTCATATTAATGGGCAATCAGTTTCTTTGACTAAAGATGAACAAAACAGGTATTCACAAGGAGTGAATTCAGTCATCTATTTCGCAACCTTACCTCATAAATTAAAAGATAAATCTGTTAATAAGAAATACATTGGAGACACAAGTATTAAAGGGAAAAAATACCAAGTAGTTAAAGTTACTTTCGATAAAGAAGGTGGAGGAAAAGACCATGATGATCAGTATCATTACTGGATCAATACTGAAACTCATCTTATTGACTATCTAGCATATAACTACACTGTAAATAAAGGAGGAGTAAGATTCCGTTCTGCATATAATACACGAAATGTCGATGGAGTCATTTTCCAAGACTATATCAACTTTAAAGCACCTGTAGGAACTCCTTTAATTGATTTACCAAAATTATTTGAAGCGAATCAACTAAAGCAATTGTCATTAATCGAGACAGAAAATGTTATAAAGATGTAAGTAGCATCCTTGGAGATCATTTGCTACATTTGTGATACCATATGTGGTATCCAAGTATCCACCTAATCAAATAAAACGAATCAAGTGAAACAAGCATATATAGTAGACGGAGTCCGTACAGCTTTTGGAAAATTCAGAGGTACTTTATCATCTTACAGAACGGATGATCTTCTTGCTCACGTCCTAAAATCGTTGGTAGCAAAGAATCCTAACATCCCTCTTGATGCATATGAGGATGTAATCATAGGCTGCGCTAACCAAGCGGGAGAAGACAATAGAAATATTGCGCGTATGAGTGCATTATTAGCGGGTCTTCCTTGGTCAGTGCCAGGTGAAACGATAAATAGATTATGTGCATCAGGAATGTCAGCAATCGTACATGCCAATCGAGCAATCAAAGCTGGAGATGGCGATTTATTCATTTCAGGAGGCATAGAACATATGACTCGTGCTCCTATGGTCATGTCTAAATCAACTAGACCATTTGGAGGTGACATGAAGGTATATGACAGTAGTTTTGGGTGGAGATTTATCAATCCTAAGATGGCAAAGTTGTACGGTACAGAAGCTATGGGAAACACAGCAGAAAATCTTGCTGAAATGTTTAACATTAGCCGTGAAGACCAAGACAAGTTCGCAATGAATTCTCAAAAGAAAGCAGCTAAGGCTAGAGAAAATGGTAGACTAGCAAAAGAAATAGTAGCAGTAGAGATACCTAGAAGAAAACAAGATGCTTTGATCTTTGATCAAGATGAATTTATCCGTCCTGAAACAAACATGGAAGCATTGGGTAAACTCAGAACAGTATTCAAAGAAGGAGGAAGTGTAACAGCAGGAAATGCAAGTGGATTAAATGATGGAGCCGCAGCCGTAATAATAGCGTCTGAAGATGCTGTAACAAAATATGATCTAAAACCGCTGGCTAGAATTGTATCTTCAGCTGTCGTAGGTGTAGAACCTAGAATCATGGGAATAGGCCCCGTAAAAGCAAGCCAGAAAGCATTAGCTAAAGCTGGTCTTACACTTGATCAGATAGGTGTCATTGAACTAAATGAAGCATTCTCAGCCCAAAGTTTAGCATGCATTAGAGAATTAGGCCTAGCAGATGGCGATCCTAGAATAAACCCCAATGGTGGTGCAATTGCTATCGGTCATCCCCTTGGAGTATCAGGGACAAGAATCTCACACAGTCTTGCCATAGAACTACATGAAAAGAATCAACAGTATGGACTCGCAACTATGTGTATTGGTGTAGGTCAAGGGTATGCTATGGTGATTGAAAAAGTTTAAAAGGCAGCGGTTTAGATCGAATCTTCATTTTGAAAAATAGGTTTCAAACACTACCTTACATTTCTTAATATTCAAATTTCAATTTATTTCAAATGTTCAAATCCAAAAGTGCTACTGCATATTTTCAATCTCTAGTATTGCTTATATCTACTATATTAATTTTCTCATGTTCTTCGGCTGAGTTAGTACCGATGGACCTTAAGAAGGTACCATTAATTCCTACGCCAGTTTCTGCAACTGCAACTGGTGAATCATTTGAGATTACAGACAAAACCGTAATTTTCACCTCTGGGGATTTCCTATCAATAGAACAGTTTGCCCAAGAAGCAAGAAACGTCACTGGACATCCATTAGAGATCTCCCCAATGATATCATCTCCTAGTAATGGGAATATGTATTTCCAAATTGCAGAAATAGAAAATAAAGATTCTGAAGCATATGAACTTGAAGTTTCAAATAATAATTTGGTATTAAAAGCAAATACTGAACAAGGTCTTTTCTATGGTATTCAAACTATTAGACAATTGATGCCAGCTTCCATTGAAAGTGGAAGGTTAAGTAAAGAAATCGTATACTTAGCTTCAGGGAAAATAATTGATTCACCTAGATTTGAATATCGTGGTGCCATGCTTGATGTATCTAGGCATTTCTTTGGTGTAGATGTAATCAAACGATACATCGATTATATTTCAAGCTATAAGATGAATAAACTACACCTTCATCTTTCTGATGATCAAGGTTGGAGAATAGAAATCAAGTCGTGGCCAAAATTAACAGAGGTAGGCGGTCTTACACAAGTTGGTGGTGGTGAAGGTGGATTCTATACACAAGAAGATTATAAAGAGATCGTAAGATATGCTCAAAGTAAATTTGTAACTATTGTTCCTGAGATTGATATGCCAGGCCACACCAACGCTGCCCTTGTTGCATATCCCGAATTAAACTGTAATAAAAAAGATCCAAACCCTAAGGCATATTCTGGAATTGAAGTTGGTTTTAGCACACTATGCACCAGAAATCCTGAAGTATACAATTTCTTAGATGATGTTATCAAAGAATTAGCCGCAATGACCCCAGGTGAATATATCCATATCGGTGGAGATGAATCACATGTTACAGAAAAAGAAGACTATATCTACTTCATTAATAAAGTGCAAAAAATAGTATCTAAATATGGAAAGAAAGTTATGGGTTGGGACGACATTTCTGCTGCTACTTTAGAAACTGGGTCCGCAGTACAACATTGGGCTAAAAAAGAGAATGCTATAAAAGCGGTCGCTCAAAATGCAAAAGTCTTGATGACTCCAGCAACAAGGACCTACCTTGATATGCAATACGATAGTACAACTCCATTAGGTCTTCACTGGGCGGCATATATAGAGTTAGACAGTGCTTATATATGGGACCCCGCGACTCAAATAGACGGAATATCTGAATCACAAATCATTGGAGTAGAAGCTGCCCTATGGTCTGAGACAATAGACAATCTAAATGAAATAGAATATATGGCTTTCCCTCGATTAATAGGTCATGCAGAAATCGGATGGTCTCCTCAAAAAGGAAGAAGTTGGGATGAATATAAATTCAGACTAGCCAAACACGAAGAAAGATTGGTTGAAATGGGAATTGATTATTACAGATCGGCTTTGGTGCCTCGAAATGCAAACGATGGTTTACAACTTAATAATCCTTAATAATTAAACCATTCCCCTTTCCTAGGATACTTTTCACATATGCATTAACAACTCTGTTCATTGGAATAGGATTATGCCCAGGAAAGTAATCTTTATATTTTTCATAAGCATCTGATACCACTCCAAGGGATACCGCATTTAATCTGATTCCCCTTTCAAGTTCAAGTGAAGCAGCTTTCACAAAACTATGAATTGCTCCATTCACCATAGCAGCGCTAGCAGTTTTAATGACAGGATCGTCAGCTAATATTCCTGTGGATAGTGTAATTGATCCGCCCTCTACAAGATGTTCTTGTCCAAGTCTAGTGAGATTTACTTGTCCCATCAATTTACTCCTCAGACCTATATAATAATCATCTTCGCTTAAGTTTTTAAATTCCGCCCATCTCGCTTCACCTGCAATACATACAATTGCGTCTACATTCCCAACCTCATCCAACATTTTTTTAATTGAATCTGAAGAAGTAAGATCAACGGTAACTTGACCAGACGAACGCCCAGCAACAATTAATTCGTGATCATTTGTCAAATATTCAACCACTCTTCTCCCTATTGTACCCGCTCCTCCTATTACTAATATTCGCATAATTGTCTCAGAATTTTTACACTTCTAGATCATAAATAAATGAAATCTAATAATATTTTTTGCATTTCATTGCAACGAAATACGTATTTAGAAAATCTATAAAGTATATCATCTAAACACAACGGATCATGAATTATATACCAAGACTACTATTAACATTCGTTTTCGGATCTTTATTCTTATCTAACCTGACTTCTCAATATTCAATTTCTAGTGATGCGAGCAGCTTAGATATTGCGTGCGATGGCGAATGTTTTACATATAAAGTAGAGGATGGTATTGGTGGACCATATTTTTGGATTACAACAGGATCAATCCAAGGCAGTAATAATGATGAAGAGGTAACAATTTGTTGGAGTGTAATAGGAGAAAATGATATTCAAGTTGTAGATTTTGCCGCTTCGTTTGTAAACCAATCTGCCTTTCACACCGTGATGGTATCTGCAATTCCAAAACCTGAAGTAATTTTCCCCTTGTATCCTGACTGTATAGTTAGAGATACAGTTTTTACAGAACCTACACAGGATGAATTTAAAACAGTTGACTGTCGTACAGTGTGCTCTGGATCAACAGCAACATATTCTGCGTTGGTTGGAAACAGTTCATCAGTTACTTGGGAGGTAGATGGTGGTACAATACTGAGTCAATCACAAGAAGAAATAACCATTGAATGGAATACATCAGGCTCAGGAAATATTAAAATCACAGAATCAAATAATGGCTGTATTGGTAGCGAAAACTATTGTATCGAAATACTTAAGCCACTCGACATAGATATCGTAGCATTAAATGGAAGTGTAAACGATATCACTATATGTCTTGGTCAGGTTGTATATTTTCAAGGAATAGGGAGTGAAGATGTAACACAATTTCAATGGGATTTTGGAAATAATACCTATGCTTCTGGTAGCAGTGCTTCTGCAACTTTTGATCAAGCAGGCACATTTACTGTTACCCTTTTAGGTCGTACAGAGTGCGGATGTCAGGCCACAAGTATATATACCGTAATAGTGGATAGTAACCCCGGTCCAAAAATAATGTGTACCGGAACTGTCTGTGGAGGTGATGAGCAAACTTATTTTGCAGCTGAAAGTTGTTCGAATTATACTTGGAGTGTCAGCGGTAATGGAAGTTTGATAGATGGAGGTGGGTCTACTGATGATTTTATCACGGTAGTTTGGGGAAGTGGCCCAGTGGGAGAGATAAATCTAAGTACTTCTGGGTGCAACACCCCATTATGTGCATTAACAACAACTGTACAAATTCCAATAATTGATAACAATGCAATAATTGAAGGTCCATCGGTTGTTTGTAAAGATGGTTTTTCTAGTTATTCTGTTCAATACTACAATGGTACTGATTACACTTGGTCTATTAGTGGAAATGGGCAGATCATCAACGGAAATGGGACAAACGAGATTACTGTAGACTGGGATGACAATCCATTTTCTCCGGATCAAACAACCATCTCAGTCACGTACGATAATTGTCATCTAGAATGTGGTGGTCAAGCAAGTATAGTTATTGATCTATTGCCTAAATTTGTATTAACTGTCGATGACCTAACTTGTACAGAACAGTCTACTTATATAAATGCATTGGTAGGATGGAATTCTGCAACAGTTGATTTTGAAATCATCAATCCTTTAGGGATATCTTCTACTTTTCCGAATGTACAATTCCTTTCAGAAATATTTACCATCCCAGGTGAATATACAGTCATAGCTGTTGATGCAGCAGGATTATATTGTAATGATAAAATTGAAAGAAAATTTACGGTCTTAGAAAAGCCTGATGCTCCAATGTCAATAAATGGACCTTTATCAATTTGTAAGGACGAATTTTACTCTTATTCAGTTATAGCTCCAAACTCAAGTTATAGTGCTCGATGGATAATTACGGATGGGACAAGTACATCCGTCCAAATAGGAAATCAGATAAATATTCAATGGACGAGCGATGGACCCTATGAAATAACTGTTAACTTTTATCATCTTGAAGATGCTTGTTCATCAGAAACAATTACAGAATCCTTATTACCGATAGCTAATGCAATAATATCAGGATCTGATGAAACTTGTATAGATGAGACTACTTCTTATGATGGTGGGATTGCTTCAGGCAATTCGTCTGATTGGACTATATTACCCTCAGATGCAGGAAGTATAAAAAAGAATAATGACAACACAATTGACGTTACTTGGCACTTAGCAGGAACACATCAATTAAGTCTAGATTTTTGTGGTGCATCTTTATCATATGCAGTAACAATAAACCCAAATCCGTCAACATTGGTAAATTTTCCAGAAAAGGTATGTTCAGGAGATATGGCCACCATAAATATTCCAGTTACTTCATCAACAATTGTTATAACCGATGAATTAGACAATCTAGTAAGTAACAATAATATTTCAATTGTTGCTCCAGGAAAATATAAGGCAATAATAACAATGTCTGCAGGATGTGAAGAAATCATCCCAATTGTGATCGATACCTTTATTCCTCCAAGTGTACGGGTATCATCACAACAAGAAAATGCGTTTTGTATTCCACATCCTGGTATTTCCATAGTTGCACTGAATACAGATGATGGTTATACATATGAATGGTACCATAATGGTATTTCTCTTGGAAATACCGCTGATCAGATAACAACTACTACATACGGAGATTATCATGTAGTTGTAACAGATCAAAATGGATGTATTGCTACATCAAATATCCATACCTTATACGAGTGGTGTGTTGGGGATCAACCACCGGGAACTTGCAACGGTAGTGGAAATGCTGGAATTCTTCAGCTTGGAGCAATGTCTCTTACTTGTAACGATCTACAATTTAACATTAAAGGATCAACGTATAATTCGACTTCCTTCACTTGGGTTTTTGGAGATCCTGATTCTGGCATTAATAATACTGCAATGGGTAATAGTCCAATTCATTCATTTTCAAATGCTGGATTTTATTACGTCTTTTTATATGGTAATGTTGCAGGAGAAAGTGCTGTAGAAATATTTACAGTTCCCGCTGCCCCTCTATTTGATTACGATTTGGCATGTGCCAATAGTGGCGTACAGTTTAACAATCATTCAACTTTCATTCCTGGATATCCAATTAGTCAATATTCTTGGGATTTTGGAGACCCCGTAAGTGGCATTGATAATACGTCTATGGCTAAAGACCCAATTCACATTTATACTACAGCTGGAAATTATACTGCTACGTTAGAAATTACGGGCAACGATGGATGTACAGCTGCTTACCAGTTGAATGTTGAAGTATTGCCTGGACCTTTTGGAGATTTTGTAATGCCGCAATCTACATGCAGTGATGAAGGACTTCTTTTTATAGGATATGAATCAAGCGAGATATTGAATTACGAGTGGGATTTTGAAGATCCAACTTCAGGCGCTGCAAATATGTCAACCGCAAGCCGTGCGATTCATACTTTTAGTGCAGGTGGGTCTTATAACGTAAGCCTTACTGTCAGCGATATAAATGGATGTTCAACAATAATAACAAAGCCAATAAATATAACTTCTACTTCTCTTTCTGGTCAAATTGTGGCGAATCAAGCATTTCCAATGTGTTTTGGTGAAGAAGTGACATTAGACGCTCCAATTGGAGGTTTAGCATACATTTGGTCTAATGGTGAAGCAACTCAAAGTATAACAACAGTTAGACCAGGTATCTACTCAGTTACTATTGCCGATCCAAGTGGATGCCAATATATCCCAGACGATATAAATGTATCAGTTGAAGGTGTAATAAATAGAAGAATAACAGCCACTGTTCCGGTAGATCAATATGATTATTTTGGAGAGCAATACTTTGATAGTATAGTTATTTGTCAAGATCAATACTTCTCTTTTAATGCTACGTATATAAACAGTGCAACTTATTCTTGGTCTATGGGCTCGTCAACAAATTGGTATACGAATTCATCATCATTCTCACAATTACCTCCTGGTAAACATGAGATATTTGTAACCATCACTGATCCAATATCAGGATGCCCAGTTGAAAGTGAGCCATTTAAAATAATAGTAAATGAACTACCAAGTCAGATAACATTAAACGGTGCCAACAACAATCTCTGTGAAGGAGAAACACATATACTTTCAGTTAATAGTCCTGATAGTAATATGAAATATTATTGGAATACTGGTGAAGTAGGAACATCCATCACTTCGAGTGCAGCTGGATGGTATTACGTTACTGCAGTAAATGATAAAGGGTGTGAAAGAGAAAGTTCTTCAGTACTGATTAGTAAACGACCCGATGCCAACCGGATTAACATAGGTTGTGCAACAGCTTGTTTTCCCGATACAATATGCACACCATATATTGATGGAGCCTCTACTTACCAATGGTTATTAAATGGTTCGCCAGTAAACGATGTTTTTGGAAATGACCTCATTGTTAATCAAGCTGGTGATTATCAATTGGTAGTTGACAACTTCAATGGTTGTCAGGATACTAGTGATGTCTTTACAATAGATGCGGAACCTAGTGACCAATCAATAACAGGAATAGTTTTTATAGATGATAATATGAATGGTATCTGGGATGCTGGAGAAATGCTATTATCAGGTGTGACAGTCAATATTTATAATGGTTTCTCAATTGAAAGTACAACTACTACGGATGTAAATGGTACTTACCTATTTGATCCAATTACTATAATTAATCCAGTTGTTAGAATAGATACTACTGGTTTAAATCTCAATCTCAACGGAGGACTGTTTGAAGCCAACGTAGACTTTCTAACCTGCATAGAAGATAAAACACAAGACTTTCCATTGATAAAAACTTGTACCGAAATAGAAGTATTTGAAGTTGTCATAGTTTGCATTGGAGAAACGGTTACTATTAATAGTATTGATCTTGCAGATGGCGATATATGGCCATTTATGGATGTAAATTCTCAAGGATGTGATTCAATCACTAATATCCAAGTGTTAGCCCATCCTGCACCTGTTGTGGATCTCATTCCACAAGCGACTTGTATGAATCAAGATGCTGGACAATTAGAGATAAGTATAATGAGTGGTGGTACATTGCAGTTTGCAATAGATGATGTTACTTCATTTTCTCCTGATCTTATTTATACCAACCTAGCAGCTGGAAGCCACACGCTTTGGCTATTTGATTCAAATGGGTGTTCTTCTTCATATACATTTATCATTGATGAAATACCTTCACCAGATATGACATCAATAATTCAGAATACTTGTGCTGGTGGTAATACTGGTTCTGTCTCTTATACACATCTCCGAGCCCACGAGACAGGCAGAAATCTC
>OJIO01001266.1_pt1 | contig 11583 bp, 9 predicted proteins | sample 1595621 | NCBI WGS metagenome assembly OJIO01 (sample SAMN05416776, study PRJEB24817) | seawater metagenome | isolation source: Sea water | place: Canada:Atlantic | collected 2013-07
ATCTACACTATCCTCTTCGTCGGCAGCGTCAGATGTGTATAAGAGACAGGGCATTACCAGCATGGTTACAAGCTCTCCCTGGTCTAGGCCGTCTACAGGAGTTAAAATTCCTGCGCGGTTTGGCAGGCTCATTTCTAGAGAAACATCTTGGCTAGTTAGGTTGTTTAACATTTCTGTTAAAAAACGAGAGTTAAACCCAATTTGCATATCATCTCCTTGGTAATCACAAGTGAGGCGCTCTTCTGCTTTGTTGCTGTAATCTATATCTTCCGCAGAGATGTTTAACTCTGCCCCAGCTATCTTTAAACGTATTTGATGTGTGGTTTTATTAGAAAAAATAGAAACACGACGTACACTGTTTAAAAACAAATTACGGTCTATGCTTAATTTGTTTGGATTTTCTTTTGGTATCACAGCTTCATAGTTTGGATACTTACCATCTATAAGGCGGCATATGAGCACGGTTTGATCAAAGGTAAATTTTGCATTACTATCATTGTACTCTATGGTAACTTCTTGCTCACTACCTGCCAAGATGCTCTTTAATAAATTTAAAGGCTTTTTGGGCATGATAAATTCTGCGCTTTGAGAGGCAGCAACGTCTGTACGGGTATATTTTACTAATTTATGTGCATCTGTAGCTACAAAGGTTAACCCTTCTGTAGAGAATTGGAAAAATACACCACTCATCACAGGGCGAAGGTCATCATTTCCACTAGCAAAAATTGTTTTGCTAATGGCAGTTGCCAAAATATCACCTTGCAAAACCGTTGAAGATGGATCCTTTAGCTCAATGGTGCTAGGAAACTCATCTCCTGGTGCATAGGCTAGTGCATATTTACCATGATTAGAGCTTATCTCTACGGTGTTGTTATCTTCTATAGTAAAGGTTAGTGGCTGCTCCGGAAATGTTTTTAAGGTGTCTAGTAAAAGTCGTGCAGGAATACATACAATACCTTTTTCACTACTTTCAACCTCTAGGTTTGAGGCTATAGTTGTTTCCAAATCTGAAGCAGAAACAGTTAGCGCATTACCATCTAGATCAAACAAAAAGTTGTCTAAAATAGGTAAGGTGTTGTTATTATTTATAATGCCTCCAAGCACTTGTAGTTGCTTTAAAAGGTAGGAACTAGATACAATAAATTTCATGTAATTTGTTTTCTAGAGGTTATATATTAAGTTGAAAATTTCAAAGGTTGTATTACTTAGGTCTTATTACAAATATATCTCAAATGTAGCATACTACAACACGAACTTATTAACACTTAGCCTTGGTATTTCTTTTTTCTTAAAAACCCAAACAACAAACCAAAAGGTAGTAGCGCCACTAGTGGTAGCCCTATATGCAATAGGTGCCAAAGCCTGCGGGTTTACGGCAATTTTTTGGGGTCCAAAAATAGACTATAATTTTCTTGGCTGGTATGTTTATAAGTCCCGTATCATCTAGCAAGTTGTTGACTGTAATTGATAAAAAAATCTTGATTATCAAACGCATTGGTAATGATGTTTCTATCACTTACAACAACCATTCTTGTCATGATTTCTTGCCGTAATTAATTTGCTGTATTACAGCGCTACATGGCAATGCGTGTCTACACTCCAAGCACCTGCTTTACTAGCAAACATAGGTTTAGTTGTTGCCCAAACACCCTTAAATAATTCGCTGTTTCTATAGGTCTCTAAATCACTTTCTTTTTCCCATTTACTGTAGGTAAAAAAAATAGTTGGCTGGTTTTTATCTCGCCATAGCTCTAGATGCATACAGCCTTTAAAGGTTCTTATCTTGTGTTTTACTGTTTCAAAATTAGCCAGAAATTGGGCTACTTTATCTTCTTGAAACTCCATTTTTACAATGCGTGTAAACATAATTGTATAAGGTTACTGTTTTATTAAGAGCTAGCACTAAAATTTATGGTAACGGTATCTCTGTATTGAAGCCCAAACAAAGACTTGGCACTTCCTACCGTTGCAGGATTACTTTTATAGATAGATAGTTCTAGATAGTTTGAGGAGTTCCAGAGCGCTATTTTTTTACCATCCTCATCTCTTTTTTGGGCAGGAGTATCAAAATTAATAGCATCACTGTAATGGCTGTGTATGGTATCAAAGTTTGCAGTTCTTGCGGTTATTTTAAAAGACCTGCCTTTTGCAATCTCTTCAAATTTAGTTTTGGTAATGTTGGTAATCACATTTCCGTAGTTATCTATATAAATCACGCTGCCCATAATTTGAGTGGCTTCTTGATTTATAGTAGGGCGTATGCCTCGTAATTCTTTAATAGTATCTATTTGTTTTCCAATAACCTCTAGGGTTCCTCCACGAGCAATGTGGCATGCTACCTTTACAAATACATCAAGTACAGGAAAATTAGTGATAATCCTATCATGAATATTAATCTCAACAATTTTCTGCGGGTTTATTTCATTGGCCAGCATAGAGATAATACCATTATTGGCACACACAAAATAATGACCATCCAGCAGTACCGCAATGTGTTTGTTTTCTGGGTTTAGCTCGCTGTCTATTCCTATAATATGTATGGTCCCTGGAGGAAAACTACTGTAAGCATTTTGAATAATATAGGCAGCCTCCATGATATGAAAAGGAGACACGCAATGTGAGATATCAACAATTTTAACATCCTCTAGCTCACTGTAGATAGCTCCTTTCACCGCACCAGCAAAGTGATCCTTTTCACCAAAGTCTGTAGTAAGGGTAATTATGGCCATAGTGTATTGTTGATATATTGTTGACAGTACTATTACAAAACTAAACTACTTTATGAATTCAAAAAACTATATTTACTATAAGAATTAAGACTTATAAACAACTTTTATTAATTTCTATTAAACGCCAACGCTTTTGAACGAACTAAGTATCGAACTCACAGAGATTAACCCAAGAGATTTTTTTGGGAATCAAAATGCCAATATAGACCTATTAAAAAAATACTTTCCCAAATTAAAGCTGGTTGCTAGGGGCAGCAATTTAAAAGCCTTTGGTGATGACCAGGTTTTACAAGAGTTTGATAAACGCATCGCTATGCTATTAGAGCATTTCGCCAAATTTAACAGAATCGACGAAAACATTATTGAGCGCGTACTCTCCAGTACCAGTAAGGCAGACTATGAAACTTCATCCAAAAGCGGTGATGTGCTGGTTCATGGTGTAAACGGTAAGCTTGTTAAGGCAAGAACTGCCAACCAGCGCAAAATTGTTGATTTTTCAAAAACCAAAGATTTAGTATTTGCTGTGGGCCCAGCCGGTACTGGTAAAACCTATACTGCTGTTGCCTTGGCAGTAAAAGCATTAAAAGAGAAACAGGTAAAACGAATTATCATGACCCGTCCTGCTGTTGAAGCAGGAGAGAACCTTGGTTTTTTGCCTGGAGATTTAAAAGAAAAGCTAGATCCCTACATGCAACCCTTGTATGACGGTCTTAGAGACATGATTCCTGCAGAAAAATTAGAAACCCTTATAGAAAACGGCACCATACAAATAGCACCCTTGGCCTTTATGCGAGGTAGAACCCTAGACAACGCTTTTGTTATTCTAGACGAGGCGCAAAACACAACACATGCACAAATGAAAATGTTTCTTACCCGTATGGGAAAAAGCGCTAAGTTTTTAATTACTGGAGATCCTGGGCAAATAGATTTACCTCGCCGTGTAACCTCTGGATTAAAGGAGGCACTACTAGTTTTAAAGGATGTAGATGGGGTGGGTATGGTATATCTTGATGATAAAGATGTGATACGTCATAAACTCGTGAAAAAGATAATTTCTGCCTATAAAGGAATTGAGAATTTAGATGTTTAATTTTTTATCTGAAATGCTATAATAACAAACCTATTGATTTATTTTTGCGGTTCAATTCTGCAATCAAACTAGCTACATGAGTAATACAATTATTAAAACAGATTTTAATTTTCCAGGTCAAAAAAGTGTGTACCACGGTAAGGTACGTTCTGTATATACCCTTGCCAATAATCAATTATTAATGGTAGCCACAGATAGATTGAGCGCCTTTGATGTTGTAATGCCAAAAGGAATCCCTTTTAAAGGTCAAATTTTAAACCAGATTGCCACCAAAATGATGCAAGACACCCAAGATTTGGTACCAAACTGGCTTAGGGCAACTCCAGATCCTAATGTTGCAATAGGGGAGGCTTGTACCCCTTTTAAAGTAGAAATGGTAATTAGAGGCTATATGGCTGGCCATGCTGCAAGAGAGTACAAGGCAGGAAAACGTACGCTGTGTGGGGTAGCAATGCCAGAAGGGATGAAAGAGAACGATCCGTTTGCTAGCCCTATTATAACACCCGCCACAAAAGCTGAAATGGGTGACCATGACCAGGATATCTCTAGAGAAGATATTATTAAAGGCGGCATAGTTAGCAAAGAAGATTATTTAGTTTTAGAAGATTATACGCGTAAGCTTTTTAAAAGAGGTAGTGAGATTGCATCTCAAAGAGGTCTTATTTTGGTAGATACCAAGTATGAGTTTGGTAAAACCAAAGAAGGTAAAATTGTACTTATTGATGAAATACACACCCCAGACTCTTCTCGTTATTTTTATGCAGATGGCTACCAGCAAAGGCAAGACAGTGGCCAGGCTCAAAAACAACTATCCAAGGAGTTTGTTCGCCAGTGGCTTATAGAAAATGATTTTCAAGGTCTAGAGGGGCAAACAGTACCTTTTATGAGTGATGACTATATAGAAACTGTCAGTGAGCGTTACATTGAGCTGTATGAAAACATAACGGGCGAACCTTTTATAAAGGCGGAGGTTTCTTCTATAGAAACTAGAATACAACACAATGTAGCAGCCTACTTTAACCAGTAGCTATTGTGATTTTTGAGCATAAAAAAAGCGGCTGGTATAGCATTTGCCAGCCGCTTTTTTTTTAAATAATTTTATTAGTCTAAAAGAGACGCTACTTTAACATCTAGGGCGTTACCTCTTAAGTTTTTAGCTATAATAATACCGTTTTTGTCAAGCAAGAATGTAGCTGGTATAGAGCGAACCCCGTACTGCCTTGCAATTGGGTCTTGCCAAAATTGTAGGTTAGATACATGAAACCAGTCCATCTTATCTTTTTTAATAGCTTTAATCCAACGATCTTTTTGCCCTGCTTTGTCTAGAGAGACGCTAATGATATTTAACCCTTTATCATGATACTTATTGTATACGCGCACAACGTTTGGATTTTCTTTTCTACAGGGCCCACACCAAGATGCCCAGAAATCTATAATAGTATATTCTCCCATGGCATCTTGTAAAGATAAATTTGTACCCTCTGGGGTTTGCGCACTAAAGGCAGGGGCCTTACCACCAACATCGCTATTTTTTAGGTTTTGTGCAGTGGCAGTTATTTCTTTTGCAATGTCTGTGCTGCTAATTTTTGGGCTAAAGTTTGCTACTAGATCAGAGGCCTCTCTAGCGTTTAGTTGTTTTTGGTTTAGCATTTCAGAAACTAGCAATAGCGCAAAAATAGAATTAGGATTTTCTTTGACGAAATTTTTCTTGAAAGCAACCTCATTGTTGGTTACCATAACATTTTGTTGTTGTAGTTTTTTAATCAAATCACCATCATTAACTTTTTTAGCAGCTCTGTAGCTGTCTGATATTTCTGTTCTTAGTTTTGTTACTTTTCTTGAATTTATTGCAAACTCTCTGTAGGAGTCATTTTGAAGGTTACCAGTCACAAAAGAGGCTTGAATACTATCTTTGTAAATAGTTGCCTTTAAATCTTCACTTTCAGGAAAATAAGGGATACTACTATTACTAACAACCATAAAATACATGGACGGCTCTGTTAGGTTTGCAAATTCCCCAGAAAACTTACCATTATTAACCATCAAAGTGTCTATCACGTTAGTGCGGTTATCCTTTAGAGAGTATATTATGACCTTGGAACCATCTTCCAATCCATCTGCGCTACCACTTAGTGTATAGGAGTTGGTGTCTGTAGTACAGGCAATTTGACTAAAAAGTAAAAGGGCTACTATTGCGTATTTCATAATAGGTTTATTTTTTTGTAAAAATAGTTGATTTTTTATTAAAATAGAAACACTTCAACTCTTTGTTAGTTGGGGTGTATGCTATGGTTTGGTTATTACAATTCGTTACTAGATTCTTTCTGGCCACTGATCATTAAAAACGCCTTTAAAAAACCATCTAATTGGCCATTTAAAACAGCTTCAGGGTTTGTGCTTTCATAACCTGTACGTACATCTTTTACAAGTTTGTAGGGTTGTAGTACGTAATTTCTAATCTGGCTTCCCCATTCAATGGCCATTTTGCCATCTTCAATCTCTGCTCTTTGGGCTTGCTGTTTGCGCAGTTCAATTTCATACAATTGAGACTTTAGCATTTGCATTGCTTTTTGTCTGTTTTCAAGCTGTGATCTTGTTTCGCTGTTGTGTATTATAATACCACTTGGTTTGTGTGTTAAAATGGCTTTGGTTTCAACTTTATTAACGTTTTGTCCTCCTGCGCCGCTACTGCGAGCGAAATCCCAAGATATTTCTGAGGGGTTAATGTCTATCTCTATTGTGTCATCTGCAAGTGGGTACACGTATACACTAGCAAAACTAGTATGGCGTTTTGCATTGCTGTCAAAAGGAGAGATGCGCACCAAGCGGTGCACTCCATTTTCACTCTTTAACCACCCAAAGGCAAATTCACCATCAATTTCAAGGGTAACAGTTTTTACTCCAGTTACATCTCCAGCCTGAAAATTAAGCTCTTTTACCTTAAAGCCATTTTTCTCTGCCCACATTAAATACATGCGCATTAACATGTTGGCCCAGTCACAACTCTCTGTACCACCAGCGCCGGCTGTAATTTGCAGCACAGCGCTCATTGCGTCTCCATCCTGGCCTAGCATATTTCTAAACTCAAGAGATTCTGTAAGCTCATGTGCCTGTGTAAATCGCTCCTCAACCTGCTGCTGTGTTCCTTCTCCTTCTTTAAAAAACTCAAACAAAACTTCAGTGTCTTCTAGTAAAGAGAGCGCCATTTTGTAATCTGTAACCCATTTTTTTTTGGTGCGTAACACCTTTACAAAGGCTTCTGCCTCTTTGGGCTTGTTCCAAAAATTTGGGTCAAAGGTTTTTTCTTCGTCATTGCTTATTTCTATTTCTTTGCCAGCAATGTCAAAGATATTGCCTTAACAACTCTATTCTAGAGCGAAGGTCTTGGAGTTGGTCTGTTGTAATCATATAGATACCTTATGTATGTAGATTGTATTTGAAATCTTTTAAACCATTTGGTAAAAGAAGTGTAAAAATACGGGTATTGATTTTTAGAAAAAAGAAAAGCATTACAAACAAAAGTAAAATGAGTTATTACTATATTTATATTTTTAAAATTTAAACACTCAAATCATCTTTGTTTTGCTAGTTGTGGCCTTGCCGCATTTCTATCTTCAAACAAGATGATAGAACACATACTATAAAACCCCATCATGATTATAGATTTAAGAAGCGATACTGTTACAAGGCCAACTCCAGGAATGTTAGATGCTATTATGCAGGCTCAAACGGGAGATGATGTCTACAAAGAAGATCCAACTGTAAATGCGCTTGAAGATAAAATGGCGTCGCTATTTGGTATGGATACTGCGCTGTATTTCCCTACTGGAAGTATGGCCAACCAGGCCGCTATAAAGTTACATACACAGCCCTCACAGCAGCTTATTTGTGATAAATGGGCCCATGTGTATAATTATGAAGGGGGAGGCGTCTCTTTTAATAGTGGCGTGTCTTGCAAGTTGGTAGATGGCCATAGAGGTATGATTACTGCCAAGCAGGTCTTGGAGAGTATAAATCCTCCAGATTTTTATCACAGCCCATTAACTTCCCTGGTGTGTCTAGAAAATACAACCAATAAAGGGGGCGGCGCCTGTTATGAAATGGATGAAATAATAAAAATCAAAAAAGTGTGTCAAGAACATAATCTAGGACTGCATCTTGATGGTGCACGTTTAATGAACGCTATAGTTGCTAAAAAAGAAGACCCTAAACACTACGGAAATGTATTTGACACGATTTCTGTGTGCCTAAGTAAAGGCCTTGGCGCCCCTATGGGAACTGTACTGATAGGAAATTCTTTACTAATGAAAAACGCTATTAGAGTAAGAAAGGTATTAGGCGGGGGTATGCGGCAAGTTGGTTTTATGGCTGCAGCAGGTCTTTATGCCATGGAGCATCAAGTAGACCGCCTGGAACAAGACCACCAAAAGGCAAAACAAATAGCGCTGCTTTTAGAGAGTTTGCCTTACATTAAAAAAGTAGAGCCCACACAAACCAATATTGTAATTTTCTATATGCAAGAGGGCCTTAATCAGGAGGATTTTATAAGCGCTCTGGCTGCAAAACACATTCGTATCAGTGATATGGGGCAAGGGAAATTACGTGTTGTTACCCACCATGATTATACCTCCCAAATGCACAGCGTGTTTTTGGATACCCTTGCCGCCTATAAGCACTAATTTTTTATACGTTACAGATCAAAGTTTTTGCTGTATTTTTGTTTAACCTTTGCTCTAATTGTAAAATCTAATGGCACGAATTAGTTTTTAATGTCTTGTAAAAGCTGTAATTTTACCCCTAGACAACCCATACCTTATCCTATGAAAAAAATAGCCATACTAAGTTTTGTGTCATTATTTTTGATGCTGGCTTGTAAAGACATTAAAACCACACAAACCCCTATGAATCACACCCCACCAACAGTAGATAAAATTGCCAAAAACATAGAAACACATGGTGATGCCAGAGAAGATGGCTATTATTGGTTAAATGAAAAAGAAAACCCAGAGGTCATAGATTACCTGGAGCGTGAGAATGATTATTACCAAAAAATGACAGCTCATACCGAAGATTTTCAAAAAGAGCTGTTTGAAGAAATGAAGTCTAGAATCAAGGAAGATGATGCTTCTTTGCCTTATAAGTTAAATGGATATTTCTATATCACACGTTTTGAAAAAGGGAAAGACTACCCTATATACACACGTAAAAAAGACAGCTTAGAGGCACCAGAGGAAATATTATTTGATGTAAATGAAATGGCTAAAGGGCATTCATACTATAATCTTAGAGGAATTTCTGTGAGTCCAGATAATACCATGGCTAGTTTTGGTGTAGATACCCTAAGTAGAAGAAAGTACACCATTTATATAAAAAACCTTGTAACAGGTGAGCTACTTCAGGAGGTGATACCTTTAACTACAGGTGGCGCCACTTGGGCAAATGATAATAAAACTCTTTTTTATTCTAAAAAAGATGAACAAACACTTCGCTCAAATCAAATATACAAACACATCCTTGGTGAAGATGCTACCCAAGATGAAAATATATTCACCGAAGAAGATGAAACTTACAATGCGTTTGTATACAAAACAAAATCAAAAAAATACATCGTTATTGGTAGTTCAAGCACATTGTCTTCAGAGTATCAAATTCTTGATGCAGACACGCCAAACCAACCCTTTAAGATATTTCAGCCAAGAGAGCGAGGGCTAGAGTACAGCATAGCACATTATGAAACTAGTTTTTATATTGTAACAAACAAAGATGGTGCTACTAACTTTAAATTAATGAAGACCCCTCAAGACAAGACCTCTAAAGAGAATTGGGTGGATGAAATTGCCCACAGAGATGATGTACTTCTAGAAGATATTGAAATATTTAAGGATTATTTAGTAGTTGAGCAGCGCTCAAATGGCTTAAACCAAATGCACATTAAAAGGTGGGATAACTCAAAGGAGTATTACCTTCCCTTTGATAATGAAACCTACGGGGCAGGAGCGATGTCAAACCCAGATTTTGACTCTCAAATATTGCGTTATGGATACTCCTCTTTAACAACACCTTCTTCTATAATTGATTTTAATATGGATACCCAGCAAAAGACTGTTTTAAAAGAAACAGAAGTGCTTGGCGGTTCTTTCAATAAAGATAATTACGAGTCTAAACGCATTTGGGCCACAGCAGAGGACGGAACGAAGGTGCCAATTTCAATGGTGTATAAAAAAGGCATGAAGATGGATGGTTCAAATCCATTTTTGATGTACGCCTACGGCTCTTATGGAGCTACTATAGATCCATACTTTTCTACTACTCGTCTAAGTTTGTTGGATAGAGGCTTTATTTTTGCAATAGCACACATTCGTGGAGGACAATACCTAGGCAGATCATGGTATGAGGACGGAAAACTCCTAAAAAAGAAAAATACCTTTACAGATTTTATTGATGCCTCAAAACATGTTATAGATAAGGGGTATACTTCTGCAGCGCATTTATATGCGCAAGGAGGCTCTGCAGGAGGCCTGTTAATGGGCGCTGTTGTTAACTTAGCCCCGGAACTTTATAATGGTGTTATTGCATCAGTTCCTTTTGTAGATGTTGTTACCACTATGTTAGATGATACTATTCCGCTAACCACTGGTGAGTATGATGAATGGGGAAATCCAAATAATAAAGAGTATTACCAGTACATGAAATCATACTCCCCTTATGATAATGTAAAAGCGCAATACTACCCAAACATGTTTGTCACAACAGGTTTACATGATAGTCAAGTTCAGTATTTTGAACCTGCCAAATGGGTGGCGCGTCTAAGAGAATTAAAAACAGATGACAATGTGCTGTTTTTAGATGTTAATATGGACGCAGGACACGGAGGAGCCTCTGGACGTTTTGAGGCTTTAAAGGAGCTTGCTAAAGATTATGCCTTCCTCCTTGATTTAGAGCAAATAAGCAAATAATTATATTTATGTATCTTTGTAACGTTTTATAAAGGGTCAAATAACAATGGCTTTGCAATGAAATTCTTCTATGACAAAACAAATTAAAGCACATAAAAATATTCTAGAACTTATTGGTAACACACCACTGGTTGAGCTTAATAAGATAACGGCTAGTTTTAAGGGTAATTTCTACGCTAAAGTAGAAGCCTTTAATCCTGGACACTCCTCTAAAGATAGAATCGCTTTATATATCATAGAACAGGCAGAGAAAAAAGGAATTTTAAAACCTGGAGATACTATTGTTGAAACAACTAGTGGTAACACTGGTTTTAGTATTGCAATGGTGAGTATCATTAAAGGATACAAATGTATCTTGGCTGTGAGTTCAAAATCTTCTAAAGATAAAATAGACATGCTTCGCACCATGGGCGCACAGGTACATGTTTGTCCTGCCCATGTTAGTGCAGATGACCCAAGATCTTATTATGAAGTTGCCAAAACCATACACAAAAACACCCCTAGTTCTGTATATATAAATCAGTACTTTAATAAACTAAACATAGAGGCGCATTACCAATCAACGGGTAAAGAAATTTGGGAACAAACAAATGGTCAAATAACGCATTTGGTTGCCTGTAGTGGTACCGGCGGAACCATCTCTGGGATTGCTCGTTATTTAAAAGAAAAAAATCCAGGTGTTCAAGTTATCGGTATTGACGCCTATGGCTCTGTCTTAAAAAAGTATCATGAAACTGGCGCCTTGGATCGTGATGAAATATACCCCCTGTCTCTTATACACATCTGACGCTGCCGACGAAGAGGATAG
>OJIO01001267.1_pt1 | contig 11575 bp, 8 predicted proteins | sample 1595621 | NCBI WGS metagenome assembly OJIO01 (sample SAMN05416776, study PRJEB24817) | seawater metagenome | isolation source: Sea water | place: Canada:Atlantic | collected 2013-07
CTATCCTCTTCGTCGGCAGCGTCAGATGTGTATAAGAGACAGCTATATGAAAAAACTAATGTTATTAAGCGTGTTTTCGCTATTTATTTTAAGTTCATGCGTATCTAAAAAACAATATGCAGAATTAGAAGCTAAGCAAAAAGAAACACAAGATTTATTAAATACTGCAACAGTTAAACTTAACAGTTGTTTATCAGACAAAGCTGCATCTGACGCTAGAGTTACTGGATTACAGGAGCAATTGGCTGATATGCGTAAAACTAACCAGGATTTAATTGACACTAAAGGCAATTTAACTACGCTAACTCAAAAAGGCGCAGAAAACCTAGAAAAATCTCTTGAGAGTTTAAAAGAGAAAGACCTTAAAATTACACGCTTACAAGATGCATTAACTAGAAAAGACAGTGTTACCTTAGCAATTGTAACTAGCCTAAAGCGTGAAGTAGGAATTAACGACCCAGACATTCAAATTAATGTTGAAAAAGGAGTTGTGTTTATCTCTATTGCTGACAAGTTATTATTCCAAAGTGGTAGTTATAATGTAACTGCAAGAGCTAGAGAAGTTTTAGCTAAAGTTGCTAAAGTTGTAAATAGCAAACCAGACTTTGAGTGTATGGTAGAAGGGCATACTGATAGCGTACCTTACAAAAGTGGTGTGTTGTTAGACAACTGGGATTTAAGTGTTAAACGTTCAACATCTATTGTAAGAGTATTAGAAGATTTAGGTGTTAATCCAAAACAATTAATTGCAGCAGGACGTGCTGATTATGTGCCTTTAGTATCTAATGATACTGCCGAAAACAGAGCAACAAACAGACGTACTCGTATTGTAGTTTTACCTAAAATTGACCAGTTCTATGAAATGGTTGAAAAAGAAATGAAAAACTTATCTGCAAAAGGAAACTAATTTTTAGTAGATAATAAGTATAGAAAGCTCAATCGAAAGGTTGGGCTTTTTTTTATGGCGTTACTTTTCGAAAACTCAAAGTCAGGCTTTCGCTACTCGCTCTCAAAAGAGGAGCTCAAACAAATGCTCAATCCTTAACGCAATATAATATAACTAATAGCTAATGGCTAATGGCTAAACTAAAAAATCTCTAAACTTCCCTTGCCTTCTCGAATTATAAGAGGTTCATCTTCAGATAAATCAATAATTGTAGATGCCAAATTATCACCATAACCACCATCAATAACTAAGTCGACTAGATTGTCCCATTTTTCCAAGATTAATTCTGGGTCAGTAGTGTACTCAATAACTTCGTCTTCATCATGAATAGACGTGGAAATAATCGGATTACCCAATTGTCTTACAATCTCTAAAGCAATATTATTATTTGGCACACGTATACCAACAGTTTTTTTCTTCTTAAATGGATGTGGTAATGTTTTTGCTCCTGGTAAAATAAAAGTATAAGGTCCAGGAAGTGCTCGCTTTAAAATTTTGAAAGTCGATGTGTCAATTTGTTTTACATAGTCACTTAGGTTACTTAGGTCATGACAAACAAAAGAAAAGTTAGACTTTTCTAGCTTCACACCTTTTATTTGAGCAATACGTTCTAAAGCTCGCATATTGGTAATATCGCAGCCTAAACCGTAAACAGTATCGGTTGGGTAGATAATTAAGCCTCCTCTTTTTAATACATCAACAACCTTTTTAATCTCTTTAGGATTAGGGTTTTCTTCGTATATTCTTATGAATTCTGCCATACCACAATGTACAATATATTATGATTATTATCCTAAAACATCCAACTTAGCAAAACGGAGTAATAGTTTTTTAACACCTCCATGTTCAAAATTAATTTCGGCTTTGGTATCTGCACCAACACCTTCAATTTTTAGCACTTCGCCTTTTCCAAAACGCATATGCTCTACAATATTACCAACAGTTAACTTTCCATCAAATAAGTTAATATCAGGATTTCCTATAGATTTTCCAATTGGTTTAAGTTTTGCTGGTGGAATAAATTTAGGTGGTTTTTCTTCCGATTTTCTTTTAATTGGTTTTTTAAATCGAATCTGACTTGGTTCAATATCTCCAAAAATATCAGCGCTTAACATTGGGTTTTGTCGTCTGTCATCAACAGGAGTTAATATATCGAGATATTCATCATCAATTTCTTCAATAAATCTGCTTGGTTCTGCATCAATTAATTTTCCCCATCTATATCTTGATAACGTATAGGTTAAATAGGCTTGCTTTTCGGCTCTTGTTAATGCCACATAAAACAAACGTCGCTCCTCCTCTAGTTCACTTCGTGTATTCATACTCATCGCACTTGGAAACAAGTCTTCTTCCATCCCAACTATGTATACATAAGGAAACTCTAACCCTTTTGCCAAGTGAATAGTCATTAGTGCTACTCTATCATCATCTCCTTTATCATTATCTAAATCGGTTGCCAAAGCCACATCTTGTAAAAATTCAGCAATATCATCAGATGCATCTGCTAGTTCTTTCTGTCCTTCAACAAAATCTTTAAGACCATTAAGTAACTCTTCAATATTTTCCATTTTTGCAACACCTTCAGGAGTACCATCGCTATTAAACTCTTTTATTAATCCAGAAACTTTAGTAACATGATCAGCCAAATCAAAAGCATTTGCTGTTTGGTTAATAACCTGAAAGCTTTCAATCATAGTCACAAAATTCTGCAACTTATTTTTTGTAGACGAATTGATATTAATTTCAATTTTACCAATATTTTTCATCACTTCAAAAATGGAACGATTATAACCATTAGCAGCAACAATCAACCTATCTATAGTGGTTTGACCGATTCCTCTAGCTGGAAAATTAATCACACGTTTTAGTGCTTCTTCATCAGCTGGATTGATAACTAATCGTAAATAAGATAATACATCTTTTATCTCCTTACGTTGGTAAAAAGATAATCCTCCATAAATACGATACGGAATATTTCGCTTACGCAAAGCATCTTCCATAGCACGTGATTGTGCATTGGTACGATATAAAATTGCAAAATCACTATTTTTTAGTTGATTTTGCATTTTGTTTTCAAAAATAGAACTCGCTACATAACGCCCTTCATCACCATCAGTCATTAAACGGTTGACTTTTATTTTGGCTCCTTCATCGTTAGCTGTCCAAACTACCTTGTCTAATTTAGTTTGGTTTTTTTCAATAATTGAATTAGCTGCATTAACGATATTCTTTGTAGATCGATAGTTTTGTTCTAATCGGAATAGTTTCACATCGTCATAATCCTTCTGAAAATTCAATATATTATTAATATTTGCACCTCGAAAGGCATAAATACTTTGTGCATCATCACCAACTACACAGATGTTCTGAAACTTATCTGATAATGCTCTTACAATTAAATATTGTGAGTGATTGGTATCTTGGTACTCATCAACTAAAATATATCTAAATCTATTCTGATATTTAGCTAACACATCTGGAAAACGTGTTAATAGTTCATTGGTTTTTAATAATAAATCATCAAAATCCATTGCTCCAGCTTTAAAACATCGCTCTACATAAGTTTTGTAAATTTCACCAAGCTGTGGACGCTTTGCCATAGCATCTGCTTCAATTAATTCAGGATTTTGAAAATAGGCTTTTACAGTAATTAAACTGTTTTTATATGATGAAATACGAGAATAAACTTGCTTGTACTTATAAATATCTTTATCAAGATTCATTTCCTTGATAATAGCAGAAATAAGTCGTTGCGAATCTTGAGTATCGTAAATGGTAAAATTGCTCGGATAACCTAATTTATCAGCTTCAAAACGCAAAATTTTAGCAAAAACAGAGTGAAACGTTCCCATCCATATATTCTTTGCTTCACTTGTACCAACAATCTCTGCTATACGAGATTTCATTTCGCGCGCTGCCTTATTAGTAAAGGTTAATGATAAAATATTAAATGGATCAACACCTTGACTCATTAAATAGGCAATACGATACGTTAACACGCGAGTTTTACCAGAACCTGCTCCTGCAATCACAATCATAGGGCCATCTTTTTGTAAAGTTGGCGCTAATTGTGCATCATTCAACTGACTTAAATACTTCTCCAAAACAATAGTAAATTTAAAGGTGTGAATTTAACTAAAGCTCCTGTTTTTACGAGTGTTTTTTATCAATAATTATAAACAATTCACTCAATTTATATAATCAAACATTTTTAAATATCTTTACGACTCTTAACTAAAATTTTAATCTAAATGTTAGCATTTTTAGGACAAATTACTTGGTGGATGTGGATATTAATTCTTTTAGCTATCGTAGCTATTAGAGATATTTTCATTCAAAAATCACATACAATAAGCCATAACTTCCCAATAATTGGCCACTTACGATATATACTAGAAAAAATTGGTCCAGAATTAAGACAGTATCTAATTGCTAACAATAGAGAAGAACTCCCTTTTAACAGAATTGAACGTAGTTGGATTTATGCATCGGCAAAAAAAGAAAACAATTATGAAGGTTTTGGTACAGATAGAGATATTTATGAGCATCAGCATATTTTTATTAATAATGCAATGATGCCTTATAAAATTGACGATAATCATCCTAATGTTATAGATAAAACCTTTTTACCTTGTGCTAAAGTAATGGGTCAATATAATAAAAGAAAAAAACCATATAGACCAGCTTCAATTATTAACGTATCTGCAATGAGTTTTGGATCACTTTCAGCTAAAGCTGTAGAGTCATTAAACAAAGGTGTTAAAATGGCTGGAGCTTATCATAATACTGGTGAAGGTGGTTTATCTCCATATCATTCAAATGGTGGTGACGTTGTTTTTCACTTTGGAACAGGATATTTTGGTGTAAGAGCTGCTGATGGAGGTTTTTCAATGGAAAAAATGGTTAAACTAGTTGAAGATAATCCTTTTGTTAAAGCAATAGAAATTAAACTCTCCCAAGGAGCAAAACCAGGAAAAGGAGGTGTTTTACCAGGAGCAAAAATAACAAAAGAAATTGCCACTATTAGAGGTGTAGAAATTGGTAAAGATGTATTGTCTCCACCAAACCACAAAGCGTTTAATAATGTACCTGAACTTATGACTTTTATCGAGGAGATTGCTGAAGCCACTGGCTTACCTGTTGGTATAAAAGCTGCAGTGGGAAAATTAGAGCAATGGGAAGAACTAGCAGACATTATGGTTAAAACAGGAAAAGGCCCAGATTTTATTACTGTAGATGGTGGTGAAGGCGGAACAGGAGCTGCTCCTCCTAGTTTTGCAGACCACGTGTCATTACCTTGGGTTTATGGCTTTAGCGATTTATATAAAGTATTTCAGAAAAGAGGACTTACTGAACGTATTGTATTTATAGGTAGCGGAAAATTAGGCTTTCCTGCAAAAGCAGCTATGGCATTTGCTATGGGAGCAGATTGTATAAATGTTGCTCGTGAAGCAATGATGAGTATTGGTTGTATACAAGCTCAAATTTGCCATACAAACAAATGTCCTAGTGGTGTTGCCACACAAAGCAAATGGCTACAAAGCGGAATAGACCCAACATTAAAATCGGCAAGGTTAGCACAATATTTTAAAACCTTTAGAAAAGAACTCGTAGAGATTACACATGCTGCTGGTTACGAACATCCTTGCCAATTTAGAATGGCTGATATTGATGTTAATGTAGACGACCATAATCTTTCTAGCGAATTAGATAAAACATATAAATACGAAAAAACACCAATCCCATTTAAAGGCATGCAGGATTTAAAAGATTGTTTATATTTGGGCGGAGACTACAATAAAAAACTTAACTAAAATTTTATGGAAGTAGAAAAAATATTTGAAGTACTACTATATGCTGTTCCTGCATTAATAACTGGGATGATTGCTTATTACTTTTTTAAAGAACACACAAAAAATGAAGATGGTCGCAGACGCTTTTTATTGCAAAAAGATATGCAAGTAAATACTATGCCTTTACGCTTACAGGCTTATGAAAGAATGGCTATTTTTTTAGAACGCATAACACCTTCAAAATTATTAATAAGAGTTGCTCCAACATCTTCAAATAAAGAAGATTACGAATCGTTACTTATAGCAAGTATTGAACAAGAATTTGAGCATAATTTATCTCAACAAATTTATGTTACTGACGAATGCTGGAACATTATTACAGCTGCAAAAAATGCTACAATTCAGTTAATTAGAAAAGCAAGTTTATTAGAAAAAACTGAAACAGCTAACAAGTTAAGAGAAGTAGTTTTAACCGAAATGTTAGAAAAAAGAGCTCCAAGTGATGCTGCATTATCCTACATAAAACAAGAGGTTGGCGACATGTGGTAATTAGTCATTGCCTTCGCTATTTTCATCTTCAGATTCATGCTTAAGCTTAGCATAATTATAGCCTTGTTCCCACCATTTTACCATGAGTCGCTTACTAAAAATTAAAGAATTTTCTGTTAAGCTCGTTGGTGTATAATATAAATTGAGTTTAATGTTTTTGTTTTTAGCTGCTAACTTTCCTATTAATATATCATGTTTTTCAACCTGTTCTAGCAAATGCCCAAACAAACTTATCATAAGTGAAAATGGGTTTTTACCTAACACTTTAGCTCTATCCATTTGTTCAGCCTCAAGTACAATAGCGTCAATTTCGGTTGCACCACGCTGAATTGCTTCTCTAATTGGCACAACACAACCTAAGCCTCCATCAGCATACTCATAGCCATCAACTTTTGCTAAAGACATAAATGGAATGTAGTTACAAGAAATCCATATCCAATTACAAAACTCTTCATAAGAAAAATCATTTATCGACTTATACTCTACTTTGTTTTTAGAAAGATTTGACACAGTAACAACTACATCGTGTTTTGTGGCTCTAATTTTTTCAAACTCTTCCAAAGTAAGGTTTCGTTTTATATTTCGTTTAAGCGCTTTACTCTCACCAAAGGTTCTTTTTCGTTTAATAAATTGCCATAAAGAGTTAATAAAATCAATAGAAACATATTCTCTATCTCCTTTTTTTCGCTGCACAAAAGGACTTACACTAAATATATCATGCTGCTGAACGTTGGTAAATATATCATACAATTTACCTATATCATTTAACGCTAAATGCGACACAAGCAAGCTACCAGTAGATGTACCCACAAACATATCGTAGTCTTTACCTAAACCTTCCATTAAGTACTGTGCCACACCTCCAGCAAATGCTCCTTTACTTCCTCCTCCTGATATAACTAATGCTCTCATTTATTACTATTTAATTATATAAAACAAACACCGAAAAGTTAATGCTTTTTTGTTTCAAGTATAAAACTTATTTTCGTTTTTATGAATACCAATCTTCAAACTCCTATAGACTATCTTAAAGGTGTTGGTCCAAATCGTGCAGATTTGCTCCGAAAAGAGCTTGGTATTCACACTTATCAAGATTTAATTAACCTCTTCCCTAATCGATATATTGATAGAACTCAATATTACAAAATTAACCAACTACAACGTAATAATGCAGATGTACAAGTTATTGGTGAAATTACAAACCTTAAAGATGTTGGCGAAGGAAGAGCAAAACGACTCGTAGCAACTTTTAAAGATGATACTGGAGTTATGGAATTGGTTTGGTTTAGAGGTCAGAAATGGATTAGAGAAAGCATAAAACTTGGCAAACCTTATGTGATTTTTGGAAAAACAAATTGGTTTAATGGTGTTTTTAATATGCCACATCCAGAAATGGAATTTCTTGAAGAGCATGAAAAGAATTTGCGTTCAGCGATGCAACCCGTTTATCCTTCAACTGAAAAACTATCCAATAAGGGAATTACCAATAGAGTGATAAGCAAAATAATGCAGCAATTATTTTTAGAAACTAAAGGAAATTTTTCTGAATCGCTATCTGAAAACTTAATTTCAGAACTCAAATTAATCTCTAAAAGCGAAGCGCTTTTTAACATCCATTTTCCAAAAAATCAAGAGCTACTTTCACGCGCACAATTCAGGTTAAAATTTGAAGAATTTTTCTACATACAATTGCAATTAATTATTAAAAATTTAATTCATAAATCAAAAATTAAAGGCTTCAATTTTGAACATGTTGGCAACAACTTCAATACTTTTTTTAAAGAGCATTTACCCTTCGAATTAACAAATGCACAAAAGCGAGTTTTAAAAGAAATTAGAGCAGATTTAGGTAGCAATGCGCAAATGAATCGTTTATTGCAAGGCGACGTTGGTTCTGGAAAGACCATAGTTGCGCTAATGTCAATGTTAATCGCACTTGACAACGGTTTTCAAGCCTGCTTAATGGCTCCGACTGAAATTTTGTCAGTCCAACACTATAATAGTTTAATTGAACTATGTAATAAATTGAATATCAGTATTAAACTATTAACTGGTTCAAGTAATACTTCAGAAAGAAAAGAAATTCATAAAATGCTCGAAAATGGCGAGTTACAGATACTAATTGGCACTCATGCTCTATTGGAAGATAAGGTGAAATTTAAAAATTTAGGCCTTGCAATTATCGACGAACAACATCGATTTGGAGTTGCTCAACGCAGTAAATTGTGGCGCAAAAATGATACGCCTCCACACATTTTAATTATGACTGCAACACCAATTCCGAGAACCTTAGCAATGTCTGTTTATGGCGATTTAGACATCTCAATTATTGACGAATTACCACCAGGAAGAAAGCATATAAAAACGGTTCATCGCTATGATAAAAATCGACTAAAAGTTTTCCGATTTATAAAAGACGAAATCACAAAAGGCAGACAAGTATATGTTGTATATCCATTAATTCAGGAAAGCGAAAAAATGGATTATAAAGATTTAATGGATGGCTACGAAAGTATCGTTAGAGACTTTCCAATGCCACAATATCAAATCTCAATTGTTCATGGCAAAATGAAAGCTGTAGATAAAGATTACGAAATGCAACGTTTTGTAAAAGGCGAAACTCAAATAATGGTTGCTACAACTGTTATTGAAGTTGGCGTAAATGTACCAAATGCATCTGTGATGATTATTGAAAGCGCCGAACGTTTTGGCTTATCACAACTACATCAGCTACGAGGTCGTGTTGGTCGTGGTGCCGAACAAAGCTATTGTATTTTAATGACTGGTCATAAATTGAGTGAAGACAGTAAAACAAGATTACAAACTATGGTAAGTACTAATGATGGTTTTGAAATTGCTGAAGTCGATTTGCGCTTACGTGGTCCAGGAGATCTTATGGGAACACAGCAAAGCGGTGTTTTAAACCTAAAAATTGCCGATGTTATAAAAGATAAAGACATTTTACAACACGCAAGGCATTACGCTAAAACCATACTTAAAAGCGACCCTTCACTCTCGTTACCTGAACATAAAGTATTACGATATACTTACAGTCAACTTACAAAGTATAAAAATATCTGGAATTATATTAGCTAAATAAATTGCAAAATAAAAGCCCAATGTCGCTATTAGGCTTTTATTAAAACTGGACGTGATTTAATTGATGTTTTACATAGCACCTAACTCTTTTAAATGCTTTTCTGAATTCGCCTTAACATTAGCTGGCGGATTCATTGACAACGATTTTTTAAAATACTTTATTGCATTCTTCTTGTCTCCCATTGTTTTGTATGCCTCTCCTAAACTATCATATACATTAGGATTTGTTGGATCTAGCTTTGCTGCTTTATTAAAATAGACCATTGCTCTATCGTAATCTTTAATACCTAGCATTTGATAACCAAGTGTATTTAATTGGTTAGCATTTGCCATAGCTGAAGCTTCATCTAAAACAGCAACATATTCGTTTGTTTTACCTTGCTTGTTTAATATTTGCGCCTTAATTGATAGGTTATTGAATGTTTTTTGACTGAAAAATTGCCCAGAAATTGCATTGTTTATCCAACCTAAAGCCTCATTTAAGTCTCCTCCATTAGCTAAAGAGTAAGCAGCAGCTTGCTCCCAGTTTTGTCGCTGAAAACCAGCCTGACCTTTAAATTGGTTTCTAAAATTGCTTAATACAATATTAGACACATCAAAGGCAATAGTAAACGGAAACTCCTTTTTCTCCCAAAGCAAAGACACTACTGTTGTTGTTGGTGTAACATCAGTAAACTCGTAGGTTAAGAGTTCTTTATGAGGCACTGTTTTAGTTGTAATATCAGCACGTAATGCATCTTTACTTGCATCATAAAAGAAACTTCCCCAAGCATTAGCATCGTGCGATAAAATAATAGTGGCTTTATTGTCTGGCTTTACCTCTATATGAAACCCATAAGTACCAGCTTTTATAGATTTGCCTTCTACTTTAGCATCATGTGAAAATGTAATTGTAGTATTCTCATCTGCTCCTGCTCTCCATGGTGCAGCAGTAGATGTGCCAAAACCAAGGTTATTCATACCATAAGGTACTAGTTGTCCCCAAATTTCTCGACCCTTAACACTAGGTCTAGAATATGTTATAGTAACGTCAGATACACCAATACGCTGCGATATTGTAGCTTGTTGGCTACCACGTGGTGTATTTAATTGTGCATACGTGCCAAAACTAAATGTAAGCGCAAAGCACATCATTAATTTAATAAGGTTGTTTTTTTTCATTATTTGGATGGAATTAATTAGTTAACCTCAAGGTAGATACAAATTGCAATTGCAGATGTTAGCATTTCGTTAAAGTAAAGACAGCAAATGTTAATTAACGCTTTTTTAAGAAGAACATTCACGCAGAAATGTTTACAAAAAAAATATAAGATATAATTATTGTCATTGATTTTGAAAGGAAAAAATACTAACTTCGCTTATCGTCTGATATAGAACATTTAAACGATTCCATATCATATCGTTGCCAGTAATTTGAAAAAACCATAATGGGAATAAAAAACGACTTACAAAATCTGATTGAATTACTGACCGAAGACGAAATCAAAGTTTCTAAAGCTATTAGTAAAGTAAAAAGTTTAAACAAATCAGTAAAGAGTCAAAAGTTAACAGATTTCATTGATGGAGAAGTTAACGAAAAATACAATGATGACACGCTTCCTGAATACAGACTAATTTGGGGAGAACCGACTTTTGAATTTAAAAATAAATATAACGGAACTACTGACATTAGAAACATTCCAATTCCTGAATCAAAACATTTTAATAATAAATCAACAAATTATAGACCAGTTCTTATGTCAGTCTCTGAAATAGAGCAGATAATAGAACAAAATAAAGGGAGTACGTTTAAAATTCTATTTACACCAGGACAATTTGAAGTCGTTGGTAACTACATTTCGCACATTTTAACCGAAAATGAAAATTGGCAATTAACACGAGCTTGGTGGTCTCATTCATTGACTTCTTTTCCTAGTATGTTATTTAAAATTAAACAGCAGTTGATTGACATTCTTTTGGACATTGAACACTCAATAATAGAAAAAGACTATCAAGAAAAGATTTTTAGCGAAAAAACGCAGTTTGACGCTAGTTTTGAAATATTGACATTAATTGAGAAAGCTAAAAATGAAATTATCTTAATTGACGGATATATTGACTCGACTACTCTCAAATTATTAACTTCTAAAAATGATAATGTCAAAGTAAAAATTTTAACTCTGTCTCTTATACACATCTGACGCTGCCG
>OJIO01001269.1_pt1 | contig 11571 bp, 5 predicted proteins | sample 1595621 | NCBI WGS metagenome assembly OJIO01 (sample SAMN05416776, study PRJEB24817) | seawater metagenome | isolation source: Sea water | place: Canada:Atlantic | collected 2013-07
CTACACTATCCTCTTCGTCGGCAGCGTCAGATGTGTATAAGAGACAGGCTATTATTGATGTAGAAACAACTGGAGGAGTCTCTAAGGGAAGAATGACCGAGGTGTGTATCATTCTTGTAAAAAATAGAGAGATACAAGGCACTTACACTACTCTTATTAATCCTGGATGTTTAATTCCAACAACAATTACAGCCTTAACGGGTATAGATAACCAAATGGTTGCATCGGCGCCAAGCTTTGCAGAAGTAGCCCTAGAAATATATAATTTCACAAAAGATGCTGTATTTGTAGCACATAATGTAAATTTTGACTTTGGCTTCTTTAAAAAGGAGTTTGCAGGTGTAGGCATTACCTATTTAAGAAAAAAACTGTGTACAGTGCGCCTATCCAGAAAACTATTACCAGGGCTTCCCTCCTATAGCCTTGGCAGATTAACTAAATCTATAGGCATAGAATTAACAGGAGCTCACCGAGCACAAGCAGATACCCAAGCTACGGTAAAACTTTTTAATAAATTACTTGAAATAGACGCTATCTCTGGATATGAAACTATGTTAAAAGCATTGGATGTAACATCAAAAGAAGCAACGCTACCCCCGCATTTACCCGCAGAAGATATTACAGCGCTGCCAGAAACCCCTGGAGTATACTTTTTTAAAAATAAGGCTGATAAAATCATCTATGTGGGTAAAGCTAAAAATATAAAAAAAAGGGTTTTATCGCATTTGTATGCTAAGGCCTCTAAAGAAATTGCCCTGGCGCAGGAAACATACCATATAGATTTTGAGACAACTGGAAATGAACTAACAGCATTATTACTTGAATCTCATTATATCATAAAGCACTACCCAAAATATAATAAGGTACAAAAAAGACCAACTACAACATTTCAAATTATTAATTACACTAATAGACTTGGAATACTACAACTTGCCATAGGTAAAACCAAAACAACTACAAACTCCATTGCAACACTGTACAGCAATGCATTGGCAATTGAGCATTTAGAACAGCTATGCCAAGAGCACGAACTATGTCCAAGGTATTGCTCACTACAAAGCCAAGGTAGTGCCTGTTCACATTATAAAATAAAAAAATGTAACGGGATTTGTCAAGACCTTGAGGATGTACAGGCGTATAATAAAAGAGTACAAGAGGCTATCTACAGCTTTCAACAACAGCAAGACAGCTATATCATTAAAGGTAAAGGAAGAACCCCCTCTGAGGTCTCTATAATTTTAATTGAACAAGGAGAGTATAAGGGCTTTGGGTTTATTGATGATCAAGTATCTATTGCCTACTTTGAGGATTTCTCTAATTACATAACGCGCTATAAAAGCTCCTACTACACTACAAAAATTTTACAGTCTTACCATAAAAAAAACACCAATAAAAACATCGTTACCAAAGCAAGAACCTAAATAATCTAATCGCTATTCACAAAACAGGCTTTGCAAATTTTTCTATCTATATGTTTACCCAAGCCAAATGAAAATTTTAATCAAGAAAAAAGGTATAATGAAAATTCATTATACCTTTTTTTATTACTGTCGGGATGACAGGATTTGAACCTGCGACCACTTGACCCCCAGCCAAGTACGCTACCGGACTGCGCCACATCCCGTGCTTAAAAATAACCCTAATAAAACATATGCTATTTTGAGTTTGTAAAAATAATAAAATCTAGAGCCAACAAGGGTAAAATAAATTAAAAAAAGCGTGTGGTATCTATATAAATCATTAATTTTGCAATCCGAATTTAAGTATTCAATTCGGGGTGTAGCGTAGCCCGGTTATCGCGCCACGTTTGGGACGTGGAGGCCGCAGGTTCGAATCCTGCCACCCCGACTTTTTTTTTATTGCTACGGGCTCGTAGCTCAGCTGGATAGAGCACCTCCCTTCTAAGGAGGCGGTCACAGGTTCGAATCCTGTCGGGCTCACAATTAATCTCCTTTTGGAGATTTTTTTGTTTTACATAACTCCTATCTCAACCATATAACAACCATGTAATTTGTTAGATCATGGCATAGTAGAAATATTATAGTATTTTTAAAATTCTATAATACAGATAGCATAGTTTAATATAGATTAATAGTATACAGTCAATGAACATATTAAATGAAATAGTTAAAGGGGCCTCTAGGCAATTTGGTAGAGAGTTTGGACGCGCGGGTGCTAATGCCATATTAAAGGGCAAAAACTACTACAGTGTGCAAGGCAGTAATGATTACACTGGAAGAATTAAACCCTCTGATAGTGATACCATAAGGGCTATAAAAAAGGTGTTAAAAGTAACGTTTGTTACCACTAATAAAGCAAACATATCTCGTCTTATAGATTTGACAGACTTGGCCTCAGACGCTTTAACCTTTGAAGGCGTGCAAACCTTAAACGAAATTGAAGACATCAAGGTGTTAATTGAGGAGTATAATGACAAATTTGAACACGGTAGCGTGCTAATAGATGATGACTACAAAGACAAAAGCCTTGATTTTTTAAAAGGCAAAAGAAATGAGTTTGTTGAAACATTAAACCAATTTAATGCAGCAATTAAATCTTTTGTAAAAACCAAGCTAGTAGAGGCTACAAAAAATAAAAAAAATAAAAAAACAGCCACTTGGATGGCGTGTCCTTTTTTAATTATTGGCGCCTTAGGGTTCCATAAGTTTTATTTAAAACAATACGGGTATGGAGTTTTATACCTACTGCTATCTTTAACATTGCTGTCATGGATTTTTGCGCTTGTTAATTTTATTCAGTTTTTGAACATGAAACAAGAAACCTTTGACACAAAATACAATCCTGTATTTTCTTATTATAGCCAATTTAAATTTGATTAACCAGCAACACTTAAAGATGAAAAAACCAACAAAGCGCACCTTAACCGTTTCAGAAAAACAGATTGCTTATGGAATGTTTGGGGGCCTGCTTATTGGTATTTTTACAGATAATATTGGTCTATGGCTTTCATTGGGGCTTGTTTTTGGGGCAAGCTACTCATCCATAAAAAAAAATAAAAAATAGCCACAAGTGATATTGTTAATTATCTTTGCAGAATAAACCACCGTTATGCAACTATCTCAAATACCCAATATAAAACACACAGAGGCTAACAACTTTTTTTTACTTGCTGGCCCATGTGCCATTGAGGGTGAGGATATGGCCCTTCGTATTGCTGAAAAGGTACTAGAGATTACCAATAAACTTGAAATCCCGTACATCTTTAAAGGAAGTTTTAAAAAAGCAAATAGAAGCCGTATTGATAGCTTTACGGGTATTGGAGATGAGAAAGCCTTAAAGATACTTAGAAAGGTCAGTGAAACCTTTAAAATACCTACTGTTACAGATATACACGGAGTTAGTGATGCTGAAATGGCAGCAGCATATGTAGATGTATTACAGATTCCTGCATTTTTAGTGCGCCAAACAGATCTGGTGGTTGCCGCAGCAAAAACCGGAAAAGTGGTGAACCTTAAAAAAGGACAATTTATGAGCCCGGAGGCCATGGGTCACGCGGTACAAAAAGTAAAAGATACAGGAAGCGATAAAGCATGGATTACAGATAGAGGCACCATGTTTGGATACCAAGATATGGTCGTAGATTTTAGAGGGATTCCTACCATGAAACAGTATGCTCCCGTTATCCTAGACGTTACCCACAGCTTGCAACAACCCAATCAAAGCATTGGTGTTACAGGAGGAAGACCTGAAATGATAAGTACCATTGCAAAGGCTGGAATTGTAACGGGCGCAGATGGACTGTTTATAGAAACTCATTTTGATCCTGCAAATGCCAAGAGTGATGGTGCAAACATGCTAGATATTGCAAATCTTGAAAAACTACTCACAGATCTTGTTGCTATTAGAAAAACAGTAAACACCTTATAATACTTTTTGTTGGGCTAATTATAGGACTACTGCCCTAGCCTGCTAGTTACCATAGCGCATAAAAAAAGCCCAACATACATTGGGCTCTTCTTGGTAAAATTTGGGAATTTTACTTTTTAAGCAACTGCTTAACAACTTGACCATACTCTGTAGAGATTACAATCATATACATAGCGCTTCTTAACTCTGAAATATTAATAACGACTGCGTCATTGACTCCAGATACATTGCTATGTTTTACTTTTCTTCCTGTAACATCAAATAGCGTTACATCAGTTAGGCCAACAAACTGTGGGTTTGTGATGGTAATGATATCACTTGCTGGGTTTGGATAGATGGTGATGTCTTGTAATAGAATTTCAGTGTCTTGATTTGATAAAAGATCGTTTACAACAATTTCAAACTCACAGGTACTTTCAAAACCTCCATTATCTGTTGCAGAAAGTGTGATGGTATACGTACCATTTTCTAGGAGTGTTCCTGGACTTGGGCTTTGATCTGTCACTAAAGTAGTACTACAGTTATCTAGGGCTAAAGCCTCACCAGTTGCAAAGTAATCTGGTAATGAGTAGGCTCCCTCTGTTGTGATTGTTTGATCTGCAGGACATGTAATTTCTGGGGCCAAGCCGTCTATTACATTTACATATGCGTAACACGTGTCTGACTCACCTATAGAATTATATACTGTAAATTCTACTAGTATTGGGGTGCCAACATCTGCACAGCTAAACTCTGAGATATTTACGCTATACCCGTCTTGACATCTTACTCCAGAAGACCCACCATCTAAAGAGCTTGCAGGTATGGAAGCTGTACCGTCTTGTTGAAGTGGCACTGTTACGTTTTGACAAACAGCCACTGGTGCAAACACACCCTCTTGAATGTTAACTATGATGCTACACGTAGCCTCATTTCCACTTGAGTCTATGGCTGTAAGGGTTATTGTGTTTTCTCCAATGTTAGAGCAATCAAAAGAAGTTACATCTGCAGTTCTAGTTTCTATAGCGCAGTTGTCTGACCATCCAGCAAACAGCTCATTGAGAGTTAAGGTTACTTGTAAATCATCCTCTAGAGAAACCGTGATGTCTTGACAATCCATGATAGGAGCGGTAGTATCTAATATGGTAACAATAGCATTACATGAAGATACATTGCCCTGCATATCTGTTACGGTAAAAAGTACATTGTTTTGTCCAACATTACTACAATCAAAAGTATCTATATTTACAGAAGTAGTAAAGTTTGAACAGTTATCTGAGCTTCCCTGGTCTAAATCATCGGGGGTAATTGTTGCTAGACCACTTTGGTCTAAAATTAAAGTGATGCTTTGACACATAGCCGTTGGATACGTAGCATCTACTACCGTTACAGTGGCTTGACATGCGCTAGAGTTACCATTTACATCTGTAACAGATAGCGTTACTGGGTTTGTACCAATCATTGAGCAATCAAAGGTGTCTATATCTAAAGACATACCGGCGATACCACAGGCATCAAAACTACCTGCATTGATATCTGCAACCACTATCGAGGCCAACCCATCTTGATCTAGTGTTACAATGATGTTTTGACAAACAACTGTTGGTGCAAGGGTATCTTCTACAGTAACCAGGGCGGTACAACTTGTTGTAAGACCGTTTGTTTCTGTGATGGTAAAGGCTACTTCATTTACACCAAGATCGTTACAATCAAAGGTGTACTGATCCAGCTCTATGGTTGCTTGTTGGTAACAGGTTAATGTACTACCTCCATCAAGATCTGCGGCTGTAATAGTAGCCACACCACTGCTATCTAGTTGCAGGGTAATGTTTTGACAAGCAGCTACAGGAACATTATTGTTCTCTACAGTAACCATTGCGGTGCAAGATGAGCTATTACCACTAGCATCTGTGATGGTAAATACTACTTGGTTTTGACCAATCATGGAGCAGTCAAAGCTTGTTTGGCTTAGCGCTATTTGTGATACGGTACAGTTATCTGAACTACCTGAATCGATATCACTAGGAGATAAAAAGGCGTTTCCAGAGGCATCCAGCTCTAGGGTAATGTTTTGACAAACAGCCGTTGGAGCGATAGCATCTATAACAGTAACAATAGCTGTGCTGGCACTTGTATTTGCTGAAGCATCTGTAAGGGTTAATGTAACTTGGTTAGGGCCTGTGTTTGAACAATCAAAACTAGTAGTGTCTATACTATAGGCTACAATACCACAGTTATCTGTACTACCTGCGTCTATATCTTGAGCGGTAATTGATACCTGTCCATTGGCGTCTAGATACACAATAATGTCTTGAGTAAAAATTTGAGGTGCCAAAGTATCTACTACAGTTACCATAGCGTTACATGTGCTTGTAAGGCCCCCTTGGTCTGTAATGGTAAGTGCTACTAAGTTATCTCCAAGGTCATTACAAGAAAAAGTAGTAAGATCTAGACTAGATGTAATGCTTCCACAATTATCTGAGCTACCAAAATCAATATCACTGGTAGCGATACTTGCAAGACCATTTTGATCTAGAGGTAGTATAATGTTTTGGCATATAGCTGTAGGTGCTATTACATCTGTAACAATAATAGTAAAGCTACACAGGGTATCAAAGCTTCCATCAGATGCTGTAACGGTAACTGTGGTTGTACCAGCAGTTAAGACCGTACCAGGTAATGGGTTTTGAGTAACACTAAGGGTATTACAATTATCTGAGGCTATTAAAGAAGGCACATAATTTGGTACTACAAAAGAACATGAAGCGTTTACGGTTTCTAACTGGTCTTCAAGACAGGTAAGGGTTGGCGCAGTTTGATCTATAATAGTTACACTAGTTGTACAAGAATTTGTATTTCCAGAGGCGTCTGTAACAGTAAGGGTTACAAAGTTTTGACCACTGCTAGAACAATCAAAACTAGTGGTATCTATACTATAAGATACTATACCACAATTATCTGTGCTACCCGCGTCAATGTCTTGAGGGGTGATGTTTACTTGGCCGTTTTCATCTAATATAAGTGTAATGTCTTGACAAACAACCTGTGGAGCCATTGTATCTACAACCGTTACAATAGCAGTAGCAGTACTTTGAAGCCCGCCTTGGTCTGTAATGGTTAATATAATTTCATTTTGTCCTATTTCATCACAAGTAAATATGGTGGTGTTTACACTTTTTGTAATAGCACCACAATTATCTGAGCTTCCTGCATCGATGTCATTTTCTTCTACCTCAGCGTACCCATCTATATCTAGGGCAATTGTAATGTTTTGCGAAATGGCTGTTGGCGCCGTTTGATCTTCAACGGTAAGGGTAAAAGTACACACACTTTGGTTTACACCATCATATGCTGTTATTGTGATTTGAGTAACTCCTGTAGAAACAGTAGTTCCTGGCAGTGGGCTTTGTAAAACAGAAACAACACCACAATTATCTTGGGCTGTTACCTGAGTTAAATAATTTGGCACTACATAAGAGCACGCAGTATCTACTGTTACTACCTGGTTTTCTAGACAGGTTAAACTTGGCGCGGTAGTATCTACAACTGTAATGGTAGTATCACAGCTATCTGTATACTCACCATCATCAATGGTTAAAACAACAGTTGTTGTACCTAGTGGGTAAGGCCCTTGTGGAGATACAGTTAGGGTGAATGGAGTGTTATCTGGATCAAAGGATCCGTTATCAAAATCTTGGGCAGTAGCTTCTCCTTGGCAATTTGCATTGGCAGAAACTACTAGGGCTTGACATAGTGCGGTTGGCAACTCATTACAAGCAAATAATGGATCTGTAATAGTTACTGTTGTGGTACAAGAGCTTATATTTCCGTTGGTATCTATAATGGTAAGGGTTACTGGGTGCGGGCCTAAATCATCACAGTTAAAAGTTGTGATATCTATACTCATAGAGGCGATATCACAATATGCGTTTGATCCTCCATCTACCTGTGAGGGCGAGAGGGTTGCAGTACCATCTGCGTTTAATGGCAGATTAAAAGGTGCGCTACATACCGCATTTGGGGTGGTTGTGTTTTGAACTTCTATCTCGAAGGTGCAATTTGCAGTGTTAAACCCGTCACTAGCGGTAAGGGTAATGGTAGTTGCGCCAAGACCCACTTGAGTTCCAGGGGCAGGAGATTGGGTAATTACTACTTGGTCATTACATCCATCTTGCGCGGTGGCAAGGGCAGTATAATCTGGAATGATAAACATGCAATTTGCTGCGTTTACTTCCTCTATTTGGTTTGAAGGGCATGTAATGGTAGGTGGTATTACATCATTTTGTAAAACCATAAAAGAACAAGACCCTGTGTTACCGGCGTTATCTGTGGCGCTAATGGCTACAGAAACATTACCGGAGATTAGCGTTCCTGGCGCGGGTACTTGTGTTACTGTAAAAGGACCTGGATAACAGGTATCTGTAATGATAGCCAAAGATGTGTAATCTGGAAGTATAAACTGGCAATTAGCGTCATAGTCTTCCAGTTGGTCTTCTGGGCACGTAACAATAGGTGGTGATGTATCAAGCACAGTGATGTTAAATACACATGTTGTTGTATTAGGACCGTCTGTGGCTGTTAATGTAATTTGTGTTACTCCTATACCAACCTGTGTACCTACCCCTGGTGATTGTGTAACCAAAACAGTAGCACAATTATCATTGGCATTGGCAAGAGAGGTATAATCTGGGATGGTAAACAAACAATCTATGGTTGCCTCTTCTTCTCTATCTTGTGGGCATACTATAGAAGGCGGTATTACATCACTTAAAATAACATTAAAAGAACAGGCTCCTGTGTTACCGTTGCTATCTGTGGCAAGTAAAAATACCATGGTATTTACAGATACCACAGTACCTGGTGCTGGGTTTTGAGTAACTGGGATATTTCCTGCACTACAAAAATCTACGGCGCTACCAAGGGGTGTATAATCTGGAATGATAAACTCGCAATTTTCATCTGTTACTGCAAACTGATCTACAGGACAGGTTAAAGAAGGTGAAGTGGTATCTATCACCTGCACATCAAAAGAACAAGAAACCTCACTAGTACCGTCATTGGCAGTTAAGGTAACGGTGATGGTACCAAGACCATATAAAGAAGATGGCAGTGGTGATTGGGTAATCACTGGCTCTGCCCCTGCTCCAGTAATACTGGCAAGAGCAGTATAATCTGGGAGTATAAACTCACAAGAAGGTGTTGCAGACTCTGTAAAAGAAACTGGACACTCTATGTCTAAGGCTAGATCATCTAATAAAGTAGTTGATGTAGTATTTGGCGAGTTGCTAGCAAAGCTAGCCGTAATAGATAGTAAACAAATTAATAAAATTTGTAAAACTGTAGTGTAATGCTTTTTCATACGATTGATGTTAGTATTAATTCCCAACAACAAATAAAGGCATAATAATCTATTAAGTGCAAATATATTCGATGAAATGCATCTTTTATATATTTTTTAACATAATATTAACATTTCAGCAGTACTAATCTACCCATTTACATACTCTTGGAGGTATTTAAAGTTTGGAGTAAGGGCTCCATCTTTTGAGGTCATTTGTGCGCGAGAGAGAATGCCTTGGCTATCACCGTTAAAAAAAGCAGGGATCACATGCTCTAAAAACATATCTCCAAAACCTTCACTGGCATCTTTGGGAAGCTCACACGGCAGGTTATCTACGGCCATCATGGTAATGGCGCCGGGAGCGTTAAAGGCAACCTCTTTTTCTAGAATTGGGTCATAGCCATAAAAGGGATTGGCAATGGTAGATGCTTTTATGGTGGCGGCCACAGGGCCGTCTATATCACAGGAAATATCTGCAATAAGGTTTATATTAAACTCTGGAGATGCGGCGTCTTGTCTGGTAAATAAATAAGGAGCGCCATTGCCGTAGAAATGCCCAGCTATAAAATAGTGAGACTTTTTGGCGTAGGGCATAAAATTACTCTGGTAGCCTGAGGGGTCTTTAAAAAACTCTTGTATAGATCCTTTTGCGCCGTCTTGGCGTTTGTTGTAGTGCATGACATCTAGCATGGTATACACGGGATGCGTATAATCATTTGCTAGGTAATCTGTATCAGAGACCTGTAATATATTAAGGTGATCTAGAATCTCTTTGGCTCCTTTGGCAACTTTGCCTGTTCCAGACAATACAATTTTAATAGGTGGCAGTGTGATGGTATCAAGGGCTGCTTTTACCCCGTCTAGATCTGGCAAGTGCTCTACCTTTGGCAAATCAAAAAGCCCATCTCTGAGCCCTAAGGCTCTAAAGCCGTTGTAGGCTCCTACCAAACCGGCGTACCTACCAAAGCCAATAAGGCGCGCGCCATTTGGTTTTGTGATGGTTTCATGGTCATACAATTCTATGTTTTTGGCAAGCATGGCTTGTAAAAGGGCTCTGTTATAAGGTTGTTTTTTTATGGTATGGCTAAAAAAGAAATACTTTTTATTAGGCAATAGCGCGTCTATGGGTACTTCTTTAACGCCAATAAGTACATCTGCCTGGCTTACATCTTGCAACACCTCAAAGCCAGCCTGCGTGTATGCGGTATCTGGAAAGATGCGCACATCACTAGACTCTACTATAAAGCGGGCATCTGGATACTGCGCTGCTGCTTGTTTTAATTTACTAGGAGAGAAAACAACCCTTCTATCTGGGGGGTTTTTACGTTCTTTTATAATGGCAAAAGTGATTGGCATTTGATGTCTTTTTTGAATTTTAAACTATGGTGGTAAAGATAGGGTTTTTCGTGTATCTTTACAGACCACTTTTAAAGCGCATGATTGCTTTTTATAGTGGTACTTTGTTTTTAAAAAACACTTTGTTGGTGTTTTTTAAGGGTGAACAAAAAAGTGTAGAGCCTTATGGCTTTGTATTTTTATAATGGGGTCGACTGGTTTTGACAGCGGGTTCACTAGTATGGTAAGCATGTAGAGCGCTGGAAAACAGCTCTTAAATCTCATTTTTCATACTTTTAAACGGCGAGAATAACTACGCCCTAGCTGCATAATCCGAATTATAGTAGGATTACGCCTCGGTCTACAAGGTAGACAAGCAGGAAGTCACTCAAACACCTTGGTTTACGGTTTTTGATATAGTGACTTCGTAAAAGTAAACCTATTGAGGGTGGTGTCTAGACGCCCTTAAGACATCTAAGTTAGGATAAGGCATGCGTTGGTGGTTTTTGGCCGGCAATTGCTCGAAAATTTAAACAAAAACTAAACATGTAGAAGGCTGTAATAGTACACGTTTGGACGAGGGTTCGAATCCCTCCGACTCCACGACACTCACAATTGCAACGTGGGTAAAAACCTAAAAAAATCCAACAAGCATTTTCGCTTGATTGGATTTTTTTGTTTTTAAACACCAGGGCTGCAAGCCTCTGGCAATTGTATTTGCAACATTGGAGCCTCAGAGATCTATAACCCCTACTACCCTACTATCTCTTTGTCTGTTTTATAAATTACACCAATGTTAATAAGTAATATTTCGAAGTTGATTGTATTTTAGCAATTGTGCTATTTGGCAGAGGATTTAGTTAAAAAGTAATCGAAAATTGAGATGTTTTTAGTTATATTGTGCTTACTATTTTAGTAAATATAAACCATGTTAAAGAAGTGCTCAAAAAGAAGGGAATCAAACAAACCTAGTTGGCTGAAAAACTTGGGAAGAGCTATAATACTGTCTCTTATACACATCTGACGCT
>OJIO01001272.1_pt1 | contig 11553 bp, 8 predicted proteins | sample 1595621 | NCBI WGS metagenome assembly OJIO01 (sample SAMN05416776, study PRJEB24817) | seawater metagenome | isolation source: Sea water | place: Canada:Atlantic | collected 2013-07
AAATATTACTTGGCAATTGGATGAATGGATTTACAATCCCAACAAAGAAATTATATCCTTTCCAATGGAATTGGGATTCTGGATTTACGAGTTTGGGAATTAGTCATTTTAATCTAGCGTATAGTATACAAGAATTGGAATCGCTCTTTTCTGGTCAATGGGAAAATGGGATGGTCCCTCATATTATTTTTCATAGTGAAAAAGAGAAAACGTATTTCCCAAATCATGATTTCTGGAATGCAAATGTCAATAGTGGAGCACCTCTAAAACCAAAGACTTCAGGTATAACTCAGCCACCAGTACATGGATTTATATTAGAGGCTATGTTGGATAGATATCCAGATGATGAAAAACTTATTCAAGCTGCAAAAAAGCTCTTCCCTAAAATATTAAAGAGTCATAAATTTTTCTACACTTACCGTGACCCAAATAGAGAAGGACTTGCATTCATATTTCATCCATGGGAATCTGGAAGGGATAATTCTCCACTTTGGGATTTTTCTATGGATAGAATTATAATTGATAAAAGTAAATTGCCACCATATAGAAGACAGGACACTAGCTTAGCTTCTTCTGACGAACGTCCCACTACAGATCAATATGATCGATATGTCTATCTATTAGAATTGGGAAAAAAGCACAATTATGATGGCATAGGAATCAGTGAGGAAAGCCCTTTTATGATTCAGGATACCCTAATTAATACTGTACTTATCAAATCAAATCAAAGTCTAATCAATATAGGGAAGAGGTTCGGATGGGATACAGCGGAACTAGAGGAGTGGAATCAACAATCAATTTCGAAATTTCGTGAAAAGTTATGGGATGATAAGATACAATCATATGCTTGCTACGATATGGTCGATCACAGCACTATTTCTCATAGGGAGATAGGTGGGGTAGCCGCATTATTTGGAAACATACCAACCCAGGAACAAGGAGATAGCATAGATGATTATTTAAAATCATTGCATGAAAGAGAATACTTTATATGTCCTAGTTTTGATGTAGACAGTCCACTCTTTGATTCTAAGAGATACTGGAGAGGTCCAATCTGGCCTCAAATGAACTGGATGATATACAAAGGCTTAAAATCATATGGATATAATGATACAGCCAATATTGTTAAAAATGATCTTATTACACTAGTTGAAAAATTGGGATTTTATGAATATTTTGAATCTCAGAAAAGTGTTGCAGCTACATTAAAAACAGGTTATGGTGGTGGTGATTTTTCTTGGACAGCCGCATGTGTATTGGATTTGATAGAAAGTTAATACTCTAAATATTAAAAAATGAATTACATAGATTACATAGTTATAGTATCCTATATTATTGGATTTTTATTTCTTGGAAGCTTATTCAAGGATAGTAAAGATAGTAAGGACTACTTTCTAGGAGGTAAAAGTTTTGGATGGTTTCCATTGTCATTAAGTACTATTGCAACTCAGCTTTCTGCCATAAGTTTTATCTCAGCACCTGCATTTGTGGGACTCAAAGATGGAGGAGGTATGATGTGGCTTACATACGAATTGGCCGTTCCTTTAGCGATGATTTTCTTGATGGTTTTTCTTATCCCACCTATGTATAAAGCTGGAGTAGTAAGTGTGTATTCATATTTAGAAAATCGATTTAGTACATCTACTAGGCTCCTGGTCAGTGGCGTTTTTCAAGTAAGTAGAGCTTTCGGAACCAGTGTAATGATATATGCTGTTGCATTGATCTTGACCAGTGTAATGGCTATTCCCATGTGGCAGACCATTCTAATTATAGGAGTTGTTACCTTAATCTATTCCTATCAAGGAGGTATGAAAGCTGTCGTATATGGTGATATGATCCAGATGATAATTCTCTTTTTTGGAATCATTATTTGTTTGATTGCAGGATTACATCATTTAGGAGGTTGGTCAGAGTTTGTAGCAAACGTTGACAGACCAAGGTTAACTGCGGTAAACTTTAGTTCTATGGGATTTGAGAAAGGGGAAGAGTTTGGTTTTTGGCCGATGCTGATTGGTGGTTTTTTCTTGTATGCTTCTTATTATGGAACGGATCAGAGTCAAGTGCAACGCCTGTTTTCTGCAAAGGATTTAGGAACAGTAAAAAAGACGCTCTTATTTAATGGTTTGTTGCGTTTTCCTATCACTGTTATTTATTGTCTTATGGGATTGATTATCGGTACATTAGTGATGACTCAGACATCATTTTCTTCGGCAATTCCAGTCGGTAAACCAGATCTTATGATTCCAATTTTCATAAGAGATTATCTGCCTCATGGTGTGATTGGCATTTTGCTGGTTGCTATATTATCCGCTGCTATGTCATCATTGAGCTCTGCTATAAATTCGTTGAGCGCGGCTACCGTCGAGGATTTCTTCAATAGAGACAAACAACTTTCGGCTGAGAAATACATGAAGATATCTAAGCTGGCTGCAATATTTTGGGGCGTCATATGTATCCTATTGGCATTTTTTACTGGGGATATTGCCAAGACTGTCATAGAAGCCATTAATAAAGTAGGATCCGTGTTTTATGGGCCTATTCTGGCTACTTTTATTGCAGCAATAGGCATTTCTAAGATAAATAGTAAAGGTGTTAATATTGGGATTCTTGCAGGTGTAGCTACCAATGTTTATTTATGGTTATTCGTGCCAGATGTATTTTGGTTTTGGTGGAATGCAGTAGGTGCAATAGTCACATTATTAGTGGGGTATATTGCTAGTATGATACTATCGAATAATGAGAAAGATTCTAATTTCTCAAAACCTATATTAGAGTGGGATAAATCTAAGTTGATTATCCTCTTATTATTCTTTGTTGCCATTATTATATTTAGTTACTTTTTTGACACCTTTATATAAATGAAAAGAGACTTTAGCACACTTAGTCCTAGGATACTTATCGCCCCTGATAAATTTAAAGGGTCGATGACTGCGCATGAAATATCTAGCATATTAAAATCAGAAATCGAAAAGGCAATCCCTTCGGCAAAAGTATCATGTTCTCCACTTGCTGACGGAGGAGATGGCTCTATTGATATATTGGCAAAGCATTTAAATTTAGAAAAAATACGTGTCAAAACAATTGATCCGCTAGGTAGATATTTAGAAACTGATTATTATAAAAATGACGCTACTGCGTATATAGAACTAGCAAGTAGTAGTGGTCTTGTTTTATTACATGAAGAGGAGAGAAATCCATTCAAAACAAGCACTTATGGTACAGGATTAGAAATAAAACACGCCATAGAAAATGGAGTAGACCATATATACCTCTTTTTGGGTGGGAGTGCAACTAATGATGGTGGCATCGGAATAGCAAGTGCTCTTGGTTATACATTTTTAGATAATGATGGAAATGAATTACGTCCTATCGGATCATCTTTGAGTCTGATAGGAAGGATTATCCCTTCTCAAATTGAGCACGCACTGAAAAGTTTTACTCTTTGCTGTGATGTGAATAACCCTCCTACTGGGGTGAATGGTGCAGCATCTGTATATGCACAACAAAAAGGGGCTTCGAAAACAGATATAGAAATACTGGATCACGGAATGGTCAACTTATGTAACCAGGTAAAACTGTTTAACAGTAAAGAAGTAATTAATCTAATTGGTGGTGGAGCAGCGGGTGGTGTGCCAATATGTTTAGTTGGTTTATTGGGTTCTACGATTATCAGTGGTGTAGATCTAATCATAAAACAAGTTAATCTTGAAGATGAAATCGAAAATTCTGATTTTGTTATTTCTGGAGAAGGCCGACTAGACAAGCAATCTCTGAATGGTAAAGTTGTATCAGGGGTAGCTCGGCTCTGTAAGAAATACAAGAAACCACTATATCTAACTGTTGGTAAAAATGAACTCGATCAAAAATCAGTCAAAGACCTAGGTGTAAAACAGATATATGAAATTATTAGCCATGCTGAGGATATTGATGATGCAATGGAGAATGGATCATATTATTTAAGTAAAATAGGTAGAGAAATTGCACAACAAATTTGTCGTAGAAATCTATAAAACGTTATTTTCTACAAATTGAACAGAGTTGATTTTCAAGATCTTGATGATTAAAATAAACCAAGTTCTTTTATCAAATTAAGGCTAATGGCATCCTACATCCAAAACCAATTCTTATGGAGTGATTTTGCATGTGTATTGTTGCTATCTAATCATAACTCATAATAATGATAGCTAATCTGGATAATAATATCGGTTTATGTGTTTGTTTTGCAAAAAAAAATGCCCCACCCTAAATCAATAGAATGAAGCAAATTGTTATTTCTTAGTAGCTAAAGTGCTAATTGACGATAGCATCAATCTTAAAGTTTGTCTTGAGTATTTTGCAGAAACTTTGCGCTTCGCTGGATGTCTTGAACTGTCCGAGCATAACTTTGAATAATACTTTGTCTCCTTTGAAATCATTCATCACCATTATAGGCTCTATGAAGGTGTTTCTTAAGTATTGGACTTGTTCATGGGCATCTGTATAGTCAGTATATACTCCGGTTTGCACTCTGTAATTTCTCTTTTCTTCCGATGCTTGGTATCTTCTGTAGTCATTTTGACTGATCGTCCAAGGATCTTCCTCTTCTACATCTTCTGTTCCGTTGATACGTTTAGGTGACAGATTGAAATCATGCTTTATGATGACCCTGTTTTCTGGTGAGTTATGAATCTCCAAGATCCCTATTAGGTCATCCGCAACCATGGTTTGTTCTATTCTTTCTACCATTTTGCCATTAGAGTTCAAGATCAATATGGTCGGTAAGTAATTGACTTCATATTTGTTCTTCATTTGAAATCCGTCTACATTATCTATATTTACTTTTATGGATACGAAGTTTTCATTGAGAGCGGATGTAATTCTGGAATCAGCAAATGTTGTCTTTTCCATCCATTTACAAGGAGTACACCAACTTGCATAGAAATCCATAAAAACGAGCTTTCCTTCAGCACTTGCCTTGGCCAGAGCTTCTTCTACTTTTACATCCATAAACTTGATAGAATTCGTAGTGGATGCACTAACTGTAGTCAATCCTAAAACCATCAATAAGCTAGCAAATAGAGCTTGCTTCAAATTTGTTCTTATATTTTTCATAACTCACGGTTGTTTGATGTATGATATTTATTTTTCTCAGGAACTGATTGTTATTATGATCGAATTATATTTTCCTATCATGTATAACTAATTGACAGTCTGTACATCAATATTTGCAAATTGCATACCAACAGTAGTTTGTTATGTATTATTTTTATCTATAATATGAATAAATATGACTTTGGTGTTCTGTTCTTTGGTTGTAAGTGTTTGAAGTGTAGGAGTTTACATCTTATCTATGTTTTTATTATTTTTTGTGAATTAATTTTAATAAGTATTGTTTCTGCCAAAAGATTATTCTTTTGAATTTAAAACACTAGTGCTCTGTCAAGTGGTAAGTGAGGAGTTGGATTTGAGTGGATTTTGAGATTGAGCAAGGCAGAGGTTCATGAGTTTAGCGAGCTAAACGAATGGTTCTCTAACGTAGCACAAGCTTAAAATAGACCCAATACACACCTCAATTTGCCCTTGACAGTGCACTAGAGTAAATAATTACAAATTAAGAATTAGAACAGAAATTTATGAAATCAGAACTGAAACTACTGTTTCAGTTCAACTTTGTCAACATATGTCGGATCAATTAAATTTAACGTTCTTGGCGAATTGTTGAGTCATATTCAGTTATTTGAGATTTGTCATTATATATTATCAGTTACTTCTATAGTGACATCTTGCCTTGAAAGTATAGCGAATATGATATGACCCTTATTTAAGGTTGTTGACCACATTCACTATTTATCATAATCGCTCAGCAAAAGGTATGATTTGTCGAAGACAGTAGCAAAAGACATGAGAAAGGGTTGACCCAGTACAATATGAAAAGACAAAAAAAAGCATCCACACAAAGTGCAGATGCTTTCCAAAATTATAATATTCTATTTCTACTAAAATTTCAAATCTAAAGCCAATTCAAAATCGTCATATATTGTTTTATCTCCTAAGTTGTCAAAGAACGAACCAGATCCATATCTGATATCAAATTCTGTTCTGTTGATAACCACATTTGCTACGGCATTATCTGCTCCTACTGTTGTTGCAAATGATATTGTCTTTGTAGTGCCTTTGATTGTTATGTCTGCTACTACATCATAGTTTCCAGCTCCCTTTTTTTCTTTTACTTCAGTGATTTGTAAAGTAGCGGTTGGGTGATTAGGAATACCAAAAAAGTCATCTGACATTAAGTGACCTTCAAGTTTTTTTGCTGATTCTCCAGGGAGATCAGTACATTTCAGTGAATTCATATCGATGATAAACGATCCTCCTGTTAATTTACCGTTTTCAAAAATAAGTGATCCTTCTTTTATTTGAATATTGCCAGTATGTTGTCCTGTGACTTTCTTACCAGTCCAGTTAATAACTGAAGTTTTGGCATTAACAATTTTTGTAACGGGTGTAGGATTGACATTAGTCGCGGCTAATGAGAATGATACTAGTGTAAGAAGAATAAAGAATAAATTTTTCATTTCTAAATTATTTTAAATGTTTAAGATTTTGTTGATTTACTTGTTGCAACAAACTAAAGACAATTCTTAGGTGGATTTGGTTCAAAATGCTTAAAAATTATTGTCAATACTGCAACAATTTGAATAAATCCACTCAAATCCACAAAATTGGGAGTGAAAGTGGACATCTATCGCCTTGTTTTTAACTTTATGATTACTTTAATAAGTATCTTGCAACTTAGGGGAATAAATTTATGGTTTGTATATATGAACCTGACAAAATGAGTCGTTACTTTATGGAATTAAACAAATTAACTTTGAGAACCTTACTCTCATGCTTATTTATCTCAATGTGTTTTCTAGGGGCGGATGCACAAAATGAGACAGATAGCATTAAAGCTGAAAAAGCTGCAATCATACAATATAGTCTAAAGCAAAATGATCTTGCTATTAATGATATCGAAATAGATAGAAATAATAGAGTGATTGTGTCTACTTCAAAGATGTTATTAGTTATCAGTAATTTGAATGATGACCCTAATCGATTTTTGGAGAATACTTATTTGACATGTGCAATTGCAGGGAAAGACAATAAGCTCTATGCGGCAGGTAACAATCATCTTTATTTAGTAGGAGAAAATAAAAAAGTATCCATTGATGATCCTCAAGTCAATATTACTGACATTGAATATGCAAGTGGTCGATTGTATTTAGCAACAAACAAAGGGTTGTATACATATATCCTCAGCAATGGTAAATGGAAAAATTATACAACAAAAAACAGTATACTGAAATCAAATGCCATCAACTTTGTAAGAACTGATGAGAATAGAATTATCTGGGTGGGTACAGAAAAAGGCTACCTCAAAATAGACGGTGATGACTGGGAGATAGAAGATAAAAAATACAATGTTCTTAACTCTAGAAATAATAAAGAAGGACAATGGATGGTCGCGCAAGGAGATATGTTTTTGATTGATCCTTTCAATAGAAAATATGATGTAGGCTTGAATGAAGACTTATATAGAGGTGAAATTAATGACTTCGTTATTGACTCTAAAGGAAGACTCTACATGGCTTCGGAAACGCTTATCAGATACAACCCTTATAATGAAGAGATTGAAAAGTATGGTGAAGATTTAAAACTGTTAAGTCAGAAATGTATCAGCTTAGCTTGTGATAAAAACAATAATATTTGGATAGGAACAGAAAGCGCTGGATTGTTTGTGATTACGTTTGATGATATTGCACAGGATCAGCTTTCAGCGGCCATTTTGGTCACAAAGGATGTATCATGTAATGAAGGTCAGGATGCTACGCTTAAAGTTTCAGTATCTGGTGGGACAAAACCATACAAATACAAATGGAGTGCTCCAAGAATGAGGGGCTCGCAACCTTATAGAGTTGGGCCAGGATCATATGCAGTAACTGTAACAGATAGATATGGGTCTATATATATATCAGAAGTTACACTTTCAAACCCCAAAGCAATAACAGTTGAGTTGGGTGAAGTTTCAAGAGTAACTGGGTTCAACAAAAAAGATGGGACGGCAGAAATCATAGCTGAGGGTGGATCTGGAAATCTTTCTTATACTTGGTCTAACAGATCAACAGGCGCCAAATTATTGAATGCCGCTCCAGGAAGATATACAGTAACAGTTGCTGACGAAAAGGGATGTAAAGAACAACTCCAAGTTGAAATCAAAAAAGAAAGATACATTCCTGAACTTGATATCGCGAAAGTAAATATTGGGCAAGCACTGAGAATCAATGAGCTAAGTTTCGATGCAGATAGTACTAATCTAAGATCAGAGAATTTCGAAATTCTTGATGAAGTGTATGAATTCTTAGTAAAGCACCCAACTGTAAAAATCGAGATTGGTGGACATACGAATACTATTCCTCCTCATGGATATTGTGATAAACTATCTACTGCAAGAGCAAAAAGTGTAGCTGGGTACGTAGTAGAAAGAGGAATAGATAAATCGAGAGTAGCCTATAAAGGCTACGGAAAAAGAGAACCTATTACTGAATCAAAATCTACTTCTGCGAGAAAGAAAAATCAAAGAGTGGAGGTGAAGATATTGTCTATGTAGACGGTCAATTACCAGTTTGAAATAAAAAAGAGCTACTTAATCATTTGATTAAGTAGCTCTTTTTTAGGTATACTTATTTGACAAGACTTGAATGATGAAGTATGTAATAGGATCTTCACAATTTTTGCAAAAATGGAAGCTCGGATCACATTTTTATTTTGAAATTCCTAATTCAATATTCGAAAATTCTTAAAATCTAATCCACTTCTCCCTTACCCATCCGCATCACTTCAATTTCTCCAGAAGTACAATCTAATACAGTTGAGCCTACAGCTTCCCCAAGTCCACCATCAATTAAATAATCGACCTTGTGCTCAAATGCATCTTCTATCTTTTCTGGATCGATGAAGTATTCTTTTACTGTGTCATTATTAAGAGATGTACTGATGATCGGTGCATCTAAATATTGCATCAGTTCCATCACAATCTTATTATTTGGAATCCGAATGCCTATTTCTTTTTTGTTGTTTTTGAAGTATTTGGTTACGAAGTTATTCGCATTAAGGATAAAGGTATATGGTCCTGGCAGGTACCGTTTCATTGACTTGAATATATGATTAGAATAGGGTAGTGTAAAATCTGCAACTGTTTTGATGTCCAAGCAAATAAGAGACAGCCTTGCTTGTTTCTCTTTTTTACCTGATATCTTGATGATACGCTCGATGCTTGATTTATTAGTCATGATACAGCCCATAGCATAGACGGTATCTGTGGGAAATATAACAACATCACCTTTATTCATCCTTTCGGCTATCCTTTTTATATCTCTTGTATCTGGATTGTCTGGTCTTATTATTACTCTTTGCATAAAAAGTGGTGTTTGTCTATTATTGAATTTTCGTATCCTAACTTATTAAATCATTAGAACCTACTTGGATTGTTTGATGTAAGGTATTTTTTTTTATTCCAATTTATCAATAATATACATGTTGATTTTGGTAGATAATGAATACTATTTGTAAATCACATTTTGAATCTTTCTGTTCCTTTTAAAGAGGCTTAGAGATTTTCATACTCTTTGCATTATTATAAAACTAAAAGAGACTTTGAACGCAGTTGATTTATATTGATACTTTTGTCATTCTTTTTGTGTAAAAAGGTTAAAATTATAAACATTGTCAGGGATTTATATTCATATTCCATTTTGTAAACAAGCTTGCCACTATTGCAACTTTCATTTCTCAACTTCTTTGAAATATAAGGACGATATGGTAGATTCTATATGTAAAGAAATAGATTTAAGAAAGGATTATCTGATAGAGAAAAACCTAACTAGCATCTATTTCGGCGGAGGTACTCCTTCTTTGTTGTCTAAGGAAAATTTAGATCAGATATTCAACTCCCTTGCAAAATATTATAATTGGTCAATAGATACAGAAATTACGCTAGAAGCCAATCCTGACGATCTATCTCAGGAAAAGTTGAAAGTTTTTAGTAATTCTCCAATTAATAGGTTAAGTATTGGCATACAATCATTTGCACAATCGGACTTAGAGTATATGAACCGTGCCCATAATGCAATAGAAGCGGAAAGCAGCATCAAAAAAGCTCAAGACATCGGACTAATAAATATAACCGCTGACTTAATTTATGGAAGTCCAACAACAAGTGACAAAACGTGGAATGAGAACATAGATAAAATAATTGCTTTTGACATCCCTCACATATCAGCATATGCTCTTACCGTCGAAGAAGGAACAGCACTCCACCATTTTGTAAATACTGGAAAAGTTAAACCAGTTGATGAATCTGTAGCTGCCAATCAATTTGAAATACTAATGGATCGATTATCAACCTCAGGATATGATCACTATGAGATTTCTAATTTTGCAAAAAAGAGTCATTACGCTGTCCATAATTCTAATTATTGGCTTGGAGTACCTTATTTGGGTCTTGGCCCCGCTGCGCATTCATTTGATGGAGAGAATACTCGTTCTTGGAATCTTTCTAATAATCCGAAATATATAAAATCAATCCAAAAGAACGAACTCCCCATAGAGCATGAAAAGCTATCTATTGAAGATGCCTATAATGAATTTGTTCTTATCAGATTAAGAACCATTTGGGGCATTGATATTATTGATCTGAGCACTAAGTTCCCATTACAGAAAAATCACTTTTTACAAAAAGTGGAGCCTTATTTAAATTCAAATCATGTGGACATCCAAAAAGGAGTCTATCGATTGACCAATAGCGGAAAATTGATAGGGGATAAAATATCTATGGAGTTGTTTGTTGAATAATTTTATGATTATTGGCCAATATTTTCTGAAGTTGTTTGCGAAGTACGCACTTTATTTTTAAAATCAAAACAGTCTATCTAAACAAATTCATAATCGTAAACGTTAAATACGGATACAAAACAACTTCTGATGCGAATTTCTGTCTTCCGTACTGCCCACTTCAATGCTGCACATAGATTGCATAATCCGAAGTGGAGCGAAGATAAGAATGAAGAAGTTTTTGGGCTTTGTAATAATCCTCACTACCATGGGCATAATTATGATCTAGAAGTAAAACTAACAGGTGAAGTTGATCCAGATACAGGCTATCTATATGATCTTAAAATTCTGAAGGACTTAATCAAGGAGCAAATTGAAAACCGGTTTGACCATAAAAATCTTAATCTAGAAGTTGAAGAGTTCAAAGATCTAAATCCAACTGCTGAAAATATCTGTTTTGTAATACATGGCATATTGAGAAAGCACATAGAACCACAATATGAAATCACAGTAAGACTCTGGGAAACGGCTAGAAATTATGTTGAGTATCCAGCTTAAGAACCGATTATTGCTTCTTTCTTATCAGGCCTCTTTCTCCAAAAAAATAGATGTATTCTTTTGTAATTTTAAATTTTGAAAAGCCTTCTCCACCTAACTCCTGTCTCTTATACACATCTGACGCTGCCGACGAAGAGGATAGTG
>OJIO01001275.1_pt1 | contig 11537 bp, 11 predicted proteins | sample 1595621 | NCBI WGS metagenome assembly OJIO01 (sample SAMN05416776, study PRJEB24817) | seawater metagenome | isolation source: Sea water | place: Canada:Atlantic | collected 2013-07
TACGAGATTTCTGCCTGTCTCGTGGGCTCGGAGATGTGTATAAGAGACAGTGCGAAAGCAGTAGAAATTATAGAAGATGTTGAGTTTCGGTCTACACTTAATAGAGAAGAAGATGAATTGTCGTGCATCTTGGAAATCAATGCAGGCGCTGGTGGCACAGAAGCATGTGATTGGGCAGAGATGCTATATCGAATGTATGTGAGATGGGGTGAGCAAAACGATATGAAAGTTTCAGAGCTAAATCGTGTAGACGGAGAAGTCGCGGGTATAAAAAGTGTGACTTTGCAACTGGAAGGAGAATATGCATTTGGTCTGCTACAAGGTGAAAATGGTGTCCATAGATTAGTAAGAGTAAGTCCGTACAATTCTCAAGGTAAACGGATGACTTCTTTTGCATCAGTATTTATACACCCTATGATAGATGACAGTATTGAAATAGAAGTCAATCCAGCAGATATAGAATGGGATACTTTCCGTGCATCAGGTGCAGGAGGACAACACGTGAATAAAACAGAATCAGCAGTAAGAGTGAGACACTTACCAAGTGGAATCACAGCTGAATGTCAAGATGGTAGGTCACAATTGCAAAATCGAGAAATAGCTATGAGAATGCTGAAATCTCGTTTGTATGAAGTAGAGTTGGAAAAGCAAAGAGCTGAAAAAGCAGAAATAGAGGCTGGGAAAATGAAAAATGAATGGGGTAGTCAGATTAGATCATACGTATTAGATGACAGAAGGGTAAAAGATCACAGAACCAAAGCCGAAAATCGAAATACTGACGCTGTCCTAGATGGAGATCTAGAGATGTTTATTAAAGCATATTTGATGTGGAAGTAAATTTTTCATTTTATGCGAGTTTATTCATTGCAACCGGATCTTGGTTTAAGAGCCCTGCCAGTGTATCATAGATTTCAGGCAGCCTACGCTTAAATTCTTCCGGTTGTTCAAAAAATGTTTCAATACATACAGCAAACATTTCTCTCATATTGATACCACCATAGTCTTTTAAGAATAGGTTATTACCGCTTCTTATGATATGCATTTTTTCAAATGCAAGTTCAGCCCATTTGGTCCATTCGATCTTCTTGAAAAACCAATTAAATAACTGATCAAAACCATCTTCGGCTTCTATAACATGGGCCATTTCATGAAGGGCAACATTCACAGCGTCATTTGGATTTCGATATCCTTCTTTTACATCTTGCCAAGAAAAGTAGATAGTAGCATTATCAAAATCTATGTGCCCTAAAAACGGTTCCCCATATCCTGGATACATATACCTACGTGGTTTGACGACAATGTTTGTAAATTTTGTAGGAAGATAATTGCTCAATCCAAAAGTAATCTGAATAATTGAACTGCCAATAACAGCTCTCATTTCTCTTGTGACGATTGGCAACTCTGCTGAACGAAAAGATAATACATTTAGTAAATGATAAAGCCTCAATCTGAAAGTCCTCTTTAATTTATCATTTAGATTAGAATAATAGATAGAATAGTGCAATAGAATTTCATGATAATCCTGATCAATGTTATTTGGAACTATTCTGTGGATGTGCTTTATGTAGAATGCTTTCATCAAAAAATGATTAATTGGTTAGCTATTTATTATAATAATTCAATTTCAACTAAAATCGTTCTAAGTGATTACCCTGAATTTTCTGAATTTTCTGAATATTTAGTGGTTGTGGATAGATTTTTGTTCGAAGTATCTTGATTAATATATCTAAACTAATGAAAATTTCACATTTCAGTTGTTTTATTCTCATGCTAGTATTTCAATGCTGTCTTCCCGCCGAGGATAATTCGGCAATAGTTTCTTTTTGGACGGATTCAGAAATAGATTCTGATATTGAATATGCACTTTATATAAATGAAGAGCCAGTAGGGTTAATACAGAACAGGCATGAAGAAGCTAAATGTAATATGCTTGGTTTGATAAATGTAGAAATTATAGATAGCCAAGATATGAACCTGCAAATCAGAGATAGTAATGGAATTATTGTAAATGTCGGAATGGTCAACCTTTCTGCGCCGTCAACTGGGATTACTATTAAACCAAATGAAAAAGGGTCTATTTTTATTACGCATGGCATTGATGACCCTTGCACTCTTGTTAGACTTCGTTGGTAATGTTTAAGATTTATATCTTTATAAATATTTTTCGCCTGAAAAGAACGTAAGCAAAACAAAAAACAAACGAGCATATAGAGAGCGCAAAAAGAAAAGAACCTAAGTATGCTCCAAATGCAGGTTGATAAATTTGAGAATATAGGTAACCATATGCACTTCCATTTTCATTTTTTAATATTTGATAAAGTGTAATTGAAACAACACTTGAGAACACATAAGATACCAAAGCATTTTTTCCGAATACTTGGAAAGGAAAGGACCATTTACTGAATTTAACTATATCAAGCAAATACACTAATAATGCAAGTAATAAACATGCTTTTCCAGAAGTGTTGAGTACATATGATCCTGTCCAAAGGGGTTTATTTATTGGGATAATATGACAATAGAGCCAAGCTAAAAATATTAGACCTAGCCCAATTGGGATAATTTGTTTAATGAATTTAATTGGGATTTCTTTTAGTTTTTTAAGATGTATTCCAACCATATAACCAATTATTACTTGCATCCCAGATGAGATTGTGCCAACAATGCCTTCAGGATCGAATGGTATTCCAAAACCACCATAAAGATTATCTGCAGGTAATAGAAAATCGTTAATTTTCCTGTTTACTGAACCTTCCAAGGTAAAATCTCCACCATACATTTGAAGAATATGATATCCTATTAGACCGATAAGTACAACAGCAATTTGTGATTTTAATGTCCTTGCATAAATAATAAGCATACCTGCAAGTCCATAACTAAGAGCTATTCTTTGCAATACTCCGAAGACTCTTACTTCTGAAACGTGCTCATTATAGAAAGGAAACCAATTGAGTAAAAATCCAACTAGGAAAATCAGAAATGTACGTTTTAGAACTTTATTTACTAAAAGTGATCTGTTTGTCTTATCTATTTTAGCAAACGAAAAAGCCATTGAAGTTCCCATAATAAAAATGAAAAATGGAAAGACAAGATCGGTGGGTGTTACTCCATCCCATTTTGCATGCAAGAGAGGAGGGTAGACATAACTCCAAGATCCGGGAGTATTTACAATGATCATGAATGCGATTGTCATTCCTCGCATTACATCAATAGATAAGAGTCTTGTTTTCATAAGTATTTGTGCAATATGATGTACTAAAAATAGGAAATTTATTCTAAATAATCAGGGATATATATTTGTATGAATCCTTAAGTGAAATTAAATGAATATTGCGATCTTTGAATTTAACGTTTTGATCAGATTTTATTTGTTAGACTTAAAATTTCTAAAATGCAAATTCTTACTATTTCAGGTTCTTCAAGAATAGATTCTACTAATTCTAAATTACTTGACCATCTTACTGATCTAGAAACTGATCATATTTATGAAAGGACGAGTTTGCATTTCGAGCTTCCTCTATTTCAGGCGGAGTTGGATTCAAGCCCATTACCGGAATCCGTCAAAAGATGGAGAGAAAAGATATCAAACGCTGATGCTCTTATTATTTGTATTCCAGAATACATTCATAACATGCCAGCCGTGATCAAAAATGCTCTTGAATGGATTACATCGTCGGGTGAATTGGTTGGTAAACGGGTTCTTCCAATAACATTTACACCTAATGAGCCAAGAGGTGAACGTGCTATGCAATCATTAAAGTGGTCTTTGCAAGCATTAGACTCAAATATTATAGTAGAAATATCTCTTTTTAAATCACAAATAGCGTATGATCCACATATTAGCGGAGAGGGAGCGGAAATACTAAAGGAAGCGATCAATTTACTAAACTAAAATGTTCTTTCTAGTGATAGCATCGCGTTGAGCGATCAGATCACTAATCGGATCAGATCACATTGCCATTTATCTAATTTTATTACACCTTCATCGATCAGCTAATGCATAAGTGCTAGTCAATCCGTTATATTCGATAATGGAATGAAGGAAGATCCATTTTAAACTTTCAACTTTATCTAATCGAGTATCTTAATTCTCACTAAAACAAAACGAAATTTATACATGAATACACACGAAATTGACTATCAAATATTTGGAGAAGAAATGCAATTTGTCGAGATAGAGCTAGATCCTCAAGAAACCGTAATCGCAGAGCCTGGGAGTATGCTCATGATGGACGAGGATATTGAAATGGCTACCATATTTGGTGATGGCTCTAAGAATGAAGATACATCATTGATGGGTAAAATATTTTCTGCGGGTAAGCGTATGATTTCGGGTGAAAAACTATTCATGACGGCTTTTACACATGAAGGAACAGGTAAGAAAAAAGTTTCATTTGCATCTCCATATCCGGGTAAGATCATCCCATTGGATTTAGAGCGTTTAGAAGGTAAAGTTATTTGCCAGAAGGATGCATTTTTATGTGCAGCTAAAGGTGCAAGTGTAGGGATAGAATTCAGCCAGAAACTAGGTAGAGGTTTTTTTGGTGGAGAAGGATTTATTATGCAAAAAATTGAAGGAGATGGTATGGCTTTTCTTCATGCAGGAGGTTTTATAATAGAGAAAAAACTTGCTCCAGGAGAGCACCTTAGAGTAGATACTGGATGTCTAGTCGGATTCACGAGAGATGTAGATTATGATATACAAATGGTAAAAGGGGTGAAGAACATGATGTTCGGTGGAGAAGGTATGTTTTTCGCAAGCCTTATGGGCCCAGGTACGGTTTGGATTCAGACCTTACCGATTAGCAGACTGGCTGATAGAATCATGTCAAGTGCTAAAGGTTATGGTGGTAAAAGAGGAGAAGGAAGTGTACTAGGAGGCCTTGGTGATATTTTGGATGGCGATGGAATTGGAGGTTTTTTTGATAAATAAAAATAATTTGACCTACGGAAACATAATCTCCGTTGATAAAGAAAATTATAAAGATTCATGTTTTAATAATTCTTGGATGCTGAGCCTAGTAGTTGGGGTTCGGCATCTTTTTTTTTGGTCAGATTTAATTATTGTAAGTGACCTTTCTATTAAATCAAATGAAACTAATTATTTAGGAGGAAAAACACATTAGAATTTTGGGTATTCAAAAAATAAATTTTGATTACTACCTATTAAACTATTTACTTAACCGATATATCAATTACAATGTGCAACCAGTTGCTTTTCTGCTTGGTATGTCAAAAATTATATTTCACAATGAAAATTTTTATTAAATTATTTTTCACTATTGCATTAGTAGGTCCTTTTTCTATTATGAATGCACAAGATCACCAAATATCTGTTGCTGTTCAATTAGGTTATGCTCTCCCTGGTGGATCTGGTGTTGCTGAAGACGGAGCATATGATGTAGATGGAGGCTTTGCTTACCATGCTGATATTCTCTATCATTTGATGGGTAGCAAATTAAGAGCAGGTTTGGCATACAGTGGAGCTATCTTGGCAAGTGTTGATAGCGGTATTGATGCATATGAAATGACAATGTATGGCGTAAAAGGATTGTACTATTTGAATCCAGAAGGGTTTTTACCATTTGCAGGTTTATCATTAGGTTTTATGACGCTTTCTACTCCAGAATTTGGTGATGGAAATGGTGGTGTTTTAGTTCCAGCTATAACAGGTTCTGCTCTAGCAATTCAGCCTACAGTAGGTATTGCATTTGGAGGGTTTTATATTTCGGCTGATTATTTGTTGCCTGGAAATATTGAATTAGAATTAAGTACTCCTGTTGAAGGAAACATTGGTTACCTAGGTATTAACTTAGGATATAGATATACTTTTGATTTGTAAAATTGAAATTTCAAGAAATTTATAATTCGTCTTTGAAAATAACTTTTCAACGGCGTTTTTTTTTGTACAGGATTTATAGTATCAGAGAAATGATAATTATTTCATAGAATTATGTAACCTTTTAATTTTCACTCTGTACTTACTGTAGAAACTTTAAAAATCGCTTGACTCAAACTGACGAAAATATAATGAAGGCCTTTGCGGCTGGAGATATCAAAAAGGCATCTATGCTATTTGATCGATACCATGTGAATGTATACAACTATCTCATGAAAGTAAATCAGAACAGGATGGTGGCTGAGGATTCGACACAGAATGTGTTCGAGAAGATGATTAAATGCAAATCTTCTTTTCAAGGCCAAAATAACTTAAAGGTTCTGCTAATGGATACTGTTGAAATTTGATATAGTATGAACATTGTTTGGGAATTAAGTTCGTCATCAACTAACTTTTTAGTAGGGTAACTAAAAAGTTAGTTTTTATTTTGATGGTTATGCAACCCTTTAAAATTCAAATCGTCTTTCTTTCATAACTAATAGAATTGGAGCTTACCTCAAACTCTGATTCTGCTTGCTAACGCTACTTATTGAAAACAATATGAAACGCACATACACAACTCTAGTATTTGTATTTTTTGTCTCCTTAATTTTTTCTCAAAAAAACGTATCAGCACTCAGGATTGAAGATAATATTAAGCTTGATGGAAAATTGGATGAAGCTATATGGCAAAATGCTGAATTAGCAACAGGCTTCATAAATTTTAACCCAAAGTTTGGTGATGATCCTACAAATACAACCGAAGTAAAAATGCTTTATGATGATAAAGCTGTCTATGTTGGAGCATTTATGAAGATAAATAGTCGGAAAGATATACAAGCTGAAATGACAGTCAGAGATAATATCGGAAATACAGATTGGTTTGGATTAGTCTTAGACACTTATGGAAACGGTACTGAAGGGTCAGAGTTTATTGTAGCAGTGACAGGTGTTCAATTCGACGCAAAAGTAACACCTGATAATGAAGATGATAACTGGAATGAGGTCTGGTTCAGTGAAGTCTCTATAACTGATGATGGTTGGTATGCTGAGATGAAAATTCCATATTCTGCAATTAGATTTCCAAAGAAAGATGTTCAAAATTGGAGAATCAATTACATGAGAAGATTAGCAGGAACTGGTGAAAAATGTTCTTTTCAACCACTTGATCCTCAGGTTGATGGATTTATTAACCAGACAGCTCATGTTAGTGGAGTTTCTAATATAAAATCACCTATTCGACTATCATTATCGCCTTATTTAACTGGATACATGCAATCGAATACTACAGGAGGGCAAAGCCCACAAAGAAGCACAGGTTATAGTTATAACGGTGGCCTCGATCTCAAATATGGTATCAATGAAGCATTTACCTTAGATATGACACTTATTCCTGATTTTGGTCAGGTTCAATCAGATGATCAAGTATTAAATTTATCACCTTTTGAAGTGAGATTTGATGAGAATAGAGCATTTTTCACTGAGGGACTTGATCTATTTAATAAAGGAGGTTTATTCTATACAAGAAGAGTAGGAGGGACACCTATGGGCTTTTGGTCAGCCAATTATGATAAAAGTGATAATGAAAAGTTAGTTGACAATCCATCAGTGACGCAGTTATTTAATGCGTCTAAATTATCTGGACGAACAAGTAGCGGTCTTGGTATCGGTGTTTTCAATGCAGTAGCGGGATCTACAACCGCTAGATACAAAGACATGGATACAGATGAGATTAGAGAAGAGATGACTTCACCTCTGACTAATTATAATGTGATTGTTTTGGACCAGAATCTTAAAAATAACTCTTCAATCAGTCTAATAAATACAAATGTTTGGAGAAAGGGTGATCAATTTCATAATGCCAACGTAACTGGAGTCGAGTTTGATTTACGGAATAATAAACAAAGTTATGGAGTATCAGGAGGGATGAATGTCTCCCAACTCATATTTGATAATCAGGATAATGTAAATGGATTGAGTTATGAATTGCAGTTGAGTAAATTATCTGGAAACTTCAGATTTGATTTCGAAACAGAAGGAATAAGTCAAAATTATAACAATAATGATCTTGGATTTCTTACAGAAACTAATGTGAGAGAACACTCTTTTGGGTCTTATTATTCATTCAATGAAGGTTGGAAGTCTTTTAACAGAGGTAATATTTGGTTTAACACTAATTTGTCTACTACATATGACAAAAATAAATTTTCAAGCGTTCATTTTAATGGTGGTTTTTGGACGCAAACAAAAAGTCAATGGCAGCTAAATATGTGGACTAATTTCAGACCAGATTCAAAAGATTTTTTCGAACCGAGAGTACAAGGGAGACATCTGAATAGACCTGGAATGTATAACATGGGTTGGTATATTGGAACAGATAATAGAAAGAAACTAAAATTCAATTTCAGCATTTTTGGGATGAAGAGATTTGAGGCTGATGCTCACTATACTGAATTCTCTTTAGGACCTAGATATCGATTCAATGATAAGTTTACTGTATTCCTAGATTTCGCACCTTCCTTAAGTACAAGATCAAGAGGATTTGCCACTTTCGATCAAGGTGAACCAATCTTAGGTTATCGTGATCAATCTACAGTGAATAGTTTAGTAGGAGTTAATTATACCTTCAATTCTAAAATGGCATTAAATCTAAGAGCGAGACATTATTGGAGTAAAGTAGAATATGAAAGTTTCCACGGATTGAGCGAAGAAGGTGACTTTATAGATACGGAATACACAGGTAACCACGACATCATTTTCAATATTTTCAATCTTGATCTAAATTATACGTGGAGATTTGCACCAGGTAGTGACATTATTTTCAATTGGAAATCTAACATATTTAAAAATGACTACAGCAACGATGCTGAGACGATAAATAGCAATTATTTGAACGGAGTGAGTGATCTATCAAATCTACCGTCTGTAAATAGTGTTTCAATCAGATTAGTCTACTTTTTGAATGCAGCTAATTATTTATAAGTCTTAAATAAAAAATTGAAAAGCCCAGCACTGTCAAAATGGTAAAATGATAAAAGACAACAATGATTAAATAGAAGATTCAATCACTCAATCATTCAATCATTAAATCATTCAATCATTCATTCATTTTAACCTTGCCGGGCTTTTCTATTTAAGTTAAACCGGTTCTTAAAAAGAATCAATAATCTCTTTAAACATATCTGCTTTCAACGATGCACCTCCTACAAGGCCACCATCTACATCTTTTTGACCAAAAATCTCTTTTGCATTAGTCGGTTTTACTGATCCGCCATAAAGGATAGACATTTCTTCAGCAGCATTTGATCCGTATTTATCAACTAAGATTGATCTGATGTGTGCATGCATATCTTGAGCTTGCTCAGGACTTGCAGTCTCGCCTGTACCGATAGCCCATATTGGCTCGTATGCGATCACTACATCTTGCAATTGTGATACATCTAAATGGAACAGGCCTTCTTCTAGTTGCTTCGTCACATACTCGTTTTGAGTACCTGCTTTTCGAATATCTAGTGATTCTCCACAGCAGAATATTACGGGCAGGCCATTGGCCAATGCGGCATTTAACTTCTTTGCTAATAATGCATTGCCTTCATTGAAATATTCTCTTCTCTCAGAGTGACCTAAGATAACATAATCAACACCAAGATCCGCCAACATACTTGGAGAAGTCTCACCTGTGTAAGCACCACTGTTTTCATAATGGCAATTTTGAGCTGCGACTTTGATGTTATCTTTTTTTGCAGCTATCAATGATGTTAAGTGGATAAACGGTGCACCTACTATGACAGTTACATCAGAAGGTACATTGTGTTCTGCTAGAGAGTTGTACAGATCAACACCTTCACTTACCGTGGTGTTCATTTTCCAGTTTCCTGCAGCTATGTTTTTACGAGCCATTATATTATTGTTTTAGTTGTGTCTTAATTCTTTATGATGCAAGTATCGGGAGAATCGATAAGGAATTCAAATGTTTATTGTATAATGTACACTAAGTCCATTTATTACTTATTCATACAATGAATCCATATTGTTCTTCAGATACTTATCTGCAGCTGAATTGGTTGTTATGGCAGGAATCACAATAGCGAGCACAAATATAACTCCCAATGAAATAAGAATGTAAAAGAAGTTAACCACTTCCCATATGTTGGGGAAGTATATGTTGACCAAGATCAGCAGTCCCATTATAGAAATAGCTGCTATTATAAATGCCCTGAAACCAACCAACACACCAGTCTTGATATATGGCATTTTGATGAATCCCCATTTAGCACCAATCAATTCCATTGTTTTGATCTCCCATCTATCTGCATACATGCTTAGATTGATAGTGTTTCTGATAATAATGATGGCGAGGAATACAAAGATAAGACCTATTGAAAAGATAGCATATGCCACTTTGTTGAGATTAGATTTTATGTTTTGAATCGTGAGGTCCTCATAGTAGACCGATTGCACATTATTATTATTTTCGAGTGCAAGTTTTATTTTTTTGAGTGCCTCAGGATCGTAGTCTGCAGATTTGATATTGAAAGTGATTACATCAGAAAATGGATTTGAATCATCATCAAAATCCATTTTTAAATTATTGGACATTGTAGTAATCGCTTCTGATTTCGAGATGTATTTTATCGATTCATTTCTGATTTCGGATTGTTTCTTCATCAAAGCGATAACTTCGTTAGAATTTGCATTTTTTTCTAATTCTGCCACAATGTTCATCTTTTCTTTGATGATATTCGTTAGATTGTGAGAATGAAGTAATAATAATACAAACGTGCCCAAAAGAAACATTACGATAGCCACCGAAATACTGGAGTAAATATGAGTAGGCTTTGATTTTGATGCTGACATGAATTATTATTGTAATACAAAAGTAATATATGATACATATTAATAATGTGATGAGCCGTTTTATTTCAATTAATTGGAGTTTTTTGTGTTTGATGGCTGGAATCTTGCTTTTTTCTGCGCAAAGTAATGCTCAAATATCAGTTGCTAATCCTTCATTCGAAGATGAAGCTGCAGATGCAACAACACCACAAGGGTGGCATCCATGTGATAATATGACGACTCCAGACATATTTCCTGGTTTTTGGGGTGTATATAATGAGCCTAGTGACGGAAATACATATGTAGGTATTATCACTCGAGAAAACGGAACATTTGAACAATTTGGCCAAAGATTGTCGTCAAAACTTAAGAAAGAACAATGTTATAGAACATCGATAGATTTGGCGCACTCAATTATCTATTCAGGATATAATAAACCGATACAAGTGAGAATATATATTGGCAGTTCTAAATGTGATAAGAATCAGCTGATTTTTGAATCTCCTGTTGTGAAAAGCATGAAATGGTCAACACATATAATTGAGTTTGTACCAGATGCAGAACATGAATATTTTATAATTCAAGCCCATTACAGTGATGAGCCTTTTAATCATAAAGGGAATATCCTATTAGATAATATGAAACCTTTAGTTATTTGTGGGAATACATAAGCGTGGCTTGCTGAAAGCAAACGCGCGAACTGAGTGAATTGCAGTAGCATGGCTTGCTCGGTAATAGCAAACCACAAGATTGAAATTGTTGGTCAAGCGCTACCTTAGGACCTGTCTCTTATACACATCTGACGCTGCCGACGAAGAGGATA
>OJIO01001278.1_pt1 | contig 11524 bp, 9 predicted proteins | sample 1595621 | NCBI WGS metagenome assembly OJIO01 (sample SAMN05416776, study PRJEB24817) | seawater metagenome | isolation source: Sea water | place: Canada:Atlantic | collected 2013-07
AAATTATAATTTTGTCACTATTTTTGCTTCTTTGGGCAAAAATACCGCCAAAACATACCTGAATTCAACTATTATCGACTGATTGTATCCGTCTCTAACATGATGTAACCCGTTCTAGGGTCATATGCTGAGTAGTTACAATTTTTTAAACCAAGCTCTATTCGCATCCAAAATCGAAAAACTCGATAAAGATCAGAAATACTTGGTCTACTGTAGAAGTGGTAATAGAAGTGGAATAGTATGCAGAATGATGGATGATTTGGGTTTAAAAAGCACTTTTAATTTGATAGGAGGAATGCTTTTTTTGGACTGGACCGTTAGTATAGTAAACTTGGACTCCAAGGTATATTCAAGAGTTCCGCCACCTAAAACATTGGATGAAATGAACGCTAGACTTGCAATTGATTCTTGTGAAAAAATAGACTTTTATATAGCGAAGAAATACATTTAATAAGTTCCGCATGCAGAGAGCACTTCCTTTTGTTAGTTTAAGAAGTTCCTTCGTTTTTTAATGAAAATAGTAAGGCATATTTTAGAACTTTATCTTTTGGATGTCTATTATAGTTAATAAATATTGATTATTTTTTATTAATAATCAACAACAGATTCAATCATCAATTCTTAAATTAAAAAAGAAATAAAAACTCACCTATTTGTTGACAATATAAAATGCGGTGGTTGTGCCTCAACCATTACCCAAAAAGTCAATGCAATTGAAAATATCTCAAACGTAGAAGTCGATATAGCGTCTAGAAAAATTTCATTTAATTGTGAAGATGATACTTGTAGATTAGATGTAATATCCACACTTAAAAAATGGGGTTATCCTCAATCAGGAACAGGAACAAAATTGGATAATGCCAAGTCTTTCGTTAGTTATATGATTGGACGTATTGATGCTTAATTTAGAATCATTTCATACAAGAATCTTTCTTAAAATGAATGATCTATTTTAGATCGATAGCGTTTAAATAAAGAACATCAAGTACAACAAGTACAACAACTATGGAAGACCTCATGGCCGCTAGACTTCAGATGGCTATTTCTCTTGGCTGGCATATCATCTTCGCTTGTATCGGTATGGCTATGCCGTTTCTTATGGCATTTGCTGAATGGAAATGGATGAAGACTAAAGATCAAGTATATCTTGATTTAGCGAAATCTTGGTCAAAAGGTGTAGCAATTTTCTTTGCAGTTGGCGCTGTATCAGGCACACTATTATCATTCGAATTGGGATTACTTTGGCCTACATTTATGGAGCATGCAGGACCTATTTTTGGGATGCCATTCTCAATGGAAGGAACTGCATTCTTTGTAGAAGCTATTGCCCTCGGTGTATTTTTATATGGCTGGGATAAAATCTCCCCCCTAGCCCACTGGATATCGGGATTAATCGTAGGTATATCAGGTGTGATGTCAGGAATCTTCGTAGTGGCAGCCAATGCGTGGATGAATAGTCCAGCTGGCTTTGACTTCGTCGATGGAAAATATATCAACATCGATCCAATTGCCGCTATGTTCAACGATGCATGGTTTACCCAAGCGACTCATATGACTTTTGCGGCATTTGCCAGCACTGGTTTTGCTGTTGCAGGAGTGCATGCTATAATGTTGCTTAGAGGCAAAAAGATAAGGTTTCACAAGGAAGCTTTAAAAATTGCATTGATATTTGGATCTATTGCCGCGTTTGCGATGCCGATCACCGGAGATTTAGCAGCTAAAGATGTTGCCAAACGCCAACCTGCCAAGCTTGCGGCAATGGAAGCCCACTACCATACTTCCAAAAATGCTCCATTGATCATAGGTGGAATCCCAAATGATGAAACACAAGAGGTGGACTACGCCATAGAAATACCTGGAGGCTTGAGCTTTTTAGCCCATGGAGATTTTGATGCTGAAGTTATTGGTTTGGATCAGATCCCAGAAGATGAACGGCCTCCAGTAATCGTAGTTCATTTTGCTTTCCAGATTATGGTTGGCCTAGGAACGTTGATGATGCTGATAGGTTTCATCTACTTCTTTATGAGGTGGAGAAAATGGGACTATATCAATAACAAATGGTGGTTGCGGATATTGGCACTTGCAACACCTATTGGTTTTATTGCTCTAGAAGCAGGATGGACTGTAACTGAAGTGGGTAGGCAACCGTGGATCATCTATAAAGTCATGCGGACCAAAGATGCGCTTACAGCAATGCCGGGAATCCAATATTCATTATTAACGATTGTGTTAGTCTATTCGATATTAACGCTTGCAGTGATTTGGCTTATGCACAGACAGATCAAGTCTATTCACGAAAAATATAATACCTAATCAATGTATACAGAATTAATAATGATCATCATGGGTATTAGTTTGATACTGTATATGATATTGGGCGGCGCGGATTTCGGAGCTGGAATAATCGAACTTTTTATCGGTGACAAGAGTAACTCTACAGTATCCAGAGCTATGGCGCCGGTGTGGGAAGCCAATCATATGTGGCTCATTATAGCTGTTGTTATTTTATTCAATGGTTTTCCAAAAGCGTATGTAATCCTATCAACGAATCTGCATATTCCAGTCCTTCTGTTTTTGATTGCTATCATCATGAGAGGTACTGCATTCACATTTCGCCACTATGACGCATATCATGATAAGTCAGAGAAGATCTATTCCACAATTTTTAGATATTCTAGTTTACTGGCTGTCTTCTTTATGGGAATAACAATATCTGCATTTTTTAGTGGCACTATACCTAGCGACACATCTGGTACCTTTACAGAACAATATATTTATACGTGGTTCAATTGGTTTGCAGTATCTGTAGGGGTTTTCTTAGTTACTATCTCCGCATATATCGCTGGTATTTTCCTATTAGGAGAAGTGGAAACAGAGGAAGGCTATAACAGTATTCGCAAATTCATCATGTGGATATTTGGACTTTCAATTATATCGGGTGCGAGCATATTTATATCTTCTTTTGTGTCAGATTTACAATTTCATAAGCTATTCCTTAGCCATCCAATATCTATTGCTGCAGGAGTAATTGCTTCATTAATAGCTCCTTACATTTATAAGTTGATCAAAGCAAAAAAAATATGGACAATGAGAATTGTCGTTGGAGCTCAGATGGTTCTAATCATGATCGGATGGTTTATTATTCAATGGCCCAATCTAGTTGTGTTTTCTGATGGCACTAAGTTGTCTATGTATGATGCTTCTGGCCCAGTAGCTACGATGAAAGTTTTATTCTTCTCCCTTGCTATCGGTGTTGTTGTAATATTTCCATCCTTGTATTATCTTTTTCGATTGTTTAAATCAGAGGATAATCTTTCATAGTCGTGTAATTCTGATGGCTAATCTATCATGTTTAAGATATGCGTTTACCGATATAGGAACTTAACTTTAATGGTCACAATGATAAATATCATCACCATTTCCATAATACTGATTTAGATCATATGCCTTGAGTAACCCAGGTTACGTTTACCTATATAGATACAACTTACATTTACAATATAATAATTCAAGAATAATTTGAGAATATGATAATTGAACAAAATTATACTGGCTGTTACAATTCCAATTACCGAATGGAGCAAACCAACTTCTATAGCACAATAACACTTCCAATAAGATAAAATATGAAAAAGACAGCCATCTTCTTTTTACTTATGACCATTGCATTTTCGTGGGGATGTAAGAATACTTCTCAAAAAATGTCAAATGAATCTATTGCTCAAGTAACTAATGGAGAATTCATTATTAAAGGCAAGGAAATAGCATCTTCCATATTTTTATCACTCTCAGGTGAATTGGCGAAAGCTGTTAAGAATGGAGGACTTGAAAATGCGCTTTCATATTGTAACACAAATGCTATACCATTGACCGATAGTTTATCCAATGCACATAATGTCCATATAAAAAGGACCAGCCTGAAATTTAGAAACCCACAGAATAAACCAACTAAGAGGGAGAAAGAGATTTTAAATCAATATGAATTAGCAATGGAAAATGGTCAGATCATGGAAGCAATCATTGACAATAAAGCTGAAAGAAAAACATTCTATGCTCCCATAATAATGCAAGCAGCATGTATCAAATGCCATGGTGCAAAATCAAATATCTCAATCTATGATTCTATTCTAAAATTATATCCTAACGATCTTGCAACAGATTATACGCAGGGAGATCTGAGAGGAATGTGGAGTATATCATTCAATAAATAAACATAAGAAACATCAACTATGACAACATATATAATAATTGCAGCAATGGTATTAATTATCACATTTCTATATCTGAATCCTAAGGGCGGCGGACAGTCATTTAACAATTTAACCGTCAATAACTTAATTCCATTGATGAAGAATAATGACACTATACTGATTGACGTTCGTACACAAAACGAAATAAATCAAGGTATTATCGGTATACCGAAAGAAATCGAACTTGGCCCATCAATGAATAAAAAATTGAGTAGTCTCGATAGAAACAAAAAATATGTCGTCTATTGCAGAAGTGGAGTGCGTAGCGCAATGGCCAGCAAGATGATGGTAAAAATGGGATTTGTGGATGTAAATAACCTTCTTGGCGGCTATAACGCTTGGAATCAAAGGTGAAGACATTCAACAATTACCTATAAAACACAAATTATGTTAACAAACATTCTTCTAATTATCATCCTTTTGCACCTAGTAGTTGGATTTGGTTGGCTCGTATACAAACTATCACCTCGCAAGGGGGATGAGCTAATAGACAGTAGTGAAGACTTAGAAAACTAATCAATATGAAATATATAAAATCATGGATATTTACTTTAGTATTAATTAGTTCATTCCAGTTCGGGCAAGCACAATCTTATGGAGTCGAGATATCACCGATATCTATAGAAGGTCTTGGAGGGCTACAATCCTATGCTGTAGGAACGTACAATGGAGAATGGCTCCTCATAGGAGGCAGGTTAGATGGACTACATCGGCGACAACCATTTGCAGCATTTAGTGCAGATGGAAAAAATCAAGAACTGATTGTGGTAAATCCTGCTGATAAAAAAGTATGGAGAGCACAGATAGCTTCATTACCTACAGCTCTTCGCGAGCAACTTTCTTCTACAAACATGCAGTTCTATCAATCTGAAAATAGATTACTATGCACAGGAGGTTATGGATACAGTCCAACAAGTGATGATCATATCACTTTCCCATATTTGACTGTAGTAAATATCTCTCAAACAATAAGTGATGTCAAAAACAATACTGTCAATGTTTCAAGTTTTCACCAGATAGAAAATGAAGCGTTTAGAGTTACTGGTGGAGCATTAAATAAGATTGAAGATGTCTATCACTTAGTAGGCGGACATAGGTTTATGGGAAGATACAATCCTATGGGGCCAGATCACGGTCCAGGATTTGAACAAGAATATTCTGACGAAATAAGAAGATTCAAAATTAATATTGATGAAGAAATCACAGTAGAGTTTCTTAGTCCTTTTCATGACGCAATGCACCTGCACCGCCGAGATTATAATCTAGTCCCTTATCTTTCAGGAAATGAAAGAGCGTTAATGGTATATAGCGGTGTATTCCAAAACACAGCGGATTTGCCATGGCTCTATCCTGTAAGTATCAATAAGAATGGCTATCAACCAAAAGAAGATTTTACTCAATATTTCAATCACTATCATTGTGCGAATTTGCCAATATTCGATCAGGAATCTGGTGATATGCATACTTTGTTCTTTGGAGGTATAGCTCAGTTTTATAAAGAAAATGATGTGCTCGTCCAAGACAATGATGTCCCATTCGTCAATACGATTGCAGAAATAAGTCGCAGTACGTCAGGGGAATTGAAAGAGACTAGATTGATGACTAAAATGCCTGGGTATCTTGGAGCTGGATCGGTTTTTATTTTTAACACTGATGCTCAAATGATAGATGATGACATTCTTGATGGATCCATGATCGGACACGAATATCAAGATGTAGGTTACATATATGGAGGCATTAGAAGTTCTCTACCAAACATATTTTGGATCAACACTGGTCAAGAAAGTGAGGCTAGTCAAACTATTTATAAAGTCGCAATAAAGAGGGTCGAAGATGTATCCTCTGCATCTGAAATGGATGATAAAGCGTATTTACAATTCTATCCCAATCCAGCAAGTCAATTGGTTAGAATGTCAATAGATATTGAAAAGCAAGCTGATCTGTCTATAACCATTACTAATGCAATGGGAGCACATGTTTATAAACAAGTAATCCAAAAATCAGATTTAATCCAAGGAAGAAATCATATCGTTTTGGACGAGGTTAATATTGGTTATGGAGCTTTTCATTATACAGTGAACATTGGTGACAAGGTAATAACAAGGAAGGTGATTTGGACGGAGTAACGGATTTTGGATTTGGGTCAATATTAAATCTTGTGCTCCAAATACTTCTTAAAATAACGCGCACTATCCCTAGCACTCCGAGTAGAATTGTGAGCGAAATTACCTCCTTGCTCTAGGTAATAAAACTGCAACCCCGATTCAGCTAGATCAGGCAACAGTTTTGTATAATCAATAGATCCATTTCCTAGTTCAGTGTAATCTCTAGTAACTTTATCCATGTCTTTGATATGCCACATAACGAATCTACCTGCTTGAGATTTAATCAAGTCAGCTGGAGTAAAATTAGAAGAATGCATAACCCAATACATGTCCATCTGTAATTTTACCACTGAAGGGTCAGTTTCTGATAGGATCAAATCATATCCAGTTAGACCATTGTAATCTTCGAATTCAAATCCATGATTATGGTATGCAAAGCCAAGGCCAGCTGAAGTTACTTGTTCCCCTATCTTATTTAACATAGGTATCATACGCTTGAAATTCTCCATATTCCTTTGCTCAGGTGCTATCCATGGCCAAGTAATATATTTACTATCAATCTCTTTTGCTCCAACAATACATCTATCAACAAATCGTCTAAGTTCGTCCTCTCGCTTGTCTAAAAAGGGAGCAAATCCATAATGTCCACTGGTGACTGAAATATCAAGGTAATCAAGGACTTTCTTAAATTCTGAAGATTTGAACCCATAAAAAGAGCCTTTATCAGCATCAAATCCATACGCTTCAAAATCTTGGTAACCCATCGTCTTCAATTCTTTTAGAGTATCAATACGATTATCATAATCGCTCAGCATATTTCTATTTTTATGTCGAAGACAATATCGAAAAGACAGGAGAAAGGGTTTTACAAGTTGAGTTGGCGTTTCCGTAAACTGATCACAGCTTTTCTATATTGCTTTGCTGCGCAAGACTTTTTCATACCAAATAAATTTGATAGCCCATTAGGTGTGAAGGTTCTTCTTTTCATTTTAATGAATATTGATTATGGCTTTGAATCCTTATCTTCATTTGACTTCACATCAATACCTTCTATCATCGGCCCTCCTGCAGTCAAAATGCTCTTTGCGAGGCTTGATATATTTACTTTTATATCACCAAGTTGAGAATTAATATCTCTCAGTTCAGTATTAATTATCTGAAGTACTTCTTTACTTGTTTCAGTTGGACCATAAGTTGACTCTCCTACTACCCTGCTTACTGCAAATAATCGATCCCCAATAGTTGGACGTGTCTTTTCACCTATCTGTCGTTTGGTGGCACTTCCATACAATTGATTACTTACGCTATTCATTTTATCAACTACTGATTTATATGTTGTTGATAGATCAGCATTAGATGAAGGTGTTTGAGCTAGTGCTCTTTCGATTGCCTTTACTTTAGTGATTGTATTTCCCATTTTGAATCGAGTAGCTGTAACATCGCGGGTAGTATTATCATATTTCTTCCAGAATGAAGTAGTTTCTTCTATAGTTGACCCTGGTAACGAGTTAGAATTCAAGGGTACTACTTCGAATGATTTCTCTCCTGAAAAATCTGTAATCACACCATCAATTTCTTTACTCATAGCTACTGTGTATGTACCTGGAGCAACAAGAGATCCTTGAGGTCCACTATCCCATTCACCTCTCTTTTCAGGATTCAAAGCAATCGTATTCGGCGCAGGATATCTTAAATCCCAAGCGAGTCTATGAAATCCTTCTTTAACAGGACCAGAAATCTTCCTTACAACCTCTCCTTGTGCGTTTTTAATTGTAAACCACATCCTATCTGTAGGATCAGTTACTTCTTGATCTAATGCATCCCATCCTGGAAATTTGGTTGTGCTATTATCTTTCTCCGCTTCTTGTCTGAGTTCTTTTTTAGTCTTATAACCATCTTTCAAGTAATAAGTAAAAACGGATCCAAACGCTGGATTCTCAGCCATAAAGTAGTCTGCACCTAGATTTCCAACTCCTGGGCTAAATCCAAGAGAAGATCTAGGAATATACCAAAGCCCTTTACCCGCATCTAATAATGATGCTTCACTTTCTAACATTTCATCATCAGTATTTCTGAATACTTCTATATTATCAAAAATGTAAATAGACCGTCCAAATGATCCGCAAATAAGATCATTGTCCCTTCTATGTATAATCAAATCACGGAATGATATTGTTGGCAATCCACCTTTCAACTGAGTCCATTTTTGACCACCATTCTTTGTGAAGTAAATACCAAATTCTGTTCCTATGAACATTAAATCCTTATCGACATGATCTTGTGCTATTCTCCAGACTAAGTTTCGGCTTGGAAGATTATTAGCTATTGACTTCCACGATTTACCTTGATTTGTACTTTTATAAATGTACGGTTTGTAGTCTCCTTCTTTATGGTTATCGAGTGCAATGTATACTGTATTCTCATCATAGAGATCTGCGATTATATTATTGACATATGCTCTTTTGGGGCAACCAGGCAATGCGGAAGACACTTCACTTTTTGACCAATTAGCTCCTCCATCTGGAGATATATGTAGTAATCCATCATCCGTACCGATGTATAATAGATCTTTTTTTACCGGTGACTCTGCAATAGATGTTATTGTATTATAGTTCGACATAGCTTTCAAGTCCCAGGCATTGTCTGAGCTTTGTTGCTGGCCCATTATTGGCATTTCTATTCTACTTTGATCTCTTGTAAGGTCTCCAGATAGTGCAGTCCATTTATCACCTCTATTTTCAGATTTCCATAATCGTTGGGATGCAAAATAAATAGTTGTAGGGCTATGTGGACTTACCAAAATCGGAGCATCCCAATTGAATCGTTCATAGTCTTCATTTGCTCCTGGTTGTGGTTGAACATCTACTACTTGTCCCGTTTTCATATCTATTCTAGCAAGTGTTCCTTGTTGCCGTTGTCCATATAATATATTTGGATTACCTGGCTCAGTTGCTGGCTGATGTCCATCCCAATTCAGTACAACTTTCCAATCTCCATTGTCAATTCCTTGGATATTATCTGTTCGTGAAGGTCCTCCTTCTGTACTATTATCTTGAGTACCACCATATACATTATAGAATGGTTCTGCATCATCTACTGCTATTTTATAAAATTGAGTTAGCGGAAGATTTGCAAAAAATCTCCAATTTGTAGCTAAATCATAACTTTCATATAATCCACCATCTGTCCCTATCATGATATAATCAGGATCACTTGCTTTGAATGCTATTGCATGGTTATCTGAGTGTTTATTTTTCTCTGACAATCTCCTAAAAGTCTTCCCTCCATTATCCGATACTTGGACTCTTACATCCATCAGATATAACCGATCAAAATTATGAGGGCAAGCGTATAGTTCCTGATAATAATGAGGTCCAGTAGCACCTGACACCGCATCAGACATTTTAGTCCAAGATGCACCACTATTTGTTGATTTATATACTGCTCCTTTTGTTTGATCTAATTCTATGGCAGCATATAAAACATTCGATTTTTGAGGTGATATAGTCAATCCTATTTTTCCCATATTTGACTCAGGTAGGCCACTTGTCAACTTTGTCCATGTGTCTCCACCATCTACAGATTTATGCAAACCTGACCCGGGGCCGCCACCCATATAGGCCGCAACAGTTCTATGTCTATCCCACGTCGCCGCATATAATATAGAAGGATTCGTATGATCCATCACCAGTTCGGTAGCACCTGTCCATTCTGTATTACCAAGCGTTCTTTTCCAAGACGTCCCTCCGTCTGTTGATTTATAGATACCTCTTTCACCTCCTTTACTCCAAAGCGGACCTTGAGACGCTACCCAAACAACATTAGAATTGTCAGGATGTACGATGATCTTTGAAATGTGTTCTGAATTGGGGAGCCCCATATTGGTCCATGTTGAACCGCCATCGCTACTTCTGTATACTCCACATCCAAATGATGCGTGACGACCACCTACATTCTCTCCAGTGCCAACCCAAATCACTTGGTCATTTGATGGATCTATGGTAACGCATCCCGTTGAATAACAATCTTCTCCATCAAAAATTGGAGTAAAGGTGTTTCCAGCATTATCAGTTTTCCAAACTCCTCCTGAGCCAACAGCAACATACCACTGACTTTCGTCAGCAGGATTGATAACGACATCAGCAATCCTTCCCGACATAAGTGCTGGTCCTATATTCCTAAATTTTAGATTAGAAAAGTTTTCCGAAGACCAATTGTCTTTTTCAGTTTTAGATTGTGAGAATAGTATAGAAGTTCCGCACAATAAGGCGGCAAAAAGTAGGAGCTTTTTCATATAGTTTATTTTAGATTGGGAAGATAACGAGCAAAAAGGAAAATCTATCAATTCCTTCAACAATTTCTAATTAATCAAGTTGAAATAATCATGCTTAAAGTACTTCAGAGACTACAATCTTCAATTCTGGCAACACATCACGCTTAAACCATTCATTCTTAGCTTGCCATATATTGTTTCTTGGAGATGGATGAGGAAGGACAAAGAATCGAGGTAAATAATCTTTATAGTTTTTTACAGTATCCGTGAGTGTTCTTCGTTTTTCTTTACCCAGGTAGGAATCTTGAGCATACTTTCCAATTAACAACACTAATTCTACTTCCTTTAGTTGAGAGATTAGCATATCATGCCATTGTGGAGCACATTCCTTTCGTGGAGGCAGATCTCCAGATTTACCTCTTCCTGGATAACAAAATCCCATAGGAATAATGGCAATTTTTTCAGTATCATAAAATATATCCTTATCAATATCCATCCAAGATCTTAGATTCTCCCCACTTTTATCATCCCAAGGAATTCCTGATTTGTGTACAGCAGTTCCAGGAGCTTGACCGATAATTATTATTTTACTTTTGGAATGTGCGGTTACGACAGGTCTAGGACCAAGTGGAAGGTCTTGACAGGTATTACACTTTTTTATTTGAGCTAAAATTTCGTCTAACAAATGAATATGAATCTTATGATAAAATAGATTTCTTTTATCTCAAATATACATATCAAAGTGAGACTATAAGAATTTAAAGAATCTACCGGAAGTTAATTCCTGAGAGGACTCTTAAATAGTATATGTATTGTCTTTCCTCCTACATCTTTATCAACTTATAGAACTGTCTCTTATACACATCTGACGCTGCCGACGAAGAGGATAGTGTAGA
>OJIO01001279.1_pt1 | contig 11492 bp, 8 predicted proteins | sample 1595621 | NCBI WGS metagenome assembly OJIO01 (sample SAMN05416776, study PRJEB24817) | seawater metagenome | isolation source: Sea water | place: Canada:Atlantic | collected 2013-07
AGATCTACACTATCCTCTTCGTCGGCAGCGTCAGATGTGTATAAGAGACAGAGTCGATGCAGTGGTTTTTGGTTATGCCTCTGGCGAAGGCTTATCAATTTTATTGATCAAAAGGAAAATTCCTCCATTCAAGGGGAGTTGGGCATTGCCAGGTGGTTTAGTCCTAAATGAAGAATCACTCGAATGTGCAGTAGAAAGAGAATTAGAAGAAGAAGCTGGCGTAAAGATCAATTATTTAGAACAACTCTATACATTTGGTTTGCCTGGTCGAGATCCTAGAAACCGTGTTTTGTCCATTGCTTACTTTGGTTTAGTAAGACCTTCTGCATTTCGCTTAAAAGCTGACACTGACGCAGAAGCCGCTGAGTGGTTTTCAATAAAGGAATTGCCTACACTTGCATTTGATCATCAAAAAATAGTGGATAAAGCAATAAAACGATTAAAAGCTAAGATCACTTATGAGCCCATTGGTTTTGAATTACTTGATAAAAAGTTTCCTTTTTCAGAATTAGAAAAACTCTACTCAACGGTGCTTGATAGACTAGTAGATAGACGGAATTTTAAGAAAAAAATTATGAAATTCGGCTTCCTAATTGAAACGAAAGAAAAGCAAAAACTCTCTGGTTCTGGAAGACCTGGTAACTTGTTCAAGTTTGATGAGAAACGATATTTTAAATTGGTGAAGGAGGGGATTAATTTTGAGGTTTAATTAAATGAAGAACCCAATTTACATAGAAGATCTTTTATTGGGGCTTGCGATAGGAGATGCTTTTGGAGCGGGTGTCGAATTTCAAGATCGTAACTGGATCGCTAAAAATGTTGACTTTAGTGTTTTTGTAAATGCTCGGCATCTTATTCAAGTACCTGAAGAGGAGTTATCCAATTTTACTGAAAATTACTTTCCGTGGAGATATACGGATGATACTGAGATGACTATTGGAGTAATTAAAGCATTATCAAGCCAAAAAGAATTTTCAGAAGAGTTACTAATAAATAAATGGAGTGAGGAATACAATTACGGTATAGACAAATATGGACACGGAAGGAATGGTCATGGATCGATGGCTTGGTATTTCTCTGGGGAGAAAACAATTGAAGAAATAAAATCCTTCCAAGCAAATAGACCTAATCCTGGCAATGCTCCTGCAATGAGATCTGTTCCTTTAGGTTTGTTGAACAAAGAAGATATTTATAGATTTTGTGAAATCAATGCTAATGCAACACACCCGAATATAGCAGCAATTTTATCTAGTCAGATTGTTGCCATAGCTACGCATTATATTCTGAAATTAGATGGGCAATTGGATGATATAATAAAATTCTGTCTTTCCGAAATCCCACTGGATGTTGAGTATGAACAATACTTGAAAGCGATTGATAACGTGCCTTCATTTGAAAATTGCTCGAATGAAGAATTGGCTGTTCTTTGTGGACCTCAGCCAATTGTAAAACCTTATTTCCTTTCTGGAATAAATGGGGTGCCTTCAGATTCAAAGTATACCGCTGGGTGCGTTCTTTACATTTTAAAACATACAAAATCCCCATTTGATGCACTTAAAACTTCAATTTTAATAGGTGGTGATGTAGATTCTATTGCTTCAATTACAACAGGTATTTTATGCGGCAAATATGGTACTAGTTCACTACCCACCTACATGTTAGAGTCATTGGAGGATCCAGAATACATCATTGAAGTTTCAAAAGAATTTAAACGATTCCTGAATTTGTAAAAAAACATATCTTTTTAATTTGCGTATTTCGTACACATATCGTATATTTGTGTCAAACAAACGCAAAAGAAATGAATGTAGGAGTAATCATAGCGAGATTTCAGACACCATATCTTCATGCTGGACATAAAGCACTGATGGACGAGGTCGGAAATAATCACGATAAATTGATCATCGTCTTGGGTGTATGTCCAGTGAAAGGGAGTAGGAAAAATCCTTATGATTACTTTACTAGGGAAAAGATGATCAAGCGAGATTATGAGGCAGTTGTTGTATTGCCGATTAGCGATCATCCGAGTGATAAGATTTGGAGTGAGAATCTTGACACTATGTTAAGTGATACTTGCCCAGCAGAGAAGTTTGTGCTCTATGGAAGTAGAGATAGTTTCATACCATATTATAGCGGTAGAAATAAAACGATAGAGCTTCCTAAACATGAAGGCCATAATGCAACAGAGTTGAGAAGGCAATATGCAGACAAGGTGTTTGATAGCCAAGATTTTAGAGCGGGAATTTTATATGCTTATCATAATCAGTATCCAAAAGTCTACCCAACTGTGGATATCGCAATGTACCAAAATGACAGAAAACAAATCTTACTTGGGAAAAAAGCGAGTAGCAATAAATGGAGATTAATTGGTGGGTTTGTAGATCCATCAGATGCTAATTATGAAGAAGCTGCATTGAGAGAGTTGTGTGAAGAGGCGGGTGAAGTAGTGGTCGAAAATCTTAAATATGCGATGAGTTCAAAAATCGATGACTGGAGGTATAGAAATGAAGTGGATAAAATTATAACATCTCTTTTTACATGTGATTATGTGTCAGGAGAATTGAAAGCACAAGATGACATTTGTGAGTTGGGGTGGATCGAAGTAGCTGAGATTAGTAGAATGATAGAGAGGGGAGAAGTGACAGAAGAGCATGTGGAAATAATCAAGAAATTGAATTAAAATTCAGGAATTATGTGGTTCAAGAAATTAATGGGATTCGAGGATACTAGATATCAAGATGTGAAAAACAATATAGTAGTTAAGGACAATAGAATTGAATCCTTGATTAATGGAGCGTCTTATCAGTTTGGAAAGTTAGAAGTACTAACTCTAAGTGAATTAATCGACTTGACTCCGCCTAAAGAAGCCTTCAAAGGATTTATAAATGTTTCTCAAATAGTGGCAAATGTAAGAGATCTTCATAATGATGAAGAAAATGAAAATGCTATGTTTCAAGCTGCATCTCAATTTAATTTATTGGAAATGATTGCGCCCCATATATCACCTGAAAATGGAGTGGATCGATACGAACAAGACTATACTCAAGGCCCTGCATGTGCCATATCGTGCGGAGCGGGCACAATCTATAGGAACTACTTTGCAGAAGTAAATGGTAAAAGTGGTCAGACAAGATCAAATCAAATTGACTGTTTAGAATTGATTGGTAAAGAACTAAGAAATGAAGAGCTGAACCTTTGGAATATGAGAAATGGATATGCTTTACCTAGTAAGGAGGGGATTCTGAATATAAACAAAGTAATATGGGGATTAACTGATTCTGAAAGGGAGATATTAAAATCAAAATTGAAAGTCGGTATTCAATCTAATACAGAGGTTACAACATCTGATAATGGTCACCTTGTTAATCAAATTTATTGCTCAGCATTACCTGTTTCATACTCACAACTGGACCCGATATATTTCGAACCATTTGCTAGATTAATTTTAGAAGCTACCTATGAAGCTACATTATTTGCAGCGCTAAGGAATATGGAAAAAACTAATAGTAATAAATTATACCTAACCCTCGTAGGTGGTGGAGCATTTGGAAATCAAATGGATTGGATAATGGATTCGATTGGGATAGCGATTTCAAAGTTTAAAAATACTCCATTAGAAGTGAAAATTGTAAGCTTTGGTAGTGTGAATGAAAGACTAAATCAAATGATTGAAAACATCTAGTGTTAACAAGATCTATCCCGAACTAAGATAAAAAGGACTGCAGTGTGCGAATAAATTTTCATCACATTAAAATTCACGAAATCATGAAAGATAACAACCTAATATTACTAGCGGATGCATATAAATATTCGCATCATAAGTTATACTGGCCTGGCACAACGAAAGTGTTTTCTTATCTAGAGAGTCGTGGCGGTTATTTTGATGCAACAGTTTTTTATGGATTACAATATTTCATTAAAAAGTACCTAGTGGGCAAGGCATTTACTCAAGATGATCTTGATATTGCAGCAGAATTTATGCCTAAGGTATTTGGCCGAGATGACGTGTTTAATAAAAGTAAGTTTCAATATATATTAGACAAACATAATGGTTATCTACCTTTAAGAATAAAGGCAGTTCCAGAAGGTACAGAAGTGCCAGTTTCTAATGCATTATTAACCATAGAAAATACAGATCCAGAATGTTATTGGCTGACGAACTTTATAGAGACACTTTTGATGCAAATATGGTATCCAAGTACCGTTGCTACGATCAGTAGAGAAGTGAAGAAATTGGTAAATAAATACTATAAAGAATCAGCCACAGAAGGTACAGAAGCAGGAATCGATTTTGTGCTGAATGATTTTGGGTTCAGAGGAGTAAGTAGTGTTGAGAGTGCTGGGTTAGGAGGAAGTGCACATTTGATTAATTTTAATGGTAGTGATACGATCGCAGCTTCAGTACTTGTGAAAAATTATTATGCTACTGAGAAAGTATACGGAGTGAGTGTTCCCGCCACTGAGCATAGTATAGTCACCTTGTTAGGTGAAAAAGGAGAGAAGGAGATTTTCGAACATGTGTTGGATACTTTTCCGACTGGTATTGTGGCTTGTGTATCTGACAGTTATAACATCTTTCGTGCGTGCAAAGAATATTGGGGAAAGGATTTGAAAGCAAAGATCTTATCAAGAGATGGTGTGTTAGTTATCAGACCAGATAGTGGTGATCCAGAAATGACATTATTGGCTATTTTTGATATCCTTTTTGATAAGTTTGGATTCACAACCAATAGTAAAGGGTATAAGGTGCTGCCAGCTCAAGTTAGAGTTCTACAAGGAGATGGTGTAAATTATGAATCTATAAAATCTATTTACGAAAGATTGAAAGAAGCAAAGATAAGCGCAGAGAATTTACTATTTGGAATGGGTGGAGCTTTACTCCAAAAGCTAGATAGAGATACTCAAAAATATGCTCTCAAATGTTCTTACGCTGAGATTGATGGAAAAGACGTAATAGTACAAAAAAGCCCTACAGAAATGAATGCTATGGGTGAGATAACAGAATCATTCAAGAAGTCAAAAGGAGGCAGATTGAAATTGATCAAGATAGATGGTCGATATGAAACTGTTCAAGAACATGAGTACCCTGAACTTAAAAATCAATTGGTTACTGTTTTCGAAAATGGTAAGCTCATAAAAGAGTATACTTTTGAAGAAGTAAGGGCGAATAGTAGACTTTAGTGAATAGAGATTGTAGAGACAATAAAATTGAACATCATGAAAAAGATAATATTTCACACCAATAAATATAAATACCTAGTTGAACAAGTAATTATCAATGGTGATTTCGAAATCGGTAAACTTGAGCAAAGTCAATTTGCAGATGGAGAACGATATCAGCGTGTTTTGTCAAATGTAGAAGATCGAAAAGTAGTTGTAGTAGGTGGAACAGTAGACGATATGGCAACACTAGAATTATATGATCTGTGTTGCACTTTGGTTACTCTTGGAGCCTCAAGTCTGAGTATAATGATACCATATTTTGGTTACAGCACTATGGAACGAGCGGTGAAATCTGGGGAAGTCGTAACAGCAAAAACAAGAGCAAGGCTACTTTCTTCTATTCCAAGGAGTACAAAAGGGAATAAGGTCTACCTTTTTGATCTGCATACTGAAGGTTTACCCCACTACTTTGAAGGACATTTGAGAGCAATCCATGTGTATTGCAAGTCGATCATAATGAAAGCTGTGACAGAATATGGAGGCACAGATTGTATCCTTGCAAGCACCGATGCTGGCAGAGCCAAATGGGTGGAATCACTAGCAAATGACTTAGGATTGCAAGCAGCTTTTGCTCTGAAAAGAAGGATATCTGGAACAGACACTGAAGTGACAGCTATCAATGCAGACGTGACTGGTCGGACTGTTGTGATATATGACGACATGATTAGATCAGGCAACAGTCTTATCAATGCAGCTAACGCTTACAAAGGCGCTGGAGCAAAAGAGATATTTGTTATTACGACTCATGGAATATTTGTCGAAGGGGCTATCGAAAAGCTCAAAAATAGTGGAATAATAAGCAAGATAATTTGTACAGATACGCATGCGAATACTCAGACGCTGGATACTGATTTTGTAGAGGTTAGAAGTATAGCAAAGTTGATTGTGGATGTCATATAGAGAATAAATAATAAAATTATAAAATGCTGAGACCTCGTTTGGAATATCGAAATATTCAAAAAGGTGTTAGTATTTGAAACCAATACAAAATGGAGAAGAAAAGAAGAATAAATAAATCAATCGCAGAAGAGACCCTGCAAATAATGAAACAAGGATACTTTTATAATAGTCTGGAAGAGAAAATTGACATATCAAAATCAATGGAACTAGCAATAAATAAAACGGTTTGCTATTCTCCTGAAATGTCAGATGCCTTATTAATTGAAAGTTGGAATGCAAAGAATATTTCTGAATTTAATGTAACTAATGAATCTACATTTGACTGTGTCAGACGATTAGTTAAAGAAGGAGAAGAAAATGTCTTGTGTTTGAATTTTGCATCGGCAAGAAACCCAGGAGGAGGATTTTTAGGAGGTAGCCAAGCGCAAGAGGAGAGTCTTGCAAGAGCTTCAGGACTGTATCCGACATTGACAAAATGTGAGGAGTATTATCAAACAAATAGAAAAATGAAATCTTGTTTTTATACAGATTATATGATATACAGTCCCAAAGTACCTATGTTTAAAAAGGAAAAGGGAGATAATCTGGATCAAGCACTTGCTGTTTCAATAATTACTGCCCCAGCTGTTAACACTGGTGTCGTGCAACAGAGAGAACCAGAAAGAATAGGTGAGATTGAGCTAGTTATGAAAAGAAGAATTGCGAAAGTATTAGCAATATCTGCAAATCATGGTCATAGAGTATTGGTTCTAGGAGCTTGGGGATGTGGTGTTTTCCGAAATGACCCGGAAAAGATGGCTGTTTATTTCAAGGAAGTAATAGAATCTAAATTTAAAAATCATTTTCAAAAAATAATTTTTGCAATCTATTCTAAAAACGAACGATTCATCAATCCATTTATAAATCAATTTACATAAAGAATAAATAAAGATGGAACAACTAAAGTTTTACAGAGTAAACGACGCATACGGGTGTTTTTCAAATTTTTATTCTCATCCTATAGAGATTGATGGAATAAAATGGAGAACATCTGAACATTATTTTCAAGCTATGAAGTTCTTAGATGTAAAACTTCAAAGAAAAGCAAATGAGATAGTATCACCGATGGAAGTAGCTAAGTTTGGTCGAGATAGATCTCTTCCTCTCAGACCAGACTGGGAAGAAGTGAAAGATGATATTATGCGAAAAGCCGTTTTGCAAAAGGTATTTCAAAATCAATTTGTATTTGATACATTGATATCTACCAGGGATTTATTCATTATTGAACATACAAAAAATGACTCTTATTGGGCAGATGGAGGTGATGGAACTGGCAATAATATGCTAGGAAAAATCTTAATGGAAGTTCGAGTTCTAATGAAAAAGGCATTGATGAATGTGGAAATTGTACAAGGTGATATTGCAACAACGTATACTGATGTGATTGTTAATGCGGCAAATAAAAGTCTTACAGGCGGAGGAGGTGTAGACGGAGCTATTCACAGGGCAGCTGGGCCAGAGATGAAGGACTATTGTGCGAAATACAGAGGATGTAAGACTGGTGAAGCTAGGTTGTCATCTGGATTTGAGTTGAAAGCTAAATATGTAATACATGCAGTAGGTCCAGTTTGGTATGAAGGAGAGAAAAATGAAGATGAAAAACTATACCAGGCTTATAACAATAGTATGCTTTTATGCAAAGAAATTAAGGCTAAGTCGATTGCATTTCCTAATATAAGTACTGGAGCATTTAGATTTCCTTTTGAAAGAGCAACGTTGATTCAAAGACATGCTATTGTAACAGGTTTGATGAGAAATGATCTATTAAGAAAAGTAGAAATTGTATGTTTTTCGGAAAAGGATGAGGTGAGAGTAGCAAAACTCTACAATTAAATAATAAATCATGTTCAAAGTCAATTCAGGTGAATAAAAATATAAAACACATCAGTAAACTATTGTCTCTAATCCTACGTCATGACCCTTCAGTCATTGGTATTCAACTTGACAAAAACGGCTGGGCAGAGGTGTCAGAATTAGTGATAGGCATTAATAAAAATGGACAAAATATTGATGTTGATTTGTTAGATGAAGTAGTAGAGACGAACGACAAAAAACGCTTTGCATTCAATGAGGATAAGTCGAAGATTCGAGCTAATCAAGGGCATAGTTTATCTGTCGATGTTGAACTCAAAGAAATGGTTCCTCCTGATGTCTTATATCACGGGACGGTGCAGAGATTTTTAGATGTAATCAGAAAAGAAGGCCTGAAAAAGGGGGGCCGACAACATGTACATCTGTCGCATGAAACTGATACGGCGAAGAATGTAGGAAGTAGGAGAGGCCAACCTGTTATTCTAAGTGTAGATACGATGAGAATGCATTCGGAGGGATTTAAATTTTACAAATCTGAAAACGGAGTATGGCTTGTTGATAAGGTATTACCGCAATTTATATCTTTTTAATTGTCTTGAATACACAAAGGCTTCCTATAAAGTATATCCCACTTTTAAAAAGAGTGCTCTTGGACTTATAGGAAATACAACAAATGAAGCATCTGGATTCTCATTAATGTACTCAGTTGTAGCGGCGTTTGAATTACTCCCAAATTCATTTGGCCCAAAGAAATTCATTAGTCCTTTAGAATTGAGGAGATTATTTACAATCAACGTTATGTTGATCGACTTATTTAATTGATATCCCAGTCCAGCCTTAACAGTGGAAAAAGCGGGAAGTTGAAATGCATTGGATACATTGCCTTCTCGCTCACCCATATAACGCCAAGAAGCAAAAATATCTACTTTGCCAAGACGATAGGAAGGACTAATCTCAAACATCAACTTAGGGTTATGAGGTAGTTTTTTGCCAGAAAAATCAGTGATATAATCATCAGATTGATCTACAGTTTCGTTGGCATTATAGATATTAAATCTGGTAGCTTCAGGATTTTGAATCGTAGCTTTTATGTTTATATCTAAATTGTCTACTAGCGTCAATAATCCTTCCACTTCAAGTCCGATTGTTGTTGTCTTATTTAATTGAATAGGAGTAAAAAATATACTGCCATCTTGTTGATCTAGCACAAATTCTGAAAAAGCAATGTTATCTAGTTGACTATAAAATGCTGTAGTAAATAAGCTGAATTTTGGAGATATAACTTTCAAACCGAATTCTCCTTGCAAAATATCCTGTTCAGTCCCAGCTTTGTCTATAGGCAATCCATTAAAATTATTAAAATAATAATTCATTTCAGGAGCTTTATGTCCATTTGAGACTCGTCCAAAAATAGCAATATCATCTGCCAGCAAATAATTTAGACCCAAAGACCACGACAAATAATTATAATCAAAATCAAATGGATCTTTTTGGGTGGCATACAAAGTAGAATTGTTGTATGCTGTAGTTTCATCATTATCTATACCTCCTGGACTAAAATTTGGAGCACTTCGATCTTTGTCACCTTTATGCCCGACCTTATCATATCGTAGTCCAGCATCAATATTGAAATTATCTCCCAACTGAATATTGTCGTTTAAGAAAAATGCTTGTTGGTTGATTTTGGCAGAGCCACGATTATAGAGAAGTCCACCATAATTTGATATCCCCGTTTTATCAGATAATTCGACAATTGGAGAACCTTCGTTTTCAAGGGTAACATATAATGCTCTTGGATTATTTTCATATGTCGCATATGCAAAGCTTGCAGAAGTGAAGGATTCAATTTTTGAATATGCAAAATATGCACCACCAGTAATAGTATGATTTTTAATTTGCTTGGAAATTTTTAATTCTTCCATAAATTCGGTCGCTTCATCAATTTTTTTCCAAGGAGCAATACCGAGTAACGCATCATTTGGTAAACTTCCTTCCAGATATTCAAATGAAGGTGGTAATCCCTGAAATGGACCTAAAATTCCGAAATTATTCACTCGAGCTAAAATTTCATTGCTCTGTGCATCTCTAAAAACAACATTGCCTAGAGGAATATTTTGAAACGTAGGATCGATTCCACTTAACAAATAAGGGAAAAACCCTTCAAGACCCAAAGGCTGATTTGCTATGGTTGAATTCCAGTCACTTTTTTTGTCACTTACTTTAAAATTAGAACTGATGTTCCACCCTGCTATTTCGTGAGAAACATGTAAGCCAAGCGCTAGGTCATTTGTTTGAATACCATCATTTGTGTTATATCTATATGTAGATGTGCCGTCATTATTGGCTATTCGTCCATCAATAATATTTGTTGAGATTGTTGGTAAGTTCAAGGCGGTATTATTGAAATCTTGTCCAAAAGCAGGTTGTGGATTTGACCAGTTTGTAGCGGCTAATCCCTGATATCTATTTACCTTATCATTTAAATATTTTGCATATAATTTTATAAAGCCCTTTTTTGTTCTTTTTGTAATGTTCGCTTTTATTTGCCCTCCATTTTCCCAATTGATATCTGTGTTTCTTGCGCCTTGATCATATCGATAAAATCCGCCAATATTATAGTTAATATTCTTATCAGAAATAGCACCTCCAAGGTTGAGGTCATAACGAGCCAATAGATTATTATCTCCTTGTAGCCCTCCAGACACTACCATGTCGGCTCTGAATTTATCTCCTCCTGTTTTAGAAATGAAATTGAAAATTCCACCAGGTGCATTAGAGCTTGTAATCATAGAAGAACCTCCTCTAACAGCTTCCAATCTTCTTGTGGTCAAATCGGCACGATGAAATAAATCAGGTCCATAATATGTAGTGTGATAGTTGGTCACAGGCAAACCATCTTCTTGTAACGACATATAATACCATCCTATATCATCTTCTGCAGAAGATGATATCCCTCTCGAATAGACTTTAGAGAAAACCGATCCAGCAGAAGCGTCCACAAACGTGCCTGTTACATTGTTTAGTAATTCTGCAGTTCCCAAAGCGCCGCTGTTGTTAATCTCTTTAGCGGAGAGGGTAGAACTTGCAATGGAAGTTACTAAACGTGATTGATTATTGAAAGACCCAGTCACAATTATACTTCCTAATTCTAGCGGGTCAGGGGTCATTTGAATTAATAATGTAAGTGGCGCATTGTCCACAATAATTTCTTTAGTTTGTGTTTTTAGTCCTATATAAGAAATGGTGATGTGGTAAATACCATTTTCTTCAAACTCTAAAAAAAAGCTTCCATTTTCTTTGCTTTGAGTGTTAGTGTTCAATTCGGAAATGTGGATATTGGCGCCAACTAAAGGCATCCCAGATTCATCTGTAATATCTCCTGATAAAGTGGATTGGCCAAATGTAGCACCAATACTAAAGGTAATTACAGCAATAAATGAAATGAATTTTTGGAGGATCTTAATCATATATCTGTCTCTTATACACATCTGACGCTGCCGACGAAGAGGATAGTGTAG
>OJIO01001282.1_pt1 | contig 11483 bp, 8 predicted proteins | sample 1595621 | NCBI WGS metagenome assembly OJIO01 (sample SAMN05416776, study PRJEB24817) | seawater metagenome | isolation source: Sea water | place: Canada:Atlantic | collected 2013-07
TACACTATCCTCTTCGTCGGCAGCGTCAGATGTGTATAAGAGACAGCTTCTATATAGTTTACTTCTTGTTTTATTGTACTGTTATTGTTGGTGTATGTTTGCTTTAAGTTTAGTTTATTTACTCCAAGTCTAAAGTTAATTTTATCAGATCCAATATAATTGAAGTATATACCATAAGTAATTGAAGTTTGATTTTTAAAAGATGTTTTAAAGCCATCATAATATAGAATAGAAGCATTAGGATAAACACTCCATTTTGACTTTTGTGGACTTTTAATAGAGTCTTCTATAGTTAACTCTTTTTTTAACTCTTCCTCATTGCTTGCTAACTCATTTCTATTTGAAATTGAGTCTAAAAGAGTTTTTTCTATTATGTTTTTACCAAATTCTTTTGGTAAAATATTAGAAGTTTTCTCTTTAAAATTTAAGTTATTGGCTACATCCTTGTTTAATGCAACTTTTTTATCTGCTTTATATATAGAGGTAGATTTGGTGGCTGTTGTTTTAGATGATGAATTATTGGTATTTAATACTATAATAACTTCCTCTTTTGAGTTTAATATTTTAGTATTTATAGGATTATTTGAATGATTTGAGCTGTTTATTAAATCTGATTTTTTATTCTCATTATTTGTAACTGTATTTGAGCTAGTATTTGAGCTAGTATTTGAGCTAGTATTTATTGTGTTTTTTGGTGAATTATTATTGAAGATAGAATCTTTATTCAGAAATAAGATCATAAGCAATACTGCAGCAATGCTTCCGTATTTTAACCAAAACGGAATAACTCGATCATCTTCTTTTTCTTTCTTAAGTTTGGCTTCAATGTTCTCCCAAACTATGTTATTGGGTGAGTCATTAAATTCTGATAAGCGTTCTTTAAACGCATTTCCTATATCTTTTTTAGTTCCCATGATGTTTTATTTTGTGAATTTGGGATTCGTTAATTTTTTTTATGTTCTCTTTCAAGATTAGTTTCGCCCTATGCAAATTCGATTTAGATGTTCCTTCAGTTATTGATAACATTTTTGAAATCTCTTTATGAGAATAATTGTCTAACTCATAGAGATTAAAAACCAATCGATACCTGCTAGGTAGTTCTTGAATTAAGTTTAAAATAATATGCAGAGGCACATTTAAATTGTCTGTATCTATAGTTGTGTCTTCTAAAATGTCATCATTAATTACAATGTTTATATAGCTTTCTTTTTTGTACTTATCTATAGCCTTATTAATTGTAATTCGTTTTATCCATCCTTCAAAAGAGCCTTTACCATTATATTTTTTTATATTCTTAAAAATTTCAATAAAAGCATCTTGAAGATTGTCTTGTGCTTCTTCAATATTTTTGCAATACTTTAAACTTAAAGTAAACAAGATGTCTTTGTATGTGTTATACAAATCGCATTGAGCTTTAAGATTGTTTTTTTTGCAATCTTTTATTAATTTTTCTAGATTCAAACACTTTATTTTTTTAAGTAATTATAAGCTTAGTTAGAAGTTTGCGATTAATTTCATGTTGTTTTATCTTTTATTTATCGTTATTGATTCGGTACAAATTTCATCTCCAACAGCTCTTCCAAGAACAACTCCAGTAGTAAAATCATTTCCAAATTCTAAAGTAACTACTGATGTGTTTTGCCCAGAAATAATTGTAATTGAACCAGAAACTATTTCCCAAGTAAAAACTGAGCTAATTATGTTGCTGTTATACTGATAAGTCAAATTTTCTCCAGGATTTGCTAGTTCTGAACCAGTTACGCAACAAATAGTCCCAGAGTAATTTAAAATTTCTTCACCACAAACTAATTCTGAATTTGCATTATTGTTGTCATCAGTATTTGAGCACGAAATAAATACAAAGACAAAAAAGGTAAATTTTCGAAAACTTTTTAAAATTAATCTCATTATGGGTTTCATAGGTTTAATAATTTAAAGTTAACAACTAATAGCGTTAATAGTAATAGGAATTATAATATATTCTAAAGAATCTAAATTTTCAATTCTAACCCAAATCACTTGGTCTTGTTCTAAATTAATATAAGGTTGTGAAGATAAAATTGCATTAGAATTAGTTTCAGAATCATCATATGTTTCATGAAAAGTAACATTTAAATTTTCTGCATCAGTAATACCTTCAACAAGAAAAAGAGTTAAAATACAGGTCTTATAATTATCAAAAATAAATTCTGCATGTCCAGAATTATTGGTTAATTCACATTCATTATAATTTAATCCTGTATTTGTGCACGAATTGTTGTTGTCACAGATTTGAGTTAATAAAACAGAATGATTTTCTGTTGATAAACGCATTGCACTGCTTCCTAAATATGTTACAAGCCAATCGTTATTCCAAAAATCAGCTACTTCATTTGTGCTATTAAGATGAATGTTTAAATGTAATTCGTCTTCAATAAATAATGGAGACCAAGAACCGAAAAGTATATTGCCATTAAAATTAAAGGTGGTTGCTCCATCGTTTTCTTGAAAAATTCCACCTACATATGTGTTTTCAGAATCTTCTAAATAAATCACTTTCCATATGCAATTTCTAATTAGTTCTCGGCAATTACCAATAGCTTCGTCTCTTATACAATTATCTATAACTTCTTTTAGCTGCTCATTAGTTTCAATTACAAAAGTGCTACCATCGTTTAATGTGCTTGTTATAGGATAGCTAACGCTTATTGAGTATGTTATATCTAAACTCCCTAATAAATCACTAAACTGTTGGTCTGTTGTTATATATTGTGTGTTAGAATATTCTAAGTTTTCATCAAAAATATAAATGGTTAAAGGATAAACAAACTCTATACAAGTTATCGGTTCTAGTTCTTCACCTTCGTCAGCTATACGTTCTAATAAATTATAAAGCTCAGAGTCTACGTTTATGACTTCTCCGTTTACAAATATGCCGCCAAATGGCTCGTTGTCGCATGATGTTATTGAAATAAATAAAATAAAGACTGATAATATTTTTAAAATTGATTTCATAGCTTAGTTCTTTTGTTTTAACTATAGTCTGAAAAACAAAAAAAGGTTGCGTTAAAACAAAAAAACCTCGCAATATTAATTGCGAGGTTTTTATTTATTGAGTTAAAAAGAATTAATCTTCTTTTTTATCTTCTCTTGGTTTTCTATCGTCACGTCTATTATCACGTCCACGATTATCTCTACCTCTGTTATCACGTCCACCACGATCGTTATTGTCTCTTGGTGGTCTAGCAACATAACCTTCGGGCTTATCTAATAATGCTTTACGAGATACTTTTTCTTTACGTGTTTTTGGATCTACACCAAAATATTTCACTTTAAAAACGTCTCCCATATTAACAACGTCAGATACATTTTCTGTACGTTCCCAAGCCAATTCACTTACGTGTAATAAAACTTCGTTTCCTGGAGCTTGAGTATATTCAACAACAGCACCAAAATCCAACATTTTAATTACTTTTACTTCGTAAGTTCCACCAACTTCAGGCTTAAATAATAAAGAATCTATTTTTGCTAATACAGCATTAATACCATCTTGACCTACACCTAAAATTTCAACAATTCCTTCTTCAGTTACTGGGTCTTCGTTAATAACAATTGTAGTTCCAGTTTCTTTTTGTAATTCTTGAATTACTTTTCCTCCAGGACCAATTAATGCACCAATAAATTCGTTAGGAATTCTTCTAGTAATCATTTTAGGTGCATGAGGCTTAACATCTGCTGCAGGAGCTGCAATTGTTTCGGTTAATTTACTTAGTATGTGTAAACGTCCATCACGTGCTTGTTTTAAAGCATTTACTAAGATTTCATACGATAATCCTTTTACTTTAATATCCATTTGGCAAGCAGTAATACCATCAGCAGTACCTGTAACTTTAAAGTCCATATCTCCTAAGTGATCTTCATCACCTAAAATATCAGATAATACAGCATATTTTCCAGAATCTCCATCAGAAATTAATCCCATAGCGATACCAGAAACAGGTTTTTTTAATGTTACACCAGCATCCATAAGTGCCATAGTTCCAGCGCAAACAGTTGCCATAGATGAAGAACCATTAGATTCTAATACTTCAGAAACTACACGTACTGTGTATGGAAAATCTGAAGGAATCATGTTTTTTAATGCACGTTGTGCTAAGTTTCCATGTCCAACTTCACGACGAGAAGTACCTCTTAAAGGTCTAGCTTCTCCTGTTGAAAAAGGAGGGAAATTATAATGTAAATAGAAACGCTCTTCACCTTCAAAAGATGGCATATCTATTTGGTTGGCTTCTCTTGATGTTCCTAAAGTTACTGTAGCTAATGCTTGAGTTTCTCCACGAGTAAAAATTGAAGAACCATGTGTAGATGGTAAATAGTCAACTTCACACCAAATTGGTCTAATTTCATCAGTCTTACGACCATCAAGACGTAAACCTTCATTTAAAGTAAGGTCACGAATTGCAGCTTTTTCTGCTTTGTAGTAATATTTAGAAACTAATCCGTCAAACTCGGCTAATTCTTCTTCAGAGAAAGTAGCTTTAATTTCTTCCTTAATAGCATCAAATGCAGCACTACGTTCGTGCTTTGCAGAAGCAGCTCTTGCAACAGCATACACTTTATCGTAAGCCATATCACGAACTTTCTTTTCTAAAGCTTCATCTTCACGTTCTGGTTCGTACTCACGAGTTTCTTTCTTACCGAAAGCTTCAGCTAATCTTATTTGAGCAGCACATTGCACTTTAATAGCTTCATGAGCAAATTTGATTGCCTCTGCCATTTCTTCTTCAGAAATTTCTAGCATTTCGCCTTCAACCATCATTACTGAGTCTGCAGATGCACCAATCATCATATCGATGTCTGATTCTTCTAATTGTGCTCTTGTTGGATTGATAATAAACTCACCATTAATACGTCCAACTCTTGCTTCAGAAATTGGAGTTTCAAAAGGCACGTCAGATAATTGAATAGCAGCAGATGCAGCTAAACCTGCCATAGCATCTGGCATAACATCTTCATCATGAGACATTAATTGAACCATCACTTGTGTTTCTGCATGATAATCTTTAGGGAATAATGGACGTAAAACACGGTCTACAAGACGCATTGTTAATACTTCACCATCACTTGGTCTAGCTTCTCTTTTGAAAAAACCTCCAGGATAACGTCCTGAGGCAGCAAACTTTTCTCTGTAATCTACAGTTAATGGTAAAAAGTCTACATCACTTTGTTTGTAATTGGAAACAACTGTACATAATAACATACATTTTCCAGATTGTACAACAACCGATCCATGAGCTTGTTTTGCTAATTTTCCGGTTTCGATGGAAATAGTACGTCCATCACCAAGGTCTATGACCTCTTTAAAAACTTTTGGAATCATAAATTTTTTAATTCTAATTAAACAATGGTCGTTGTGTTGTCGTAGTTGTTGTGTTTGTGACCAATGAAAAACTATAATAAGCTTCTTCAATGCGTATTTATACTCTGCGCAGAGTTATATTTAAAACAAAAAAAGAGGCGCGAAGCCTCTTAATTTGATTATTTTCTTAATCCTAATTCTTTTACTATGGCACGATATCTTAAGATATCTTTCTTAGTTAAGTAATCTAGTAAGCTTCTTCTTTTACCTACTAACTTTACTAATGAACGCTCAGTGTTAAAATCTTTACGATTGTTTTTTAAGTGCTCAGTTAAATGGTTAATTCTGTAAGTGAATAAAGCAATTTGCCCTTCTGCAGAACCTGTGTCTTTTGCATCTTTACCGTGTTTTTTAAAGATGGCTTCTTTTTCTTTTTGATCTAAATACATGCTAATATTATTGTAAATGATTTTTATGTATATGAAAGTTTCTCTTTCAAGCGGCAAATATAGTAATTTTTAGTGATTTACAAGCTAAAGCTTATTTTTTTGATGTCATTCATCGAATTTTTCATAATGATATTAAACCTTTTTACTGTTCGATGGTCTTAACTTTATATTAACATTAAATATAAGTAATGATGAAAAAAATTGATTTAACAAAAAAGGTTATGTTTTTCCTTGTGGTTTTAGGATTGGCATTTACAAGTTGTAGTGATGAAGAGTCTGTAGATACTCAAGAACAAGATACTACTGAAGTTGCAAAATCGTCAGAAATTGACGAAATAGAAGTTGTGTTAGGTGATGTTATTATTGATGCTTATGAAGGTCAGGAATCTGATGAGTTAGGTCGTTCCGCTCAACAATCTGGGTTGCCAGCATGTGTAACTATTACTGTGGTTATGCAGCAAAATTACAGAGAAGTAACTGTAGACTTTGGTACAGAAGGTTGTATAGTTAATGGTCATTTACTAAAAGGACAAATTGTGTTTACTTATAGTAGAAATCCAGAAGCCCAACAAGTATTGATAACTTATACTCTTGAAGATTTCTATTTTGACAATAAGAACATAATTGGTAGTAAAACTTTATTGAAAGAGTTGTCTAATGATAATGGAAACCCACAGTTTACACATACTTTAGATTTAACTGTAATTTGGCCAAACGGAGCACAAGCAAGTAGAGAAGGAGTAAAAATTAGAGAATGGGTTGAAGGTTTTGGTAGTGGAGTTTGGAGTGATAATGTTTTTGAAATTACTGGAAACTGGTCAACTACTTTTGTAAATGGTAATACGCATACTTATGAAGTTGTTATACCATTACGTAGAGAGGTTATTTGCTTTTATTTTGTTAGCGGAAGCATTAATGTACAGCGTACAAACTTTGGTGGTGTGTTTGATTATGGTAATGGTAATTGTGATAACCATGCAACATTTACGTTTAACAATGGCAATGTTGTAAATATTACATTGAATTAATTTATTGCTATTAATTTAAAAAGGCGAACCAATTGGTTCGCCTTTTTTTTATGTTTTAAACTCTTAAAGGTTGATTTGTTATTAAATCAATATATAAGTTGACTTTATTTTTTAAGTCTCTACGTTCAGTAATAAAATCTAAAAAGCCATGTTCTAATAAAAACTCAGCAGTTTGAAAATCTTCTGGTAATTCTTGTCCTGTTGTGTCTCTTACAACTCTAGGACCTGCAAAACCAATTAATGCTCCTGGCTCACTAATATTAATATCACCAAGCATAGCAAAAGAAGCAGTTGTTCCTCCTGTTGTTGGGTCTGTTGATAATGAGATGTAAGGAATATTTGCATCAGCTAATTGCGCAAGTTTTGCTGATGTTTTTGCAAGTTGCATTAATGATAATGCAGCTTCTTGCATACGTGCTCCACCAGATTTTGAGATAATCATAAACGGGATTTTCTTTTTTAGAGCATAGTCTGCTGCGCGTGCAATTTTTTCACCTACAACGCTACCCATTGAGCCTCCAATAAAGTTAAAATCCATACAAGCAATAACCAAATCTTTACCTTTAGATTTTCCTACTGCACATCTTACAGCATCTTTAAGATTTGTTTTTGCTTGAGCAGCTTTTAGTCGATCTGGATATTTTTTAGTATCCTCAAATTTTAAAGGATCTTTAGAATCTAAATTTGCATCTAATTCTTTAAATTTATTGTCGTCAAATAAAATTTGAAAATATTCTCTACTACCAATTCTTACATGGTATCCATCTTCTGGACTTACATAAAAGTTTTTTTCTAACTCTTCTGTATCAATAATTTTTCCTGTTGGTGATTTGTACCATAGACCTTTAGGAGTATCTTTCTTCTCTTCGGTTGTGGTAGTAATACCTTTTGTTTTTCTTTTAAACCAAGACATTAAAAGTGAGTTTTAGTTATTTAGTTATGGTGCAAAGTTATAAAGTATTTACATTATTTAGGTCTTCAAACGCTTTTTTTAAGCGTTCAACAAATGTTTGTTCGCCTTTTCGTAGCCAAACCCTTGGGTCATAATACTTTTTATTTGGAGAATCCTCACCATCTGGATTTCCAATTTGTGATTGCAAATAAGCTTCGTTTGTTTTAAAATAATCACGAACTCCACTCATAAAAGCATATTGCATATCTGTATCGATGTTCATCTTTATAACACCATAACCTATTGCTTCTCTAATTTCTTCTACTGTTGAACCAGAGCCACCATGAAACACAAAGTCGATATGATTATGGCCTACTCCAAATTTTTTAGACACATAATCTTGAGAATTTTTTAAAATTTTTGGTGTCAGCTTTACATTACCTGGTTTGTAAACACCATGTACATTTCCAAAAGCAGCTGCTATTGTAAACTGATTACTTATTTTACTTAACTCTTCATATGCATAAGCAACTTCTTCAGGTTGAGTGTATAATTTTGAATCATCAACATCGCTATTATCTACACCATCTTCTTCGCCACCTGTAATTCCTAATTCAATTTCTAAAGTCATTCCCATTTTACTCATTCGTTTAAGGTATGCTTTACAAATCTCGATGTTTTCTTCAATAGGTTCTTCAGATAAATCAATCATATGAGAACTATAAAGAGGTTTTCCTGTTTCAGCAAAGTGTTTTTCGCTTGCATCTAATAAACCATCAATCCAAGGCAATAAGTTTTTTGCACAATGGTCTGTATGTAAAATGACAGGTACACCATATGCTTCTGCTAATAAATGAACGTGTTTAGCACCAGCAATTCCGCCAGCAATAGCTGCTTTTTGGTTATCGTTACTTAAACCTTTACCTGCATTAAATACTGAGCCTCCATTAGAAAATTGGATGATAACAGGAGCGTTTAAAGCTGCTGCTGTTTCTAATACTCCATTTATACTACTAGAACCAATTACATTAACTGCTGGTAATGCAAAGTTTTTTTGTTTTGCTAGTTTAAAAATATCTTGTACAGCTTTTCCAGTTGCAACTCCTGGTTTTATGTTGTGACTCATTTTTTTTGATTTTATAGTTGAAAAATATGTGACTCAAAAGTAATCAATTTTTCAATAATTTTTGGAGAATTATAAACTTACTTCGACTTAAAAACAGCGAAAACGTTATAGCAAAAAAGATGTTTTGTTCTAGAAAGGATAGTTAATACCTATATTATATACAGCATTACTAAAGTTATAATCTTTAAACCAACGATTACCAGCATTGTTTGATGGATCGTAAGTTTTAAAACCAATATCACCACGCAAAATGAAGAATCTAAAATCATAACGTAACCCAAAACCTGAGCCAACAGCTATATCTTTTAGAGAGCTAAAACTACTAAAGGTATAAGAGTCATCAGTTATATTATCGAAAACATTCCAAATGTTTCCTGCGTCAACAAATAGTGCGCCATTAAAACTCCCAAAAATATTAAAACGCTGTTCTGCACTAAAGTGAAGTTTTAAATTTGCTTCATTAAACTCGTTTGTTGAGTTTGAGCTTCCTGGGCCTAAGTTGTAAGCTGTCCATGCTCTGTTGTCATTAGGTCCTCCTGCAAAAAAACTTTTTGAAAAAGGTATGCTGTTTGAGTTGCCATAAGGGATAGCAATACCAAAATAGCTACGAACAGCAAAAACATTACGTTTTCCTAAATCCCAATATTTAACATAGTCAAATTCAGTTTTTGCATATTGAGAAAAAGCTACGCCAAAAACTTCGTATCTATTGTCTGAATTTTTATTTAAACCTGCTAAACTAGAAATGTTTGAAAGTAAATTTCCTGCTAGTTCTAATCGAAAACGTAATATGGAAAAATCATTATCAAATAAATTTTCTCTTCTGTTTTTAACATAGTTAAAACTACTTGCGAAGATGAGGTTGTTTTCTGTTAATCTATTCTTACGTTGTGAAATATTGCTTACGTTAATTAAATCATCTTCAGTTAGATTTAAGGTTGAATTTGGATCAAGAGCATCTGTAATAAAACTATTTGCGCCTTGTGGAATGATTAAATTGCCATTTGTATCAAAATAACTAGGATTGGTATTGTAAGTTTGGGCAATAGTATTAAGTCTACTAAATGAGTTTTGATATACACCAAAATAATTGTCAATATTTAGATTTTTTACAAACTGAATATTAAACAAATCTAAAGTGTTTGTTACTTTTCGGGAAGGGTACCAGTTATAACTAAGTAAACCAGTAAAACTTTGCTTGTCTAAACCAATATTTTGCTGACTCGTAGCGCCTAAACCTATTCTCGTAGTTGGAGACATGAATTTTGGAATTACTTTATTAGTATTCACAGGAAAAAACATACGAGGAATAGTTAACTTTATATTTGCGCCAACTTCATTAATATCAAAAAACTGGTCTCTTGAGTTTCCAGCTTCTTTAGAAGCACCAATAGCTCCTAATGCAGAAATTTCAAGGGTTTCGGCACCTCTAAATATGTTTCGGATTAATAAACCTGTACTAAATGAAAATCCAACTGTTTGTATATTGCTTTGGGTAATATCAAGATCTATATTAAGCCCATATTTCTTTTTAGGAGTTAAGTAAATATTTGCAGTTAGTGTTGTGTCGTTAGCGTTTTCGATATACTCAATATTAGGATATTTAAAAATCTTTAACTCACTTAAATACCTATAAGTACGACTTCTATCAATATCTTTAAATACATTTCCTTTAGTTATAAAAACTGCGTCTGTAATGGCTTTAGGCCTGTATTTTAACTTATTATAACTATATAAATTGTAGTTTTTGTAAGTTGTAGAATCTGTTATTTTTGAATCTTTATTTTCGAAAAAGTCGTCAGTATAAATATTTACATCTTTAATTTTATAAACCTTAAAAGGAGTTCTTACAATAGAATCTTCATTTCTTATAATTCGGTTTTGAATTTGAATTTCAGTATTTACTTTTTTATTAGTGCCAACTGTATCAATTTCAAATTTAATATAGTCTTGACCGAAATAATATAAACCTGAATTTCTTAATTCTGTAGTTAAACGTTCTCGTTCACCATCAAAATTACTAGCATCAAATTGCTGTCCTTTTTGAATTAAAGATTTTTTCTTAAGTGTTTTATAAAGAGTATCAATAATAGGAGTTCCTATTTTAGATGTAATTGAGTCTAAAATATATGGATCGCCAGTAGTTACTTTATAATCTATAGTGGCTCTTTGATTGCTATCTTTTTTAATTTCGTATGATGTTGCTACATCAAACCAGCCTTTGTTGTAGTAATATTTTTTTAGATTAATGATAGATTTTTCTGTTCTAAGCTCATTAACAATTACTGGAGCTTCACCAGTTTTTTTTAACCAATCATTAAAATCTTTTTTCGATTGGTAATACTTATCAAATTGTTTTTGAGATAGAAGCTTAGTTAAACGCTCTTTCTTTTTAGGATTTGCATTTATTTGCGAATCTACTATAGAGTCTATATTTGGTCTAGCTAAATTGTATATGTGCAGCCTAAGTGGGAAGCCAAGTAGTTTTCCGTTTGGTTTTTGGTACAGTAAATTTGTTACAGCCTCACTATTGTTTTTCTTATCATTAACATAAACTGTATTATCAGTAAGCAAGTAATCTTCTTTTTTTACACGTTTTATAACCTGTCTCTTATACACATCTGACGCTGCCGACGAAGAGGATAGTGTA
>OJIO01001292.1_pt1 | contig 11423 bp, 10 predicted proteins | sample 1595621 | NCBI WGS metagenome assembly OJIO01 (sample SAMN05416776, study PRJEB24817) | seawater metagenome | isolation source: Sea water | place: Canada:Atlantic | collected 2013-07
TCTACACTATCCTCTTCGTCGGCAGCGTCAGATGTGTATAAGAGACAGTTATTAGGCATTATGTTTTTATGCCTTTCTTTTTCAAAATCTGTTGCTCAGTCAGATAGTCTCGCTTTATCTCAAATAGACATCAGCATTCTTACCTGTAGGAGTGGAGATGAGCTGTATTCTACATTTGGGCATACAGCGATCAGAATTAAGAATACTAAGCTTGATCTAGACTTAGTCTATAATTATGGACTATTCAGTTTTGATACGCCAAATTTCTATGTCAAGTTTATGAGGGGCCAACTCCCATATCTCCTAGGCAATACAAAGATGCAATATTTCATAAGAGAGTACCAAGCTGAAAAACGGTCAATTTTTGAACAAATTCTGATACTTGATAATAGGAGAAAGAAAGAGATTATTGAATTTTTGCAGAATAATATAAAGCCAGAAAATAGAGCGTATGCCTATGATTTTTTCTATGATAACTGTGCAACTAGGGTCGTAGATGTCTATGACATTTATGGACAGACAGGTAAAGAAATCAATTACCTAAAAGAAGTAGAAGAGAAAACGTTTAGAGATCTCCTTAAAGAAAATTTGAGGAATTTACCTTGGTCCGAGTTTGGGATTGATATAGTTATTGGTGCAAGAGCGGATCAGTTGACTAATCGAAGACACCAAATGTTTTTACCGGAATATCTAATGGATAACCTTGCAAATGCTACTATAGAATATGAAGGAACAACTTCTAATTTGGCTAAGGAATCACAGGTCATTCTAGATTTTGAATCAGAAAATAAAAATAGAAAAACCTTTGCTACTCCATGGCCATTATTTCTTATGTTATTACTTATGATAAGTACTGTGGCAATTAACCTTAAGTCAAATAAATGGTCAAGAATATTCAATAAAACTTTGCTTGGGGTTTCAGGTATCTTGGGTTTATTCCTTCTTTTTATGTGGTTCGGTACTAATCACGGAGCGACGAGAGACAACTGGAACGTACTTTGGCTAAATCCACTATTATTGCTTGTATTTACAAAATTGAGAGGAAATAACACACTGAAAATGGTAGTAACTGGGTGTTTAGTTATAGCTGGATTAAATTGTTTTGTGACTTTCTTACCACAATTCTTTAATTTAGCATTCATTCCTATTATTACAAGTGTTCTGATAGCGGTTTGGAAATTGGATTGAAAGAAATTTGTGAACAATACATTGATTATTAAATAGTTGTTTTGCCGATGAGTTTGAAGTGGGCTAACTAACCTTTGCTAGTTTGGAATTCCTAGACCCTTAGTTATATCAAACTATGGAATCATCTATATCAAATGCCTTCAAATTTATATTATAAACTATCCCTTAATCTCCTATCTCATCTTTGGTCTTCTCCTCTTACTTTTTCCACCTTGCATCATTTGTTGACCTTTTCTGCCCATACCTTGACCAGATTTGGCCTGACCTCTGTTCTTTAGTGCCTTTCCAAATTCGTCAACTTGTGCTTTCAATTGTGAGTCAGTGATGTTGAGTTTCTTGGCATCTCTATAGTAATTTTGTGCCGCAGTCCATTTATTCTTTTGTGCACTGATATTTGCTAGTTGAAGCAAAACCATTCCCTTTTCTGTTTCAGTTGGTAATTTTAGTTCAAGTGCTTGGTTAAAGTAACCTTCTGCTGTTGTGCTATCATTTCTATTGATTGCTATCGTACCTTTAATTATAAAGTAGAAGGCTCTATTGGAAACATAAAGTAGTCTGGGGAAGTAAGTAAGATTCAATCTTTTCTCTGCGCCATCAAGATCCATCGTCTGCACCATCTCAGCAGCAGACTGTATCGTTCCTAAAAGTATGTAACTTGCCAAAAGACCTAACCCAATAAGTAGGAAAATGAATGCATACCAAAATCCTTGTGTAAATGCAAGTATGATTCCACCACCTAAAAAGATGGCTATAAGAGCAAACTTAAGATATATATTAATTTTAAACATTGTGTCATTATTGATTTGTGATGTAAAGTTACGTTTTATCTTTTGTAGTAATTAATAGATTCCTTAGATTCTGCTGATAGTTTCCTATTGCTTTATAGAAAACTCAATTCTAAATTATTAGTTTATATGAAATAGCATAAATAGGATAAACGCATTCAACAGCAGAACAAGCATTTCAAAATGTATTTATATATACTATTTGTAAATTGGCAACAGCAATTGAAATATTAGCGTTACTAATTGATAATTAAGCTTTAAAAATTGATCACTCATTTATTTATTCATAGAAAACACTTTTTTACATCCATTTTATTCTGGATGTGTTTTTCGACTGCTTTGGCTCAATCAACAATAATATATGAGGTGATAGCTATCGATAGTGTTTCTACAGATTTTGTAAAAGATAATTTTAAAGCCTCAAATGAGGCAAAAGATTCTCTTTCATTTCTTTCTTCAGTACAATTGGATATTTCTGAATTATGGTCACTTGGCTTCCTGACTGCATCGCTTGACACTGTCTTGGTGACAGAGGAAATGATGAGTGCTCATATCTACATTGGCGATCAATATACGTTTGGTGACATAAGAATTACAAGTGAGCAACAGGGAATTGTGAGCGCAGCGGGGTTAAAAAATGTGAAATGGCAAGACAAAATGATCAGCCAGTCTATGATCAAAAACTATACTGAATCACTCTTAGTGTATCTTGAAAATAACGGCTTTCCGTTTGCAAAGGTAAGTTTAGATAGTATTTCTTTAGATAATGGAGAGCTTAGTGGTAAGTTGAAATTAGACAGGAATAAATTTGTACCTTTTGATAGTCTCAACATAAATGGTAATATCGAAATTAGGCAGAGTTTCCTTGATCAATATCTTAATATAAAAGCAAAAGAGCCATATTCAAGAGAGAAAATTAATAATATTAATAGACGAATTAATGATTTAACATATCTGGAATTGGATAGCATGCCTGTGATAAAGTTTGCCAATGATTACGCACAAGTTCAGCTATTTTTGAGAAGTAAAAAAGCTTCACGTTTCGATTTTTTAATAGGAGTATTGCCATCCACAGTTGCCGGTGAGACTAAGTTTAATATAACAGGTGAATTCACTGCTGAAATGTATAATAGACTCGGCCATGGTGAATACATATATGCTAATTTCCAAAGAATTAATCCTACACAACAATTGGAATTAAGATTTAAGTATCCATATCTTTTTAATTTTCCTATTGGTACTGATATAAAAGGAGGTATTTACTTTAATGAAGAATTTAGAGAGACAATATTTGATGCTGGTATTTTATATCAATTTGATGGTAACGCCACGCTTAAGGCTTCATGGAAAAACAAGTCTTCAAGACTCATAGAGTTAGACACAGCAAGTATCAAAGCAAGTAATATGTTGCCAAGTAAACTGGACATTACATACAATGGTGGTGGTATTGAGATTGCAGCTAGTGATTTAGATTATACATTTAATCCATCAAAAGGTTGGGATATTAAATTTGGAGGGACAGTAGGTATAAAAAAAATTATCAGAAATATTGCAATTGAAGATCTTTCTACGGACTTTGTCACTGCATATGATTCGTTGAAGTTGAAAACATTCCAAACGGAAGTAAATTTATCTACTGCATTATATATCCCAGCTTTCAAAGTTGCAACGCTAAAACTAGGTTTAGTGGGAGGACTACAATACAACGAAGAACGTTTGTTTGATAATGAACTTCATAGGATCGGAGGTAATAAACTCCTGCGTGGATTTGATGAACAGAGTATCTTGACAGACAAATACTTGGTTACCACATTAGAGTTTCGACTTCTTTTAGATCGAAATTCATATCTCAGTTTTCCCTTTGTAGACTATGGAATTACGCATATCAATAATGGTAATGAACAAATTTGGGACTCTGCGATCAGTTTTGGTATGGGAATCAATTTTGCTACACCAGCTGGTATATTCAATGTTTCTTTCGCTGCAGGAAAACGCTTAGGTAATCCTATTGACTTCGGAAATACGAAATTACATTTTGGATATGTTAGTTTGTTTTAATTGATGTAGTGTTATCATGAAATAATACATTTTTAGGTTTTTCTTTCCGATTTGATTTTACCCCAATGTTATTAAACCGTACCTCGATTGATTCCTCTCCAGATAGATACGATCATCCTAATCGGAAGCATGAAAATAACCATCATACTACCAGTACCAAAGAAAATGAATTGATATTTAATGTACTTAGAAATTTCAATAGCCCTATCAGGTGAAAGTTGGCTTAACATTTCTATATGTTCTTGCTTGTCAATATAATCTTGAAAATCGAACAAGCTATCTATTGCATAGAAAAAGAGGATGATAGGTATAAAGACCAAAGCTACTTTGAGCTTATTGTTGTTAGCAAGAAATGTGTATTTCAACAAGAAAATATACCTAGTAAATGTTATGAAAAGTACAATGAAGAATATGTTCTGAACATAAAATATGTATTTATCACCTACCGTATTATAAATTGGAAAAATAAAAAGAACAACCATTATAATTGTAATTATCCACCATATAAGCTCTAGGAGTAATTTCTTATTCATTTGCTGATTTGTCTATTATCTTGAATTTATTTACCTAAATTATTAGGATCGCAAAACTAAGTCTAAATTGATCAAAATTACTATTCTGATTGTCTATTATTCATCATAATATTTGAGGAACTTCAATCATTGTTTAACCAATTTTTAAATGCTTTCACTCTATCCCTGCTCACAATCATTTCAAAAGATGGAACTGGTGACAAGTCAATTTTAAGACGACTATTAAAATAATTATGAATACCAGTAAGAGCTTTTACTGAAAATATCATTTTTCTATTAATCCTATGGAACATTTTAGGATTAAGGTTGATGCATAACGGATCAATGGTAGAGTTTACAATATATTTCGACGCATCTTTATGGATTGGAAAGAATAGCTATCCTCTCTATAGAAATAAGATACATCTTCCATAGGTAGGTATTACGACCAATTGTTTTCCGTGAATTTAATTTTTAACCTTCATTTCGAACCTTGTATATCAATAATTGACCGACCTCCATCTCAATTGTTCTGAAATATTTGAGACCAATCTTTTCCAAAACTTTGTAAGATGCTATGTTTTCAGGCATTGCTCTACCTATTATCTCAGACATATTTATGTTTTGAAAAGCCCAGTAAATGCATGCTTTTGCTGCTTCAGTAGCATATCCCATTCCCCAATATTTTTGGAAGAATCTAAATCCTATGTCATACTCATCAAGTTCTGGAGTAAATTTTAATCCACACCATCCTAAGAATTCGTCATCTGATTTTCGAATAACAGCCCATCTTCCGAATCCGTATTTATTATAGTGATCATAGTTAATAAGAAAGTCTTGAACTTCGTCAATGCTTTTGAATGCTACATCTCCTGTGTACTTTACTACATCAGGATCAAGATTCAATTCAAATACAGATTGTGCGTCCGATAAGCTCATTTCACGCAAATAAAGTCTAGATGTCCCGATTATTTTCATGAGTAGTTACCTAATCTTTAAATAGGTTCTTTAGTTTGAACTTCACTTTAATCTCTTTACCATTTCTAAGAAGTTTCATTTTGATCGTTTTCCCTTCTTTCTTTTGAAGTGTTCTGGTTATCGTTTGTAAATTGCAAAAAATAATTGGCCAAAATCCTATTTTTAATATTTTGTCTCCAGGTTTTATTCCAGCTTTTTCAGCGGGAGTATTTGGATATACAGTTTTTACATAATACTGATCTAATTCTGACCCAAGTGCATAAATAAGAAGACCACTTTTATCAAAAGCAAATTCTTTGCTGAGTTTAGTGATTGGTTTTAAGTAGAGTTTTTCATGCACATAGTCTATAATTACATGAAATCTTGATAGAATAATATTGCCAATAATTCCATCTCGAACAACTTCTCGTTTAGCTAAAATTAAAGAATCTATCTCTTGAAAACTTGATATGACATTGTTAAATTTATATTGATCCAAATCTAGGTGTTTTGTCATTCCTATAAATCCACTGAGGTCTCCACCTAAACCTTTACCTAAATTACCAATAATTACATTATCAGGCATTCGAAATCCTTCTATCTTATTTGAATGTATAAGCAATGCAAGGGATGCACCTGTATCAAGTAAGTAATTCAATGTATCTATCTTATCTTCTATCTGAGTGACGCATTTGAGATATGGTTTATAATTTATAAGATCAATATCATGTGATGAAAACTTGCGTTTAGGTTTAAATTTATCAGGGTTATGGATTGTAAGTTTACCATGTTTGTAATCGAACTCTACAACTAATCCCTTTAAGAAATCACCACCAATAATTCCGTCTATTCTTCGTCCTAGCATTTTTTCAAGATCGAGGTAGTCTTCCTCTAAAACAATAATGTCTCTTTGAATGATGCTTGTACCCTCAAGCATAATAGGGACATTCCTAGAAACAAGAGCTTTCATTTCTACATCTAAATCAGCTCCACCTATAATGATCGTATCCGAATAACTAATTCCTAAAAGGTCATTAGCATTTTTTTTAAATAAGATGTTGTGGGAGGCTCCTGTATCCAATAAAAAGTCCATGTACAAAATACCCCCGTATATAACTTTTACAATCGTGAACCCATTAACATATTCGAATCCTACTTCCGTTTTATCTTTTCCTCCAAGTAGATCAAGACCGCTATACTGTGCTGAGATCGAGCCATGAATAGCCCAAACAAGTATGCAGAATATAATATTTCTAATCGAGGTCATAAATTATAAATAGTTGAATATCTGACCATTTTAATAATATGGTCTTCTATAAAACAGGATGATTATTATTTTTAGAATAACTCAATATATGTGATATATTTAGCTTGTCATTGGTAAATGAACAATAATCTCATATGTCGAAACTAAAAAAAGACCTAACTGTCAGTGGACTAACGATGATAGCCATAGGAGCGTGTATAGGTTCAGGAATTTTTATTACTCCCTCTAAGACGTTTGAGTTTCTTCCGCATCATGGATATGTATTACTTGCATGGTTAATCGGTGGTATTGTTACTTATTTCGGTGCTATGACATTCTCAGAATTGGGGGCACGCCATCCGCAGGCTGGAGGAGTCTATATTTTTTTGAAAGAGGGGTATGGAGATCTTGCTGGATTTCTTTATGGGTGGATTATTCTACTTGTAGTAAATACAGGGGCCCTCGCAGCGCTTAGCATGGGGTTTGCAGATTTTTTAGGCTTTTTTGGTGAGATGAGTAGTTTGACTAAACAAATCGTAGGCATAAGCACAATCACTATCTTGACTTTGATCAATGTGATCGGTGTAAAAATCAGTGATATGTTTGCCAAGGTATTTACTGGATTGAAGCTTGTGGCACTTTTGGCTATTATTTTATTAGGTCTAGCATTGTATAATAGTGCTGATCTTACACATACCCTCAATTTTGATTTCAGCGACAAACCCGAAAATCTTACGTCAATGATGCTTCTTGCATTTGTAGGAGTGTTCTGGTCATTTGGAGGATGGCATCATGCTACCTATCTTGCTGGAGAGACTAAGAACCCACAAAGTACAATACCAAAAGCTATGTTACTTGGGACAATGACAGTCACAATAGTCTACATTTTGGTAATCTTAGCCTATTCGCTTCTATTGCCTATGGATGGGATCATTGGGTCAGATCGTGTAGCGGGTGACGCAGTAGGAAATGTGCTAGCAAATGGTGGTAAATTAGTAGCAATAGCGATTACGATATCTATCTTTGGAACGATAGGTATATACACGATGACTGCACCAAGAATCTACTATGCGATGGCCAAAGATGGAGTTTTCTTCAAAAGTTTAGCAGATCTACATCCGCGGTACGGTACCCCATACAAAGCAATGATCTTCCAAGGCGTATGGGCAAGTATATTGATCATTGCCTTCAATAACTTTCATAATCTCATGACATTTGCCACTTTTATGGATATCATATTTATGGCATTGGCGACAAGTACAATATTCATTTTTAGATCTCGAAAAAGTATTAAAGGGACAGAAATTATCAATTGTATCGATACTCCATTAGATTCCATAAGCTCTGAGCCAAATAATATTGACTCCAACAAGACCAGCGAAGAGAAGAACACTTCACCTCAGTATGTTCTTAAGTGGTATCCGCTCATTCCGATTTTGTATTTGATAGTAACGGTAGCATTTGTTATTAATGTAACTTTAGGGATGGATAAGACTACGCTTTCGGGGTTAGCCATCTTATTGCTGGGAGTTCCGGTATTTTATTTTTTTAAGAGACGGCAAGAAGTGGATTCTTAGTGTTTCATATTATATATCTTTTGGACTATATCTAATTTAAAATTAACTCACTATGGTAGATGTTTTTTGGATTATATTTTGGGTTGGAATGATAATAGCGTTCTTCTACTTTGGTTATAGACATGACTATAGAAGAAATCCAAAAGAATTCAAAAGAACGATAATTGGGATGCCGATTAGTCTCTTTAGTTTTATGAATGGAATACCATTCATTTCAGATTGGGTTAGGAAGTTGATTAGGGGTGAAGAAAAAGATGATTGAGGTTTGAGGCTTGTAAGCTGGTGAATATTTGATAGAATTATTTTGTCTGCTGTTGCTCTATAATGTGTAGGGGATATTTGTTATTTCTGAATTGAAATGTGCTTACTCTTACTTCCTAATAACTGAAGGGAGCTCTGGAAATCACAACAACTTGTTCAATCAATAAAAAAAGACCCACCAAAAACTGGCAGGTCCATATTCTTCAAAAATGAAAATTCTAATTACTTAGCAATCGTCACTTCAATTCTTCTATTCTCCGCTTGACCTTCTTTAGTATCGTTAGATGCTACAGGGTTAGCCGATCCAAATCCTTGAGTCGCGACTCTTGAAGGAGCAATTCCAGCATCCATCAACCTTTGCTTAACTGATTTTGCTCTGTTCTTAGAAAGGGTTTTATTGCCTTCTGCATTGCCAGTATTGTCAGTATATCCCGCTACATTGATTTTTACATCTGGGTAAGCTTTAAAGATAGCCGCAAGATTATCAACTTCTACGCCTGAGGTACCATCGATTTTATCAGACCCTGATGCAAATGTTAAGGTTCTGAACGTCACTTTACCATCACCAATGAATCCACCGTCGATAAATTCCATCATTTGACTTCCAGCACTATTTGCTGTAAATGTGATTTTATCAAGAGCTGCTTTACCTGCTTCATTTACAGTTGCAAATGCACCTTTTGCAAAACCACTTACTGCACGACCTGCATTAGTTACAACATCGCCTGCGGCATTAGTTGCGTAACCTGCTGCATCTGCTACTGTTCCAGCTGCACCTTTGGCCATATCTCCAGTTTTACTTGCTACATTTTCTATTGCATTACTTGCGTCTCCCATAGCATCTTTAGGACTTTGTCCAAAGATCAACCACCATGCTAATGCACCGATTAATAATAAAGGAAGTGCCCATTTGATCCAACCTAATCCAGCTTTTGCAGCATCACCTGCCACGCCTGCTACATTTCCAGCTGCTCCAGTGACAGCACTTGCTGCATTTCCAGCTATATTAGATACTCCTGAAGCTGCATCTCCTGCTAATCCAGCTGCTCCTGATACTGCTCCAGTAGCTGCACCTGTTACACTTCCTAATACCTCTTTAGCTCCGCCTAAAAGACTGCCAAGACCTAATAAGTCTCCCATACCTGAAGGCATAGCTGCTGCTACGTGTTCCTTTTGGCCCATTAGCATATCTGTTAAGAACCCTAGTCCTTTACCACTTGCCTGTTTTCCGATTATTCCCATAAGGAATGGTGCTGCCATCTTCATAAGTGAAGAAGAACTACCACTTTTTAATCCTGATAATTTTGAAATCATACTTACGATTCCTCCCATTTTATCTCCTAGAAGAGTTTCAATGATTCCACCGCCGGAATTAAGTAGACCATTTACACTGCTAGCACCACCACCAAATAATCCTCCGATGTCACCTAACATATCCATATCTAGGACTCCTATCATATCCATAAGCCCGCTAGCTTCATCAGGCTTTGAAGATTTGTCTATTACAGATCCTAATATTGTAGGAAAGATTCCTCCTAATGCGCTAGATACATTATCTTCTGATTCTCCAAGAAATCCGCTAGCTTGTTTTGCTAATGATCCAGTAACTGTATCCTTTAGCATGTCTAATAAGTTGATTGACATTGTAATGTTGTTTTGATTAAATTATTTAGTTAAAATTAATTGTGTGATTCTTATTATTGGAGAATTTTCGATGCGGGTATGTAAAATACTACTTTATTCTTCGAAATGATAGTAAATTGAATTCTTTAAGAATTAGCAACCACATGATATTATCCAATTATAAATAAAATTTTAGTATGATTAAAAGTGAAGAAGTAATTTTTCTAGAAGCGAAAGTTCGAATTTTAGAAGCATCCGATTACACTACAAAAAAGAAGACAAAAGCACTCTTTAACCTTTTGACAACAATTATCGAAGAAGTCACTCAAGATGAGAGAATAACTTTCACAACTTTATTCTCTAGGATCGCTTTTATGGCCAATAGATTTAAGTTTGATTCGTCTCTAATGTATTATTTGCATACCTTCCGTAGGGACAATGAGCGCATGAAAATCCCTTTAGAATCGGAGCATTACGTAGATTTAGGGGCTTTTTTAGTAGACCAAATAATCAATAAAGTATGGAAAAAGGTAATAACAACAGATGATATTCCTGAAGATATAATTAGAATATTTAAAGGTGATAAAAAAGAAGTTGTCAAATTTAAACCAGTAATAGAAGCAATTGTAGATAGTGTTGATGTCGATACTTATACAGTGAATTTTTATGATGAAGAAGACGCTACAGTATTACGCACTGCGATTTTTGACCAAGGAGATAAGAATGAATTGTTTAACGACAGCGTAGAATTATTAGGTCGCTCCTTTAGTTTTCCAATTCATGCGAATTTTATTGATGTGGAGATATTAGAAGATGGTACACATGTTCCGAGTGCTATAGTAATAGAGCCAGACTATTTGTTAGATGTGACAGCAGTAGCAAATTGTTTCAAAGATTATGGGACAGAGTCCATGCTTAGATTGATAGGGAAATTCAAAATGATGGAAAACTCTATTCCTCTTATGGTCGGAAATGTTGCTAATTTATTTCTTGATGAGATCATTTCCAATCCTGATGTTAAATTTAATGACCTTTTGCCAGGAATATTTAAGCTCGATCCAATGGGACTCGCCGTTTTTGAAGATAAAGACATTCGAGAATTAGTATCTATTTCGAAGAATCATTATCTCAATTTAAAAAAGACGGTGGCCACTGAATTACCTGCCCAAGGACTGTCTCTTATACACATCTGACGCTGCCGACGAAGAGGATAGTG